>LSQX01397270.1_pt1 | contig 30625 bp, 25 predicted proteins | sample 654561 | NCBI WGS metagenome assembly LSQX01 (sample SAMN04489861, study PRJNA283612) | anaerobic digester metagenome | isolation source: 4 biogas reactors fed with cattle manure at either 37C or 55C with and... | place: Denmark: Kongens Lyngby | collected 2014 | reverse complement strand
GAGGTTGTCAAACTTCAGCTTGGAAACCTGCACGAAGGTGGACCTGTCTCCGAGGGCGAAGCGGGGGAATACGACACCGGTGGCATGTTCGAAGATGAAGAGGAGCACGAGGAGTTTGCCTCTGACTCGGTCTTTGAGCTTTCGAGTGTCGAAGAGGATTCGCACACGCTTGAGCCGGTTGATGACCGCGCTACTCACCTTGAGATAGAGGAACTGCCCGAACTCGAACAGCCTCAGCCGGAGCAACCCGCGGCACCTGCCGAGCCGGAGGAGGAACTCGATCCGGACCTTGTGGAGGCCCGCGAGCACGTGGCGGAGGCGCTTACTGACCCGGTGCTCGACATCGCGACTGAGGTGCGCCGTTCGCTGGACTTCTATCGCCGCCAGCATCGCAACGAGCCGATCGACCGGATCGTCATGACCGGAGGAAGCGCGAATATTCCCGGACTGACGCAACTCATGACCGATGAGACAGGCGTTACAACGGAAATCGGTAATCCGTTCAGGTATCTGGAGATGGAGGACGAGAGCGTTTCGCAGGAGTATCTGCGGGATATCGGGGCATCAACTGTTATCGCCGTTGGGCTTGCGCTTCGCGACATGGTGCCCGAGTGAATCGCGGGCGTGCGGGCGAGCATCGAACAAGTGATATGAGGGATCGCACGTGCTGAGAATCGATCTTCTGCCCAGGTCAATAGCGATTGCGCGCACGAACAAGATCGTCATCGCGCTGATCATCGTGCTGCTGCTGCTTGAGGTAGTGGCGCTGGGCGCGATGCTGCTGGCCGTGAGGGGGCAGCGGGCCCGGACCGAGGCGGAACTCGCCGAGGTCACCGTGGTCGCGAACCAGGTGCGAGACCTTCAGGCGCAGATCAGCAGCAAAGAGGCCGACCTCGCCCCGATCCAGGCGAAGATTGACTTCGTTGATGAGGCCAACGCCTCCGGCGAGCAGTACTGGGACCGCTTCTACGCAATAAACGAATACATATACGAGAAGGCACAGGTGACGCGCTTCAGCATCACCATGCCCGACCAGGTCAACTTTGACGTGATCGTCGGCGATACCACCGAGACAGCGCGCTTCGTCCTGAATCTGACCATGTGCCCGGCAATTACTAACCTGAGCGTTTCAGGACTCCCCGCCGGGGTTAGCATAGAGGGTGTGGGCGGGGCAGGTGGCGGCGGCTTCACCCCGATGGCCGGCATGGAGGACGAGGCCGGAATGCCCGGTGATGACATGGGGATGGCCGCGCCGACCGCCACTGCTACCGCCACGGGCGAAATCCGCCTCAGCGTATCGGCAACTCTGACCGAACCGGTCTCCGAGCCGGCTCCTGGCGGCGGCGCTCCCGCCGGTGCGCCGGGAATGCCCGGAGAGGGCATGCCACCGGAGGGCATGCCACCGGAGGACATGCCGGTCGAAGAACCGCCGATGGAGTAACGTCGCGGACGAACATCGTCGAAGCACTTGAACGACGCGTTGCAGGAGTGTCATGATGGGCCGCATACCAACGTGGGCAATTATGCTGATTGGCGTCTTCCTCCTGGCGGGGATAGGCGCTGCGGTCTTCATGCTGATGATCAAGCCTGAGCGCGAGTTGCTGGCAGAGGTGCAGGCGAAGCTGGAGGAGGAGCAGGGTGTCGCCAATCAGCTTGCCACGGCGGAGGCGGACCTGGCCGATGTGCAGGCGCGATGGCTGGCGGCACAGGACCAGTTGCAGGCCCTGCGCGACGCCCGCAGTATCCCGATTTCATTCGGTCACCCTGCCGGCGCCATGGTAGCGCTATGGTACGAGTATCGTGAGGACCTGCCGCCGCTGATCGAGGACTGGGTGCAGTCAACCGGCCTGACCCTCGAGAGCGGGGCATCCTTCCCGGCGCCACAGATGGTTCCGCCGTCGGCCCCGCCCAGCGGCTTCATGCAGGTGCCCGACGGGCAGACGATCAATCTTACCGTAAGCGGCACGCTCACCCAACTCGAGCGGCTCTACAAGTCGCTGCACGAATTCGAGCGCGTCGTCACTATCAGCGACCTTGTGATGGAGCCGCTGCCCGGCGGGGACAGAGTTCGCTCCCCGCTCAATCTGAAGTTCTACGTCCTCGTCGAGGCGCCTCCAGCACCCGCCGCACCAGCGGGCGGGGGACCCGATGAGGGCATGCCGGACGATGGCATGCCGATTGATGACATGCCGGTGGATGACATGCCGGATGACGATCCCAGCGCCGGCGACGAGATGGAGTAAATTCGCCGCCGTTTGGCGGAACTTTGCGGCTCGACAGGTATCTGTAATCATGAGTTAGCTCGACGCAGATGGAAGGATCGCCAGTGATCGAGGAGCGGAAGGCAAAAGCATTGTTCGCCGGTGGACTGGCCCTCTTTGTGACAGGGCTGGTTGTGCTGATGCTGTTCGTCATCCCCGCCGCACGCCAGACGCAGGTCGCGGTTGCGCAGGAAGAGGAAATGCCGCCGGGCGGTGAAGAGGGCGCCTATCCGGGCCCTTCGTATCCGGGACCAGCAGGCGAAATGGATCCGGCGATGATGGGTGAACCGGGGATGGAGGGTGGCGCAGCCCCGCCTGCAGCGCCGGCGATCGTCAGCGATCCGCTGGAGCCGAGCCGTCCGAACCCGTTCGCCCCGCGCAGTTCGGCGGCGATAGCCGCTGCGGCAGTGGGAGATGGCGCTGGTATCACGACCTATGGTCCGGACTGGAGCAAGCTGCCAATCGCTGAACGGGTCGGCTTTGTGTTGCCCGAGATCCCGGATGCCCCCACACCGCCGGTGCCGGTCATCCAGAGGGCAGGCGACGTGGAAATCCGAATCACAAGTATCCTCTGGGATGCCTCCGGTCAGGCGATTGCCGCCTACGAGGGTCCAGAGGGCCGGAGTGGTCAGATCAAGCCGGGCGACCGGATCGAGGGTTACACGGTTACTGAGATTACCCGGAGCGGCGTCACGTTGCAGCACCCGCGCACTGGCGAGGTGCAGACGCTGGAGCTTCGCCCGCGCACGGAGAGGCAGGAGGAGCCGCGACCGCGGCGGCCACGGGCCACCGGCGGTCAGCGTGGTGGCGCTGCGGCGGGCGGCGGGCGCACTCGCCCGCAGGGCGGCTTCCCGGCCGCGCCTCCCAACTGATGTACGGCACCTATCAATCAGGTGCGGGGAAATGGCAGGAGGTCAGGAGAATGTCGATGCGCAGAGTATTGATGGCAACCATGGGGCTGGTCATGCTCTCCTTCGTAGTTGTGCCGGCAATAGCACAGGAGGAGGAAGAGCCTAGAGTGACGGTTGACTTCAACGGTGAGACGCTCAACCAGGTGTTGCAGATGTTCAAGCGCGTCTACGGCCTTGAATACACGATCGGCGAGGGTGTGGATCCCGAGATGCGGATCACCACCTACCTGCGCGAAGTGACCGTAGAGCAGGCACTCAAGACGATCGCCGACGCCAGTGGCCTGCTCGCGATCAATCAGAACGGACGCTACGTGATCCGGGAGCAGCCGGAGGTAACGGTTCGGGAGCAGACTACCACGGTAGTGACACCGACCGTGGGTGGCACTCGGACGGCGCCTCCGGCTCCTTCGCGACAGACCCGCGCCTACGAGCCTCGCCGCGGTGCCGGTGCCGGTGAGGAAGATGACGAGGACGAAGAAGAGCGCGATGAGATCACCGAGATCCTCTGGCCCATGCACATCGGCGCTGACGGCGCTGCGATGATCTTCGGTGGCTCCTTCGTCGAGGCCGGCGGCTATTACGGTGGCAGCGGTGGCTACGGCGGCAGCAGCAGCGGCTACGGTGGCAGCTCCGGCTACGGCGGGTCCAGCGGCATAGGCGGCCGGTCGAACATCGGCGGCTCGAGCAGATTCGGCAGCCGCAACACCGGCTCGAGCATCGGCAACAGGAGCAACACCGGGGGCAGCAGTTCGTACAACCGTAACTATTGATGCCAGGGCGATATCGTCGTTGCCGGTCACACTGTCCGGTAGCACCGTTGGCACACTTGTCGGACGCAGCGCGTGAGCTTTGCGCCGGGACCAGTGCCGTCGCTCAAAGCGTTCCAGGGAGGGCCCAAAGGTGACGCTCCTCAATTGGCAGACGAAGGCCTTCATCGCAGTACCAATCGCGGCCATGCTCATTCTCGGCCTCAGCGCAATCGCAGGCGCCGATGCGCCTGCAGACGGGGAAGACCGTCCGATCAACATTGACGTTCGCGACATGGAGATCGGCGATGTCCTCCGCATGCTGGGCAAGGCCGCCAATGAGAACATCATTGTCGGCCGCGGTGTGAGTGGCAACATCGGCTCACTTACCCTGCGCAACGTCTCGGTGGAAACCGCCCTCAAGGCAATCACCGAGTCCAGCGGTTTCTACTGGCGCAAGGATGGCAACATCTACATTGTGACCGCGGAGCCGCCGGCCTACCAGCCGGCGCCGCAGGCGCCGCAATCGCCGCGAGGATCGGAGCCGGGTGCCCACGGGCAGCCGCCCGGGGATCGCGTTCCGACGGTGCCTGCGCCTCCGGTAGAGACCGATCTGCCCTCTGTGGCGCCGCCGGCGCTTCAGCAGCCACCGCGGATCATCACTCAGCTCATCCCGCTGTCGTGGGCGACCGCCAGCGAGGTGGCGCAGATCTTCGGTGGCCGTAACGCCCCGAGTGTCGCCAACCAGATGGACGGGCGCGGCGGCCTGCGCAGCATGCCGGGTCCGGGCTCCGGTGGTGATGGCCTCGGCGCTCTCGGCGTCCATCGCAGCGTTGTCGGAAGCCACGGCTTGCCGCAGTTCGACGGTGGTGGCGCGTTCGGCGGAGGCATTGACGCCGGCGTGGGCGACGCCGGCGTCGGCGGTTTCGGTGCTGGGACAACAACTGGCACGACGACCGGCACGACCGGCACAACCACGGGCGCTGGAGCCATTGCGCTCCCCGGCGAGATGGAGCCGCCGGTTGCGATCATGAGCCACAACGCCCTGCTGGTCCGCGGCACCCGCGAGGAGCTCGACGAGTTCCGCGAGATGCTCGCGATGCTCGACATCCCGCAGAAGCAGGTCGAGATCGCCACGAAGTGGATTGACGTGCAGACCACGGCAGCGCGCGCGCTCGGTATTGACTGGGCGGTAACAAACGGGGCATGGGAGATCTTCAACCTCGGCTTCGCGCCCGGCGAGGCAGCAAACAACGGCATTCGCTACGGCCGAGGCCGCTGGTGGGCCGAACTGGCCGTGCTCGAGAATACGAGCCAGGCGACCGTCATCAACGAGCCGCGCGTGGTGTGCATGAACGGAATGCCGGGGACAATCGCGTTCGCGACAGAGATCCCGTACTTCGCCGCCACCATCAGCTTCAACCAGTTCGGGCAGCGCACCGTGGACTACACTTCCGAGTTCGTCAGCGTCTCAAACGAACTTTCGGTCGTCCCGCAGATCAATCCTGACGACAGCGTCAAGATGCTCCTGGCGCCTCAGCTCGAGGATCAGATCGGCACGGTAGAGGGCCCGAACGGAGAACGCATCCCGATCGTCACGACGCAGTTCGTGGAGACGATGGTGCGGGTTGCAGACGGTGAGACGGTTGTTCTCGGTGGCGTAATCCGATCCGACGAGTCGACCAACGTGCGCCGGACGCCGTTGCTGTCCGACATCCCGATCATCGGGCGGCTCTTCGAGTCGCGCCGCGTCGAGAAAACCAGCACTGAACTACTGATCTTCGTTACACCGAAGATCATCAGGGACGCATCGGCCACGTACTAGGCCACAGGGGCGCCGCACAGCGGCGTGGAAGGCATGACGAGAGGGCGAACGGCACACTTAGCTGTGCCGTTCGTCAGTAAGGGGCACCGACCTTGCGACCGGGGATCGAGTTGACAACCGCGGGCGAGTCACACGGGCCGTGCGTGACTGCCATCCTCTCCGGCGTTCCTGCCGGGCTCGCGTTGTTGGTAGAGGACGTTGACCGCGACCTCGCACGCCGCCAGATCGGCTACGGCCGTGGCGGCAGGATGGCGATCGAGAAGGACAGGGCCCGCTTAACCTCCGGCATTCGCCACAGCTACACCCTCGGCTCGCCGATCTGCATCGTCATTGAGAACCGCGATTGGGCCAACTGGCGCGAGGAGATGTCACCCGGTCCACCGGCGAACGGCTGGCGGAGCGCGCGGGAGGTGCATGTGCCCCGCCCCGGCCATGCGGACCTCGCGGGCGCGGCCAAGTACGGCCGCGCGGACATGCGCAACGTGCTCGAACGAGCCAGCGCCCGGGAGACTGCGGCGCGAGTAGCGGCAGGGGCCGTCTGCCGCAGGCTACTCGAAGAGGTCGGTGTCACCGTCCGCTCGCGCACCGTCTCCATCGGCGGTGTTCGAGACGAAAGCAGCGATCTCTCCGCCGAGGACTGGCAGGCGGTCGAGGCCTCGGACCTGCGATGCGCCGATGAGGATGCCGCGGGGCGTATGCGCGATCTGATCGACAGAGCGCGTGCCGGTGGCGACAGCCTCGGAGGTGAGGTGGAGATCGTCGCGGACGGGGTGCCGCCCGGCCTCGGTAGTTACATCACCTGGGACAGCAGGTTGGAGGCGCGTATCGGGCAGGGGATGCTGGGCATCCCCGCGATCAAAGCGATGGCCGTTGGCGCTGGATTTGATGCCGGCGCCATCACCGGATCGCAGTATCACGACCCGATCCTCCGCCGGGATGCCCCGTGGCCTTTTGCCCGGCCGAGCAACCATGCGGGTGGGATCGAGGGGGGCATGACCAACGGTGAGCCGGTCGTGGTGCGCATTCTGATGAAGCCTATCCCGACGCTGACGAGTCCGCTGCCGTCGGTGGACGTTCGCAGCGGCGAGCCTGCCGATGCGCACGCCGAAAGGTCGGACGTCTGTGCCGTGCCCGCGGCGGGTGTCGTCGCCGAGGCCATGCTGGCGCTTGTGCTCGCATCCGCGACCTGTGAGAAGTTCGGCGGCGACTGCATGGGGGACCTGCTGGCGGCAAAAGAGCACTATCTCGCGCGGCTGTCGCTCCCATGGGACGAAGGGCGGGCCCTGGCCGATGAGGCTTGAACCACCGGCGCGTGCGATCTGCATCACGGGCTTCATGGGGACCGGCAAGACCACCGTTGGCCGCCTGCTGGCGCAGCGCCTCGGGATCGGCTTCGTGGACACAGACGAAGTCATCACCGAGGGGGAGGGCCGGTCGATCCCCGATATCTTCGCACAGCACGGGGAGGAACATTTCCGGGAGCTTGAGGCGCGGGCGGTTGCGTCGGTGAGTGCCGGGGGCCCCCGCGTCATCAGCACCGGTGGGGGAGTGCTGCTGCGCGAGGAGAACCTGCGGGCGCTGCATGATGCCGGGCCGATCATCTGCCTGAACGCGGATGCCGAGACGATCCTCGAACGAACCCGCGGGGATGTGAGTCGGCCGCTGCTGCAGACCGAAGATCCGGCCGCCAGCATTAGAGCGCTCTTGAGTGCGCGGCAGGCGTGCTATGCCCCCGCAGACTATCAGCTTGATGCTTCAGGTAGCCCCGACGATGTGACTGCCGCCCTGCTGTGTATGCTGGCGGAGGACCCACGCGCGCGCTGGCTGGTCGGAAACGAGACGGTCATTCCGCTCGACACCGGTACCGGCGGCTACAGCGTCACCGTCGGGAGAGGCCTGCTGGCGAGGGTCGGGGAGATCGTCCCCCCCTCTCACCCCGGAGTGCGTGCTGCACTGGTGACGTCGGATCGGCTTGCCCCGCTTTTTGCCCCGCAGGTATCTGCCTCTCTGCGGTCCGGGGGCTGGGAACCGGTGCTGCTAACGGTCCCCGATGGAGAGGGCAGCAAGCAGCTTGCGGTGCTCGGTGAACTGTGGGCGCAGATGGCGGAGGCCGGGCTGGATCGCGGCAGCACCGTCTTCGCGCTCGGCGGCGGCGTGATCGGTGATCTGGCCGGATTCGCGGCCGCCACCTTCATGCGGGGGATAGACCTCGTGCACCTGCCGACCTCACTGCTGGCGCAGGTTGACAGCAGCATCGGCGGCAAGACGGCGATCGATCTGGCCTCGGGTAAGAACCTCGTCGGCGCGTTCCATCAACCGGTGGCGGTGGTCAGCGATGTCGCCGCACTGGCGACGCTGCCCGAGGCGGAACTGCGGTCGGGGCTGGGCGAGATCATCAAGCATGCCTGCTGCTTCGATGCCGAGATGTTCGAGTTGATGGAGAGGCGGCGGGAGGCGGTACTTGAGGGCGATCCGGCGGTGAGAGAGTACCTGGTGGCCCGCAACTGTCAAATTAAGGCGGAGGTAGTGGCGGAGGATCCGCACGAGCAGGGTCTGCGGGCGGTACTCAACTACGGGCACACTATCGGGCATGCGCTGGAGCGCGCGGCGCCCGAGTGGGGGCTGCGGCACGGCGAGGTGGTGGGCGCCGGTATCGTGGCGGAGAGCCGCCTGGCGGTGTGGCTGGGCGCTGCAGACGAAGAGACCGCAGCGCGTCAGGAGGCGCTCGTGGCGGCATACGGACTGCCCACCTCGGTGGAGGGGATCGACGAGGAGGCGGCGGTGGCGGCAATGGCGCGAGACAAGAAGATCGTCTCAGGGCGCCTGCGGATGCCGATCGTGCCGGCGGTGGGGACGTTCCGGCTGGTAGACGACATTGACATCGCGCTGGTGAGGCGGGCACTGGTTTCGGTCCTGCGCTGATAGCATCCGGGAGTTCGAAGGGACCGCGCTGAGGGCATTGATCGAGCGAGTTGATCCTGAGAGGGAAGTTGCGCCGTTGCACGGCTGGTCGAGGTGGCTGGCCACGGTGCGCGACGACGGCGAGCGGGTGCTGGTGAGCCGTCGTGCCTCCGCACGGGGCGTCGAACGGGTGGCGCAGCGGGTTCGGGCACTGGTGGGTGTGAGGCACCCGGGACTGGCGCGAACCATCGCCAGTGGCACTGATCCCGGCGGTTTGTGGGTGGTAGAGGAGGGGGGAGAGGGCCGGCTGCTGAGCGATGTTCGGTGCCGCCTGCCGCAGGGCGATGCAGTCGGCGCAGGGCTGCTGCGACTGCTGGAGGCGCTGGCGTATTTGCACCGGAATGAGTTGAGCCACGGGGACGTTACCGCCGATGCGGTCTGGTGTGAGGGCGGGCGGCTGGTCCTGACCGGCGCCGCACTCGGCGGTGTGGGCGGCGACGAGGCAGAAGCCGATGTGGCGGGGTGGGCACGACTGGCTGAGGAAGTCCTAAGCGGCAGGCCCGGGGAGCTCAACGGGTTGGTGTTGGCCGGGGCGCAGCAGGCGCTTGCCGCCCAGGAGGGTGGTCGGGCAATCGGGGCGGAGCGGCTTGTACGTGCAATCCACGGTGCGACGGGCAGATCGCGTCCGGAACAGCCGGATGAGCGTGCGGAGAACACTGAGGAGGACACGAGTGGGAGCATGACTACGGCGCTGCGCATCGGCAACGTACTTGCTACGATGCTCCTGGGGCTGCTGACGACGGTGCTGACGGTGACGGTTGTCATCGGCATCATTGCTCTGGGAGTGCTGTGGTTCCTCGATCAGCTTCCGCAGGAGGTGCAGGTGCCGAGCGTCGTGGGCCTGCAGCAGGAAGAGGCGCGTAAGCGCCTGGCCGAGGAGGGGATCGGCATCGGCCATGTCCGCCGCGTCTATCAAGAGGAGTCCGAACCGGGTGAAGTGGTCGAGAGCGTCCCGGAGGCGGGGATGATTGTTCGCGAGGGGCGAGAGATCACGCTGGTGGTCAGCATCGGCGCGGCGCGCGTGAAAGTCCCGCGCGTGGTGGGGCTGCATCCGGATGAGGCGCGCAAGGTGCTGGAGAAGGCGGGACTTAGTCTGCACGAGGGTGGGGAGATCCGATCCAGCGCCCCTGAGGGTGAGGTAGTCCAGCAGGACCCGCCGCCGGGCAATCGCGTGGCTCAGGGCGAGGCGGTATCGGTGCAGACCAGCGGCGGCGCTGATTACGGCGTCGTTGAGATCACCGATGAGGACGATGGCGAGGTGAAGCGCGCGTTGTTCCGCCGGGTCGAGATCATCGTCCCGCAGGGCGAAGCTCTGCAGCGGGTCGAGGTGCGCGAGGGGTACGGGGATGATATTGACGTCACCTACGACCGGCTGCACAGGCCCGGTGACCGGGTTCGCCTCGACACCTGGGGGCGTCCGGGCAAGCAGATCAGAGTGCTGATAGAGGGTGAGCAGGTCTTCAAGACTCAGCTTTGAGCATGGCGACAGGATTTGGCGCTGCGGCGAACTGGTCCGACACGGAACTGATCAACGCCGCGCGGGCGGGGAGCGCGGACGCGTTCGACCGCCTCGTAGAGGCACACTACAGGGGCGTGTACAACACCGCCTACCGGATGCTCAGCACCCCCAGCGCAGCGTCAGATGCCACGCAGTCGGTCTTCCTGCGCGTATACGAAGCGCTCTCCTCCTTCCGCGGCGACGCAAGCTTCAGCACGTGGCTGTATCGCATCACCATGAACGTCTGCCTCGACGAACTCCGCAAGCGGAAGAACGAACCGCTCAGCCTCACCGAGGAGGACGACGACGGTGAGGTGCTCGGGGAGCGCGATCTGCCGGATCTGTCGGATGAGCCGGCGCTTACCGCGGAACAGCGGGAGCTGCAGCGCCTGGTGCATGAGGCGATTGGGCGGCTCTCCGAGGATTTCCGCACTGTGATCGTGCTTTACGACATCCGGGGGCTTTCGTATCAGGAGATCAGCGGTGTGCTGGAGATCCCCCTCGGGACGGTGAAGTCGCGGCTCAATCGGGCGCGGCTTGCGTTGCGCGATGAGATCGCGCCGCACGCGGAACTTTTCGGCGGGTGACCCCGTCATACCGTTGACGCGATGGAGGCAGGTCAAGGATTAGTCCGAACATGAGTTGCGAGCAGTGCCTCGACAGGCTGACTGAGTTGCTGGAGGGCGAACTCCCGCCGGAGACCGAGCGGGAGGTTCGCGCGCATCTGGATGAGTGCGCGCAGTGCGCGGAAGCTCTGGCGGAACTGGGGGCACTGGTGAAGGTCCTCCGCGGCATGCCGGAGGTGGAGCCGCCCGCGGAACTGCGGGAGCGGTTGCACGCTCAGTCACCAGCCGAGGCCACGGCGTCGGTGACCTTCTGGCGCAGAAGCCGGTCGGTCGTCGCGGCCGTGGCGGCCGCTGCCGCAGCGATGCTGATGATCTGGACCGGCGTCACGTATCTGCGACCGGAGACCGGCGGCGCAGTGATGGAATCGTCGCCGCGCATGGTCGAACGCTACGCGCAACCGGAGGCGACGGTGGCCGAAGAGGCGCCCGATGTCACGGAGGCGCTTGAGGCCGACGACGCACCCGCCGAGGCAGTCACACCTGAGAGCGGCGAGACCGCGGCTTCGGTGGAGGCCATTGAACCGACGCGCTCATCCCCGCGAAGCTCTTCACCGCCGCGCAACGCGCGCAGCGGACGGGGCTCTGTGGCTCCGGCGCCTCCGGCACCCGCTCCTGTGGAGACGCCTGCTCCTGCACCCGCGGTTGCCGAATTAGATGACGCCGCGGTCGGCGACGAGGGTGCGACGAGCGATGTCGAAGACACGGTGAGAGGCGCAGCGCGTGGAGGCCCCGCAGGTCCCGCTGGCTCGCCGGAGGCGCGAGCGACGGGCATGACTGCGGAGGCAACACGTGGCACGGGAGGAGCTCCGTCCCGCACGCTGACGCTACCCCCACCCGTGTATCTGGACGCGGGGGCCGGCACAGCAATGAAGATGGGGGAGGGGACGCCGTTCACCGTAGCGGTGACGCCCCCGCACGAACCGGTGACCGGGCGCGTGGTGCCGGCGACAATCCGCATAGAGACGGAGGCGGACGTCGCGCGAGCGCGGGTCACGGTGGCGGGCTCGGACGATCTCGAACTGATCGGCCTCGGCGCCGATGGCGTGGTCTTTGAGGGGCCGCTGGAGGCCGGGCAGGAGACGGTGCTGAGCGTGCGGATGATGGCGCGCAGCGCGGGTGTCCAGTCGCTCACGATGCGCGTGCGCAGCACCGACCCGGTCGTGGACACGCAGCTTGATGTCGGCATGGGCGATTTCGCCGAACCGGTTCCGGCCGCGGAGTGCCCGGTGACCTTCAACTTCGTGGGCACGCCGATTCGCGTGGCGGTGGGCGAAATCGTGCGCCAGTCGGGCATGAACGTCATCGTTGATCCCGGCTGCGGCAATGTGACGGTGACGTTGCGCACCGACGATCCTTTGCCCGCGGCGGCCGCGCTGCGGCTCGTGGTGGAAGCCGCCGGTTGCACCGTCACTGAGCATGACGGACGGGCCGTCGTCGAGGCGTTGAATGGGGAGCGGTAGCCGATGAAGCTCAGCAGCATCTCTGTGGGCCGATCCTGCCGGTTGGGATCGGCCGCTGTCATTGCGCTCATCTGCCTGGGAGCGACCGGTCTCGTCTCTGCTGATGATCCCGGCACCATCGTCCCGCGTGTGGCGGTGTTTGAGTTTGCCGAGCCCGATGAGTCGTCGAATCGCATGGTGGGGCGTCGGGCCGCAGATGCCACGTGGCTGGCGCTTCACTCCGAGGGCGTCTGGGAGCTGGTCGAGTCTGAGTGGCTGCGCAGGACGTGCGCGGAGGCGCAGGCATCCCCGCCCTTCGGCCTTGGCTATCTGCAGATGCTCGGCGATCGGGTCCGTGCGGCACTCGCCATCGCCGGACAGGTGCAGGTGTGCGAGCTTGATGTTGAGCGGGGTACAGCCCAGGTCACGCTTACCGCGGAACTCATCGAGACGTTGGGCGGAGAGAGTCTGGCGGCGTACCGAGGAGTCGCCTCGTCGAGGCGCGAGCCTGGTGAGATGCTGGACCACGCACTCGATCGGGCATTGACTGAGGCGGCGGCAAACCTTGCGCGGTCCTTCGCCAGCTTCCATCCGGCCGCGGCGATCGTGCTGGCGACCCTCCCGGACGGTCGGGTCATGCTCGACGGACCCGCTGAGCCGGCGGTACAGCCGGGCGCCAAGCTGCTCGTCTACCGCGCGAGTCGCGCCGGCACCGTGGTCTCGGGCTCCCTCGAAGTGAAGACGTCCCAGCTAAGCGTGCTGCACGCGGTGCAGCTTTCGGGGGAGAAGCCCGTGCAGGGAGACCGTGCTGTGGTTGTCGCGCGCTGAGCGCAGAGGTCTGCAGCGGCGCGATGGCGAAGGACAACAGGAGCGTGTCAATGCGGGGAAGAGTGCATGGTTGATCTGAGCGAGCTGGCGGGCTATCAACTGAAGTTTGATGAGCAGACCGCGGGCATATCGTTTCAGCGCGGAATGCGCATGCCGGGCTACAGCACGCGGGAGTTGGACGATCTGCGGCCTGTGCTGCTTGACGCTGACGCGGATGGGCCGGAGGTCATCTACTGGATGTATCGCGATTGCGGGAGGCTGGAGGATGCGGCGCTTGGCGCGGCACATTCGCTGCGGTACGATCTGACCGCTTTCCGTGCCGTCACCCTCGGCCGCGAGTTCATGAAGACCTCCGGGCATTATCACCCGCAGATCCCCGGCAGGCGCGAGGCGTACCCCGAGGTCTACGAAGTTCTCTACGGCGAGGCGCTGTATGTCATGCAGGCGGTGGATGATCCGGCCGCTTCGCCGGTGGAGACGGTTGTCGAGGACGTGATCATGTGCCGCGTGTCGGCGGGGCAGAAGATCATCATGCCGGCCGGGTACGGTCACGCCACGGTGAACACGCAGGACAAGCCGCTGCTGGTGAGCAACTGGGTGAGCAATCGCTTCAGTTCCTTCTACGGGCCGGTGGAGGACACACGAGGCTTTGCGTGGTATGTAGTAGATGATGGGGGAGAGCCGGGATACGTGACGAATGCGAACTACCGGCGCGGCATTCCGCCGGTGCGGTGGGCTGAGGTGCAGGAGGTCCCCGAGTTGGGGCTGACGTGGGGCCAGCCGATGTACCAGGCCTGCGCGGAGGCGCCGGCGAAGTTCGCGTTCCTCAACGATCCGGGCAGCTATTCGGAACTGATGTGGTCGAACTTGAAGCTGTCATAGCGAGAGATGGTTGCCCAGTGGTCGGCGTGAGCAGTTTTCGCGGCAGTAGCCGCGATGCTGCGCACGAGCAGACCGGGCGGAGGTGAGATGATGGAGGGTCGATTTGACAAGGAGGGCCTCTCCTTTGACGATGTCCTGCTGGTGCCATCGAAGGCCGTCATGGAGAAATACGACGTATCGATCGCGACGTTCATCACGCCGAGCGTGCCGCTGAGCGTACCGATCATCAGTGCCGCGATGGACAGGGTGACCGAGTCGCGTCTCGCAATCGCGATGGCGCGCGAGGGTGGCATCGGGATCATCCACCGCAACATGGATCCTGAGATGCAGGCGATCGAGGTGGACCGGGTCAAGCGTTCGGAGAGCGGGATGATCATCGATCCGATCACGCTCGGCCCGACGCAGACGGTGCGCGAGGCCCTTGGCATCATGTCCGAGTATCACATCTCGGGCCTCCCGATCACCGATCCTGACGGCAGGCTTCTCGGCATCCTCACGAACCGTGACCTGCGGTTCGAGACCGACCTGGACAAGCGGGTTGAGGAGGCAATGACGCAGGAGGGTCTGGTGACCACCCCTGAGGGGACGACGCTCGACGAGGCGAAGGCGATCCTGCATCGCCACCGGATCGAGAAGCTGCCAGTGGTGGACGAGGGCGGCTTCCTGCGCGGCCTCATCACCATCAAGGACATAGAGAAGGTCGCGCAGTTCCCGCGCGCGTCGAAGGACAGCCACGGTCGTCTGCGCGTTGGCGCGGCGGTTGGTGTCGGCGATGACGCCCGCAACCGCGCGCCGCTGCTGGTGGAACGCGGCGTAGACGTGGTCATCGTGGACTCCGCGCATGGCCACTCCTCGGGCGTAATTGAGACGGTTAAGATGCTCAAGGGCGAGTTCGGAGACCTGCAGGTAGTGGCAGGCAACGTGGGCACGGCCGAGGGAACGGCTGCGCTCGCCGAGGCAGGCGCGGACGGCGTCAAGGTGGGGATCGGGCCCGGCTCGATCTGCACCACGCGCATCGTGGCAGGCGCCGGTATCCCGCAGGTCACGGCCATCCACGACTCCGCCCAGGCTGCAAAGGAACTCGGCGTCACGATCATAGCCGATGGTGGCATCCGCTATTCGGGTGACATCACCAAGGCGATCGCAGCGGGCGCGGACTGTGTGATGATCGGCTCGCTGCTCGCAGGCACCGAGGAGAGCCCCGGCGAGACGGTGCTCTACCGCGGGCGCACATACAAGGAATACCGCGGCATGGGCTCGATTGCCGCGATGAAGGACCGCGCATCGGTTCGCGATCGTTACGGCCAGTGCCACGTGATCTCCGAGGAGGAGCTTGTGCCGGAGGGCCTTGAGGGCCGCGTGCCGTACAAGGGCTCGCTCTCAGCGGTCGTGCACCAGCTCGTCGGCGGCCTGCAGTCCGGCATGGGCTACTGCGGCGTGCTCACCATCGACGACCTGAAGACGAAGTCGCAGTTCATTCGCGTCACCGGTGCGGGCATGCTGGAGAGCCACCCGCACGACATCACGATCACCGAAGAGGCGCCGAACTATCAGATCTCGGACAGCATATGAGCGCGCACAGCGGAGCTTACAGGATCGCAGTAATCGCCGGTGACGGCATCGGCCCCGAGGTGGTGGCGGAGGTCCTGCGGGTGCTGGAGGCGGTTGCGGCGCCCGCGGGCTTTGAGTACGAGACCAGGCTGTTCCCGTGGGGCTGCGGATACTACGTTGAGCACGGGCACACCATGCCCGCCGACGGGATTGAGACGCTCTCGCACTATGACGCGATCTTCCTCGGGGCGGTCGGCGACCCGCGCATCGCGCCCGAGGAGGTCGCGGGTGTCGGCCCGTTGCTGGCAATCCGCTTCGGCTTCGATCAGTATGCGAACATCCGCCCGGTCAAGCCGCTCCCGGGCGCGCCCTACCCCCTCGCGCGCCCTGAGCCCGACGCCATCGACTTCACCGTCGTCCGCGAGGCGACCGAGGGCATCTACGTCGGCCTTGGCGGACGCTTCTCCCCGGATGACCCGGCCGTCGCGGAGATCGTAGCAGTGCGCCAAATCTTCGCTCAGTCGAATGAGATCGCGGTACAGACCGGCGTCTACAGCGACGCGGGCTGCCGCCGTGTGATCGAGCGAGCGTTCCTCCTTGCCGAGCAGCGCGACGGCCGGCGGCTGGTCACCAGCGCTACCAAGGCCAACGCGATGAAGCACGGGATGTCGCTCTGGAACGACGTCTTCGCCGAAGTCGCATCCCGGCACCCCGACGTCGAGAGCGAGTGGAACAACGTTGACGCGCTCGCAATGCGCCTTGTGCTCAAGCCCGAGACGCTGGACGTGGTGGTGGCGCCGAATCTCTTCGGCGACATCCTGACCGACCTGTCGGCGGCGTTGCTCGGGGGCCTCGGCTTCGCGCCGTCGGCGAATCTCGGCGATGGGCACTGGCCGCCGATGTTCGAGCCGTGCCACGGTTCGGCGCCGGACATCGCCGGTCGAGGCATTGCCAATCCGACTGCGTCGCTTCTGACGCTCGTGATGATGCTGGAGCACCTCGGCGAGCAGCGGGCAGCGCAGGCCGTAGATGGGGCTGTCCGGGAGGTCATCGCTTCGGGCGCGGTGCGCACGCCGGACATGGGCGGTAGCGCCACGACGGAGGAGATGGGCCGCGCCGTGGCAGAGGCCGCGGCGGCAATCGTTGGCAGGAGCTGATCGAGGAGGCCCGGCCGGATGGGTATCCGAGCGGTGGCCCTGGCCGCAGCCGTGATCGCGGCGTGCGCGTGCCGGGCCGGAGAGGTGGAGACGATGAGTCACGATCTTCCGTCACCCGACGAGAGAGCCGCGCTTCCCCCCGATGGCGGTGATCAGTTCAACCGCCTGATCTTCGAGAGCAGCCCCTATCTGCTGCAGCATGCGCGCAACCCGGTGGACTGGCGCCCTTGGGGCGACGAGGCCCTTGAGCTCGCCCGCGAGCTTGACCGCCCCGTCTTCCTCTCGGTCGGCTACTCGACCTGTCACTGGTGCCACGTGATGGAGCGCGAGTCCTTCGAGGATGAGCGGATCGCGGCGGTGCTGAACGCGCAGTTCATCCCCATCAAGGTCGATCGCGAAGAGCGGCCGGACCTCGATGAGATATACATGACGGCCACGCAGCTTGTGACCGGGCGCGGCGGCTGGCCGAATTCGGTCTGGCTGACCCCCGATGGCCGCCCGTGGTATGCCGGGACATACTTTCCGCCCGAGGGCAGACGGGGGATGCCGGGCTTCCGCGACTTGCTGGAGGGTCTTGCGGAGACATGGCAGACCCGCCGCGCTGAGGTCGAGGCGCAGGCGAACCAGCTTCAGGATGCGATCCGCCAGTCGGCGCTGCCGCATGAGACCGCGCCGGTGCCGCTGACCGAGGGGCTGCTGACGGGCGCGGTTGAGGCGCTGTCGGATCGCTATGACGGGCGCTACGGCGGCTTCGGCGGCGCGCCGAAGTTCCCTCCCCACGCCTCATTGCGACTGCTGCTTTTCATGCAGGCGACCGGCAGGCTCGATGAGCACTCCTGGGCGATGGCCACCGAAACGCTGGACGCGATGGCTCGCGGCGGCATTCACGACCACGTCGGCGGCGGCTTCCACCGCTACTCCACCGACGCGTGGTGGCTGGTGCCGCACTTTGAGAAGATGCTCTACGACAACGGCCAACTCGCGCGCGTCTACGCAGAGGCCTTCGCGGAGACCGGGCGGGCGGAGTACGATGTCGTGACCCGCGGCATCTGCGACTGGGTGCTGCGCGAGATGACCGATCCGGAGGGCGGCTTCTACTCGGCGCTTGACGCCGACAGTGAGGGCGTCGAGGGCAAGTTCTACCTGTGGTCGCGTGAAGAGGTCATCGAGGTCATCGGTGGCGAACCCGGCGCGCTCGCCTGCGACCTGTTCAACGTCCGCGAGGACGGCAACTTCGTGGACGAGGTGACAGGTGAACGTTCGGAGGCCAACATCCTCCACCTCGGCCTGCGCGGTCTCGCTGATGACGACCTTTGGCCCTTCGTGCAGCAGGTCAAGGCGCGGCTGCTCGAGCGCCGGGCAGGGCGAGTGCGGCCGCACCTTGATGACAAGGTGCTGGCGGAGTGGAACGGCCTGATGATCGGCGGCATGGCGGCGGCAGGGCGGGTCCTCGGTGAGCCGCGCTACATCGAGGCGGCCACGCGGGCGGCCGAATTCGTGCTGACGCAGATGCGTCGTGAGGGCAGGCTGCTGAGAGTCTGGCGTGAGGGATCGGCGAAACAGCCGGCCTACCTCGACGACTACGCTGCGGTGGCAGAGGGCCTGCTGGAACTGCACCGGGCGACCGGCGAGCAGCGTTGGCTTGATGAGGCCGCGTCGCTTGCCGATCAGGTACTTGCGCTGTTCGAGGACGGGCGCTCCGGTGGCTTCTTCCTGACCTCCGAGGAGCACGAGGATCTGTTGGCGCGGACGAAGGAGCCGTACGATCAGGCCGTCCCGTCTGGAAATGGCATGGCCGCCCTCACCTTCGCACGACTGGCGGACCTAACCGGTGACGCGCGCTACCGCGAAGCCGCCGGGCGCACGCTGAGGGCGTTCTCTGCCGCGATGCAGAACGCTCCCAGCGCGACCGGGACGCTTCTGCTCGGGACCGGGCACTACCTCGCCGCTTCCGAGGATGCAGTGGCGGCGCCGGTCGAGCAGGTTGAGGCGCTCGACGATCCGGATACGCGGGCCCAGCGTGGCGTGTTGACCGCCGAGGCATGGGCTTCGGCGCGAACCGCCCCTCCGGGCGCTGAAGTGGCCGTCGCGGTTCGGATCACCGTCGAGGCCGGGTGGCATATCAACTCGCATGAGCCGTTGCAGGAGCACCTACTGCCGACGTCGGTTGATCTCGCGGAGGGGCCGCATCTGATCGCGGAGGTCAGCTACCCTGAGCCGGTGGAGGTGACTCAGGCTTTCAGCGATGAGCCGCTGGCGGTGTATGAGGGCGAGGCGTGGCTGCTGGTACGGTTGCGCGTGACTGAGGGTGCGGCGGGGAATGCTCCGCTGCGTCTGGCGATTTCGGCACAGCCATGCGACGACACATCATGCGCGCGTCCCGAACGGCTGCTGCTGGAGTTGCCACTGCGCATCGCCGAGGACGCGGCCGAGGAGCAGCGGCACGAGGCGGCTTTTGCGCGCTTCGACCGTTGACGCAGGCCCCCGGTTCGGTGGCGAGGAACCTGCCGCCGAAACTCGCTTCGCAAGCCGCGGCGCACTGAGGTGATGCGCGTTGCCCGGGATCATTGACATGGTCACCTGCTTCGGTTGGGATCGCAACCGCCCCACGAACTGGGGATTTGACGAACTGCTGCGGGTGCTCGAGAAGAACGGCATCGAGCGTGCCTGGACGCTTTCGCTGCGCGCGGTGAACTACGCAGGGCCTGAGGGCAATGAGGAGACGCTGCGCGTCTGCTCCGAGCATGAGGCGCTCGAGCCCGTTGCGGTGCTCGATCCCCGGCGCTACTTCGACGCACACGATGAGGCGCGCCGGCTTTTTGACCGAGGTTGCCACGTCCTAAGAGCAGCGCCAGATCGTCTACTACGACAACGCCGCACGACTGCTCGGATTGCACGGAGGGGCCTGAAGACACCGCAAACGGGGGTTGACAGAGGCGGCCCCCGATGGTATTATTAACCTCGCCGAAACAAGGTGCGCCCATGGTCTAGTGGTCAGGATACCGGGTTCTCAGCCCGGCGGCCGGGGTTCGACTCCCCGTGGGCGTACCAGCAATTATTCCAACTACAGCCGGCCTGCAGCGCGAACTGACGCGGGCCAAACGCACTCCTGACGGCCGCGCAGGCTAACTGCGCGGCCCTTTTCATTGTGCCCCGGCGGTGATATGCTCATCGGAGCACACGCGCCATGGACTGGTAGCGCGCTGCGCAGGGCCATGTTCGGCCCGCTTGATGGATTCGCGGCATCTCGGCAGAACCTGCAGCGGGTGCTGCTCGTCCAGTTCGGTGAAGAGACCGCTTAGGATTGCGAGGAAGCCGCAAGGGCGGCGTGGGAGAGCAGATGGCGCGACTGACGGTCACACTGCTGATGGCGACGCTCGGACTCGGCATAGTGCCGGGCCAGGCACTTGACGACCCCTGCGCGGGCTACCTCGAGACGCGCGTGCGCCTCTCACCCGTAGCGGTAGCCTCCCGCAACACCCTCAGCGAAATGCTCGGTAGGGCCACGACACCCGCCCTCGAGTTCACTGGCGATGTGAGCGGCAAGGCCTTTGCATCGGCCAGTCCTGCCGGGCAACCGCAGCGAACCCTGATGATGATGCTCGATGACGGCACTAACGTGGCGCTTCGTGCGACGGATGAGATTGACGCTCTCGAGGTGGGGCAACGAGTGTCGGTGATTGCGGTGATCTGCCGCACGCCCCCCGACTACGGCGACCTGATCGTCGAGGAGTGGGCTTACGAGTGGGATTTGCCGCGGGAGCCGGAGCCGGTTGGAGATCCGGAGGAGGACGATCCTGCGGGCGCGGTCCCGCAGCCGCCAGAGCATGTCACCCCGCCGCAGGTCCCCTCGCGGTTGCCGCAGACGGTGGCCCCCCGCGCAGTTCAGGTGGATGCCGTGGATGTCTGGACGGCATGGGTGCGCGAGCACAACTCCAAGCTCAGCGAGCAGCAGGCGCGCGACATCGTGGGGTGGGTGCTGCATTACGCCCAGCAGTTCAACGTCAATCACAAGCTGATATTCGCGCTGATCAAGTGGGAATCGTGGTTCAACCCCTCCTGCGTCTCCCACTCCGGCGCGATAGGGCTGATGCAACTGATGCCCGGCACGGCCCGAGGCCTCGGTGTGAACCCGCGCAACGTCCAGCAGAACATCCAGGGCGGCACCAGCTACCTCTCGCAGCAGCTTGCGACCTACGCGGACCGGCCGAACTACGACCGCGTCATACTCGCGCTGGCGTGCTACAACGCCGGGCCGAATGCCGTCAAGCGCGCCGGTCATCGTGTGCCGAACATAGCCGAGACGCAACGCTATGTGAAGAAGGTCAGCGCCACATTCAAGGAGCTTCACGACGCCGGAATGCCGTGACAGGCAGACCCGGAACGGAGGCCACCGATGACCCGCCTCACCGCCTCTCTGCTGCTCGCATTGCTTCCACTGACGCTCTCTGCCGATCCACTCTTCCGTGATGCCACCGAGCAAGTCGGGTTGTCCGGCGGTGGGCAGGCCGCGTGGGCCGACTACGACGGCGACGGTTGGGTTGACGTGCTCATCGGTCGCACGCTCTTCCGCAACATCGAGGGCGAGCGCTTCGAGGCCGTTGCGCTGCCCGAGGGCGTCGGCGGCACCGGCGGCACCTGGGGTGACTTCGACAACGATGGCGACCTCGATCTCTTCACCTTCGGCTCAACCTTCGCACTCGCCATCAACAACGGCGATGGGTCATTCACGCGCTCGGAGGGGCTGCCGGAGATCCCGGTGGTGGCCTCACGCGGCGCCTGCTGGGTCGATCTGAACGCCGATGGCCTGCTCGACCTCTACATCGGCGGCTATGAGAAGTGGGAGGAGTCCGTCTACCTCGACGCGATCCTCATCAGCGAGGGCGATGGGACCTTCAGCCTCGGCTGGCAGAGCAGCGAGGAGGGCAAGCGCTCCGCGCGCGGTGTCACCGCCGCGGACTTCGATGACGATGGCGACGCGGATGTCTACGTCTCGAACTACCGCCTGCAGCCGAACCAGCTCTGGCTGAACACGGGTGAGCTTCCGATGACCGAGGTCGGTGTCGAGCGAGGCGTGGCCGGGGTGGCCAAGAGCGCGATCAACTACACCGGTGGCATCCGCTACCCCGTCAGCGGCCACACGATCGGCTCAGCATGGGGCGACCTTGACGATGATGGCTGGCTGGACCTCTTCGTCGGCAACTTCAGCCATCCGCCGGCGTATCAGGATCGCCCGCAGTTTCTACGCAACTCCGGCCCGCCCGACTGGACCTTCGAGGACATGAGCGAGGGCGCAGGTCTCGCGTGGCAGGAGTCATTCGCCAGTCCAGCGCTGGCGGACTTCGACAACGATGGCGACCTCGACCTCTACTTCACCACGGTCTACCAGGGCGATCGCAGCGTGCTCTACCGCAACGACGGTGGCTGGCAGTTCACGGATGTGACCGCCGACGCGGGGATCGAGGCTGCGCGCACCTACCAGGCCGCGTGGGCGGACTTCGACAACGATGGCGATCTCGACCTGCTGACGGGCGGCAAGCTGTATGAGAACGCCGGCCCTGTTGGCAACTGGCTGCGGCTGAAGCTTGAGGGCCCGGGATCGGCCATCGGAGCGGTGGCACGTGTGAGAGTGGGGGAGAGAATCCTCACGCGGCAGGTTGAGTCATCCACCGGCGAGGGCAATCAGAGCGAGATGGTGCTGCACTTCGGCCTTGGGGAGAATGACAGCCCGGTTGAGGTGGAGATCACCTGGCCCGGAGGGCAGCGGCAGACGATCACGGCGCGGCCGACTCAGGTGACTACCGTCACCTGCCCGTAGCGTCAGCGGCAGGCCTCCACGAAGGCCGCGAAGATGGGCATTAGCGTCTCATCGCGATGCGCCATGATCTCCGGGTGGAACTGCAGCCCGAGGCAGAGTGCACCCTCCTCGCGCTCGATGGCCTCCACCACGCGATCGTCGCTGCGCGCCACGATGCGGAAGCCCGGTGCGAGGTCATCCACCGCCTGGTGGTGGTAGCTGTTGACGGAGGCCCGCTCGCAGCCGAGGATCCCGTGCAGGCGACTTCCCTCGACCACGGTGATGTCATGCGTCCCGTACCAGCCCGGCGCCCCCTGCCCGTGCTTGAGCGCGCCCTTGACCTCGCTCGGCACATCCTGCACCAGCGTCCCGCCCGCGACCACGTTGATCGCCTGGATGCCGCGGCAGATGCCCAGCACCGGCATCTCCGGCCGCTCCAGCGCATAGCCGACGGCGATTGCGTCGAGGTGGTCGCGCCGGGGACTGACGGAGCCGAACTTCGCATGCGGTTGCCGGCCGTAGCGGCGGGGGTCAACATCCGGGCCGCCGGTGACGAGCAGCCCGTCACAGAGCGCGAGCAGGTCCACGATGGCATCGTCGCGCAGGTCCGGAATCAGCAGCGGCACCCCGCCGTTGTCCTCAATCCGGTCGAGGAAGGGTTGGTTCACAAGCTGGCGCTCCGCAAACGCGCCTGAGTCGGTGTCGGCATGATTGCACAGCACACCGATGCGCGGCATAGCCATGGTCGGACCGCCCTCCAGTGCGTCAGTCTCCCTGCGGCGGCTCTGCGTCCTCGGGGGACCGGCGAGTCTGCGGCAGCCTCGGCAGGCCCGACAGCCCCACGAACAGCATGATGCCGCACAACATCATCATCGGCATATCGCCCCAGCGGTGGTAGGGGGTGAGATCGTGGCGCGCCTCGATTGCGGCCCACGCCGTGCCTGGCTCCGCTACCGGCACATCGGCCAGCACCTCGCCGAAAGGCGTGATGATCTGCGAGCGTCCCCACGTTCCCGCGCGGACGACGTAGCGCCCGCTCTCGACGGCCCGGAGCGGCGCGGTGGCCGAGTGCTGCGCGATCTCCGGCGTGCCTGCCGCCCATGCGTCGCTGGTGGCAAGTACGATGAAGTCGGCGCCCAAAAGGGCGTTCTCACGCACCGCATGGGGGAAGAGACCCTCGAAGCAGATCAGCGGTCCGGCACGCCACTCGTCGAGGCGCAGCAGCTTGTGCCCCTCGCCGGGCGTGAAGTCCACTTTGCGCAGCGTGAACTTCGCGAGCCACGGGAAACGCTCCCGCTGGGGCACCATCTCGCCGAAAGGCACGAGGATGACCTTGCGATAGGTGTCGGTCATCTCGCCCTCTGGCGAGAACGCGTAGAGCGTGTTGTGAACCGCCCCGTCCACCATCTCGTGGCCACCGGCGAGCACCCACGCGGACTGCTCCACCGCCAGTTGGGCGATTTGATTGGCCAGTTCCGGGGACTGATTGAGGAAGGTCGGCACCGCGACCTCGGGCCAGACGATCAGGTCCACCGTCTCCGGGATGGTCCGAGACAGGGCGAGGTAAGCTTCGAGCGAGGCCTCGGCATCGTACCGACTGGCACCCTCGGAGTCGCCCATCACCGCCTGCACCACGGCGGCCTCGATCGGCTCGGCGGCCTCGGGATCGGGCGCGAAGCGCAGTACAAGCGCGCCCCAGACGTAGAGCAGCAACACGACGACGTAGCAGCCGAGAGCCGTCTTTGCGGCAAGGCGCGCGAAGAACACCGGATGCATCGCGGGTCTCGCGAGGATCCCAGGGGCAACCGCGAGGCCGGCCTGTGTGACCGCGGAGTTGATCAGCGCGATGAAGAAGCCGAGACCGTAGTGCCCGACCATCGAAGCGGTCTGCAGCAGCGGGAGTTGATCGTGCTGGCTGTAGCCGAGGTCGCCGATGGTGAAGCCGAGGCTGCCGACGCCACCGCGGAGCATCTCCACGAGCGTCCACGCGGCCGCCACTGACAGCACGCGCGAACCCGGGTGGGGCGCCCGGTTGCACATCGCCGCAATCAGACCAAAGAGGGCGAAGAAGACCGCCTGGAAGATCACGCCGGCGATCCACGGGACGTAACCGTAGTTGAGCATGAATGCGGCGTAGAAGCCCATGAAGACGAGGCCGAAGATCAGGCCGAGGGCGAAGCCACCGGCAGGTCTCACCTGCGTGAGCGCGAAGAGCAGCGGTATCAGCGCCACCCATGCGAACGGGCCGAGATCGGCGGGGGGGAAGCAGAGGTAGCACAGCAGCCCGGCCAGCGCCGCGGCGGCAACTTTCCACCACGTCAGGCGCAGCAGCACCGTGACGGAGGGCTTCTCCGGGACGCTCATCGTGGCGTCATCCCGCCCCGCGGCACTCACTGCTCCAGGTCGACCTCGCCGGCCTCAAGTCGCGCCAGGAAAGTCTCCATCCGCGCCAGCGCCTCACGCAGGTCGGTGATGGAGCTTGCGTAGCTGCAGCGCACGTGGCCCTCTCCGGCGGGGCCGAAGGCCGGGCCGGGCACTACCGCAACACGCTGGTCGCGCAGCAGGGCCTTCGCGAACTGCGCCGAAGTCAGGCCGGTGTTGCGCACGGAAGGGAACGCATAGAACGCGCCCATCGGCTCGAAGCACTCCAGGCCGATCCGGTTGAGGCCGTTCACGAAGACGCGCCGCCGCTGGTCGTATTCGGCCACCATCCGCGCGCGATCATCCTCGCCACGCCGCAGGGCCTCGATGGCCGCGATCTGCGCCATGATCGGCACGCACATGGTTGTGTACGCGTGCATGCGCGTCATCGCCTCAATGATCTCCGCCGGGCCGCAGGCGTAGCCGATGCGCCATCCGGTCATCGCGTCGGCCTTGGAGAAGCCATTGAGCAGCAGGGTGCGCTCGGCCATCCCCGGGAGCGTCGGCATCGAGCAGTGCTCGCCCTCGTAGGTAAGCTCGGCGTAGACCTCGTCGGAGATGACGATCAGATCGCGCTCGGAGGCCACCTCGGCGATTGGCTCGAGGTGCTCGCGGCGCATGACCGCCCCGGTCGGGTTGCTCGGGTTGCTGAAAAGCAGGCCGCGCGTGCGCTCCGTGGATGCATCAGCGATGGCCTCCGCGGTGAGCCGGAACTCGTCCTCAAGCCGCGTGGGCACCTCAACCGCGACCGCATGCGCCATCTCGACGCAGGGGCCGTAGGAGACGTAGCAGGGATCGGGCACCAGCAGCTCCTCGCCCGGCTCAAGCAGTACGCGCATCGCGAGGTCAACCGCTTCGCTCACGCCGACGGTGACGAGTATCTGCTCCTCGGGGTCATAGCTGGCGCCGAACTTCCGCTCAAGATAGTCGGCGATCTCAACACGAAGTTCGATCATTCCGCGGTTGGACGTGTAGGAGGTCGCGCCGTTGCGCAGCGAATCGATCACGGCATCGCAGACGCGCCACGGGGTGGGGAAGTCGGGCTCGCCGACGCCGAGACTGATAACGTCGTCCATGCCGACCACAAGGTCGAAGAACTCCCGGATGCCGGAAGGACGAAGCTCGCGGGCCAGCTTCGATATGCGCTCCGGGCGCTGTTGCACGCTCACGGCGACACCGCCAGTCGGTGGCTCGCCGTGGTTTCGCCAATCAGCTTGCCCTCGAGCTTGTACGTCTTGAGCACAAAGGAGGTCGAGGTACCGGTGACGCCGGGCGTGGGGGCGAGCTTCTCCGCCACGAAGCGGGCGATGTCACGGAAGTCGCGGCCCTCAACCACAACGGTGAGATCGGCGGTGCCGGAGGTGAGGTGGATGGAGTGGACCTCGTCAAATCGCGCGACGTGCTCGGCGAGGCGGTTGAAGCCGACGCCGTGCTCGGGCGCTCCTTCGACGAGGATGTAGGCGAATACCCGCTCGACGTCGGTGCTGGCCCAGTCCACGAGAGCGCGATAGCCGAGGATGACGCGGTCGGCCTCCATCTCGGCGATGGCATCGGCTACCTCTTGAGCGGTCAGTCCCAGGCGCTCGGCGATCTCCTCGTCCGGGAGCCGCCCCTCGCTGGTGAGAATTGTCAGTAGCTTTTCGCGCATAGGACCCGGCACTCCCGATTCTCGGCTCAGAACCGCCGCTTCGAGCTGCGGCCGCTCTTGTCAGTGCGCTGCTTGCGGCGCTCTCGCCGCTTCTCCCGCTTCTCTTCCTGTGCCGCCCGCTCGGCCTCCTGAATGGTCTGCCGCGCGCTCGGCCGGGTCCTCGTCGGTTCCTCCTCCACCGCGGCCTCGAGCCCGGCAGCGGTATCGGCGGTCTCCGCAGCACTGACGCGTCGCTGCGCTGTGTCGCGCCGACCGCGGCCGGGCTGCTTCTGATCCGCCATGCGGTACCACAGCGCCACGAGCGGGCTGGCGTTGAAGATCGAGGAGTAGGCGCCTGCCGCGATACCGATGATCAGCGCGAGCGCGAAGCCGGCGATCGTGGGGCCGCCGAAGACGTAGAGCGCGATGAGTGTGAACAGGGTGGTGAGTGTCGTATTCAATGAGCGCGCCATCGTCTGCAGCAGGCTGGTGTTGACGATATCATCCAGCGGTGCGCGCCGGTGGATGTTCCGGTTCTCACGGATGCGGTCGAAGATGATGACGGTATCGTTGATCGAGTAACCAAGCACCGTCAGCACCGCCGCGACAAACCACGTGTTCAGCTCCGTCTGGAGGATCGCCATGAAGCCGATCAGGACCAGCGTGTCATGGATTAGAGCGACAACAGCGGCAACTCCGAAGCGGAATTCGTAGCGGACGGTGATGTAGAGCAGGATCAGGACGATGCCCAGTACGAGAGCCTGGATGGCCGAGCGTGTCAGCATTTCGCCGATGACCGGACCGACAGTCTCGCGCCCGAGAGTCTCGGAAGCTCCCGCGGTTGCAGCGAACCGCTCGTCGAGAGCAGCGTGGATGGCGTCATCACGTTCGCGTGCCTCGGCATCGTTCTCTACTACCTCGGGTGTGCGGATGATGACGGTGTCACCGCCCGCGACCTGGATCTGGCTACTGCCGAGGCCCATGCCCTCGAGGATGCCTCGCGTGTCGGCGATGACCGAGATGGCTTCCGCCTCATCGGCCGCCAGCGGACGCTCGAACTGATAGCGGAGCAGGCTGCCACCGGTGAAGTCGATGCCCCAGTTCAGACCTCTTGTGATCCACGCGCCGAGGCTGATGGCGATTACGATTGCGGAGATGATGAACCAGAGGGAGGTCCGTCCGACAATATCCCAGTTTTGCCTGCGGAAGAAATCCACCAGTTGTCCTCCTCGAATATCACGAGCGTCCGGTGCGGCAACGGCTGCTTGGCTGGCATCGCGCGACGGTTACGCCAACTGCGTGCGCTCCTCTTCGGTGCGCTCAGGTACGCCGTAGAGCTTGCGGTTCTGCGCCCAACGCGCCTCGGCGACCATCGTCAGCAGCCAGCGCGTCACCGTCACGGCGGTGAAGAGGTGGCTGATGACGCCGATGAAGAGCATGATCGCGAAGCCCTTGATGAGGCTGGTGCCGAGCCAGTAGAGGACCGCGGCGGCGATCAGCGTCGTCACGTTGCCGTCGAGGATCGCCGTCCATGCGCGCTCGAAACCGGCAGCGACGGCGGACCTCATCGACTTGCGTGACCAAAGCTCCTCTTTGAGGCGTTCGAAGATGATGACGTTCGCGTCAACCGCGGTGCCCAGCGAGAGGATGATGCCGGCGATGCCCGGCAGTGTCAGTGTCACGCGCGAGTAGGCGGTGATCGCGATAACAATCGCCATGTAGAGCGTCAGTGCGATGACCGCAAGCACGCCCGGCAGCCGGTAGTAGGCGATCATGAAGATGACCAGTGCCGCGAGGCCAAGCCCGGCGGCATTGAGGCTGCGATTGATCGAGTCCTGGCCGAGAGTCGCAGACACTGTGCGGTTCTCCACGATCTCCAGCGGCACCGGCAATGCACCGGCGTTGAGCAGCAACCGAAGGTCGGATGCGTCCTGAGCGGTCATGTTGCCCTCGATGATACCGCTGCCGGGGATCGCCGAGCGGATGACCGGAGCCATCTGGCACTCGCGATCTAGTACAATCGCCATGATCCGGCCGATGTTGCGCCGGGTGAACTCATGAAAGTCGTCCTTCTGGTCGGGGCGCAGCTCGAAGGCAACGACCCAGTCACCCGTCTGGCCGGACTGGACGCTTGCATTTGGCAGCAGGTCGCGGCCGGTGAACTCAGCGCTCGCTTCCGCCCGCACCTGCTCCCACGTCACCGTGCTGTTATCCCTGGTGTCGGTCCATTCGTCATAGCTGTCTGTAAGCGCCGGTTCGTAATGCTCCGGGACGAGGCGGAACTCCAGCAGCGCAGTGCTCTTGAGAATGTCCAGCACGCGCTCGGGCTCCCTCACACCGGGCATCTCCACGATAATGCGGTCGAAGCCCTGCTTCTGAATGACCGGCTCGCGGATCTCACCGAGCGAGAAGAGACGCTGCTCGATGATATACTGCACCTTGTCGGCGGTCTCTTCATCAACGAAGACCGCGCTTATCTCGCCACGCTCGACTTCGACACCGGGGTAGCTGGTGAGTAGAAACTCGTGAATGGCGGCTTCCTGTGCCTCGACCTCGCGCTGGTCCTGCGGGCGCGTGTCCACGATGAGACGGTTCCGGCCGACTACGCTCACTTCAACCGTGTTCGGATCTGTGCCAAGGTCCGCCATGATGCGCTGAATCCGCGCTGTGAGCTGCTCCTCAGTGAAGGGGGCGGGTTGCTGACCCTCGGCAGCAGGCTCCTCACTCGCCACCAGCGGCGTGTCGTTGCCGAGCACGAAGCTCAGCTCCGCACTGGAGAGGCAGCGGAGCACTACCTGCGCGCCGCCCTGCAGGTCGAGGCCGAGGTGAAGCTGCGGGTAGGGCGCGTATATGCCGAAGGGGCCGAAGGTCGCCACAGGCTCCTGGGTGTCCTCAGCCACCAGAGACGTCGGCTGGAGCGCCGCGAACTGCTCCGAAAGCACCCGCGTAACGGTCACCTGGTCGCGATCGGCCTGGTTCTGATCGATGGCGTATGTCTCCACAACGAGCAACTGGTCGCCCTGGATGTTGATCTCAACGTCCCCAAGGCCCGCCTCGGCGAGAGCATTCTCGATCGCTTCCTGCAGATCCGACATCTCGCCCGGGGATTCGTAAAGTGGCTCCTCCGATTCGAACGCGAAGCTGCTATCCACGGCGAACCTCTCGGCGTGCTCGTAGCGGATAGGGGCGAAGCCTACGAGAAACGCCAATATGAGAATGCCGATGATCGTCGGTATCCAGATCCTGGGGCGTGGCTGCATGCTGATTAGCTCTCCTTAACGTTCAGGGCGCGTGCGTGCGCACAAAGGGAAAACTGACGGGGCCGAAGCCAGGCAAGTATGTCCAATGAGTATAAGACAAGCCCCCCGCGCTGTCAATGCGCTCGGGGGGAGTCACAAGAAGCGACGAGGGCCGGGGGGAGTTATCCCGGCCCTCTCAGAACATGCCTGTGTAGTTACGTCAGTCCGGCGCAGGCGTGAAATCCGCCGGGACGCAACGGTTGATCCACTTCACATGACCGTCGAAGTAAGCCGCGTTCACACCGTTATTGTGGCGCCGGATCTGCTGGATGATGTCCCGGTTGACATACGGAGTGTCATCCCAGTGGCCGTTGACCCAGTTCGCCATGACCGCCCCGTTGGCCTGAGGCGACTTGAACATGCCGATGTTCCACGTCAGGTCTTTCTCCGGGAAGAACCAGCCGTCGAAGAGCATGATCGTCCCGGCCGGGTCAACCACACTCGTCTCGCTGGCATCGGCGAGATAGTAGTGGCAGTAGTAGTAGGAACTGAAGGGAAGCCCGGTGGTGTAGGGTGGCGTCCAGGCGACATCACTGTGCGTTGGAAGGCTCGGGCACTGATATATCTGATCGTTGTAGACCATGCCGTAGGTGGCGTGAATCCACCGGTAGACGCGGTTGTTGTCGGCAAGATACCAGTCCATCGGCATGCGGCCGTCGTAGTCGGAGCGATACATCGCGAAGGCGGTTGCGATTTGTTTGATGTTGTTCTGGCAGGAAGTGGTTCGGGCCTTCTCCCGCGCCCGAGCGAAGACGGGGAACAGGATTGCGGCCAGGATCGCGATTATCGCGATCAC
>LSQX01218847.1_pt1 | contig 30626 bp, 22 predicted proteins | sample 654561 | NCBI WGS metagenome assembly LSQX01 (sample SAMN04489861, study PRJNA283612) | anaerobic digester metagenome | isolation source: 4 biogas reactors fed with cattle manure at either 37C or 55C with and... | place: Denmark: Kongens Lyngby | collected 2014 | reverse complement strand
GGACGTCGTGTCAGTGTCATCTCTTGGGCAAAGATGTATTTGTCCGTGTGCGACCTGTGTTCCGTGGTTCAATGAGATAAAGATGGTTGCGGCGGTGCTTCTCTATGATCCCATTGTGTTCCATTGTGCCCAATGTGGTTAAAATAAAAAGAACATTTGGTAGCGGCTGTATTGCGCTGTACCCCTGCAGTGAAAAACACTTGTTCAGAATAGTCAGATCAGTCCGGCCAGTAGAATCGCATATAATAAGCTCTTATTCTGAGCATGCAGAATTTTTTTCCAGAGGTTACTTGCGATTGCCCGTCGGATATGCTACAATACGCTAAGAAAGCCTGAAGTAAATCCGGGCGGAAGTATATGCGCTCACTGACTGCTCATAAGATTGATTTTCAGGAACAAACTTTGTTTTAATGTTGTTTATGAGTATGTGTATGTTTTGTTGTTTTTGTCAAGAGTTTTGTGGAAGGGCGCTTACCTAAGAACCTTTAGCGAGTAGAAGGAGAAGCCAAGATGAAGAAACTGTTGATTGTCGCCATTGCAGTGGCAATGCTGACTGCGGGCGTGCCTGCGCATGCCGCCAAAGTTTGGGACGACATGTCCTGGTGGGGCAACACGGGTGCGACCCCTGAGCCTCATATTGAAACCGGCCGTTGCCCTGCACAGATGGCCCGTTCCGGTTACTGGTGGTGGCCGAAAGAGCCCGCCAGCAACGTGGATGACGCCGAACTGTGGGGTAACCGTGGTATTGTTTATCGCAACTGGGTGAAACCCGAAGCTCCTGTGGCACCGCCTCCGGCGCCTCCGGTCGCTGCTCCCGCTCCTCCGCAGCGCACAGCCATCATTCTGAACAACGTGCTCTTTGATTTTGACAAAGCCGTTCTGAAACCGGAAGGCAAAGCCGAAGTTGACAAGCTTGTTGCAGAAATGAAGAAATATCCCGAAGACAAGGTAGTCATCGAAGGACATACCTGCGACATCGGTAACCATGCCTACAATATGGGCCTGGGCCAGCGTCGTGCCGACGCCGTCAAGAAGTACATGGTTGACAGCGGTATTGATGTATCCCGCATTGAGACCCAGAGCTTCAGCTTTGACCGTCCGGCTGTCCCCAATGACTCCGCTGCGAACCGCAAGCTCAACCGTCGCGCTGAATTCAAAATCACGCTCGGTGGCTGATAAGGGCTGCGTAGTTTAACCGGTTTACTTCAAGCCCCGGTGTCCCTTGTGACATCGGGGCTTTTTTAAATGGAGGCACCCTTATGTCAGAAGAGTCCTGGTCCCTTCTGGAAAATCTTGAAAGTTTTCTGCAGGCCGCTGTGTTTGAAGCGGGCCTGTCCGAAAAAACTTTGGAAGCCTATGCCTCCGATTTGCAGCGCTATTGTGCGCGCATGATGGAACAGGGGATAGACCGGGCCGAGGATATTCTCTTTGAAGACCTTCTTGACCATATGGGCATGCTTCAGCATGAAGGCTTGTCCGCCCGGTCTCTGGCCAGGCATCTCAGTGCCATCCGTCGTTTTCACGCTTTCCTGGTAAGCGAATCTCTTTGCCGGAATGATGTGACCGCCATTTGTGATACGCCGCAAATGACGCGCCGTCTGCCACGCTGTCTGTCTCAGAGCGAAGTGGAAGCCTTGCTGGCCCAGCCTGATCCGACTGAAGAAATGGGACTGCGTGATCTGGCCTTGCTGGAAATGTTTTATTCCTGCGGACTTCGTATTTCCGAATTGATTTCACTGCCCCTGCAGGCTGTGAATCTGCAGGAGTCCGCTGTCCGTGTCCTTGGAAAAGGAGCGAAGACCCGGCTCATCCCTTTGGGGGGTACCGTCATGAAAAAAATTGAGGCCTGGCTTCCCGTACGGGCCGGCTGGGCAAGACGTGATGATGCCCTGTTCATCGGGAAAACAGGAAAGCGGATGGCCCGGACTACAGCCTGGTCTCTGGTGAAAGGCTATGCCCGCAGTGCCGGGATCACACAAAATGTGACGCCCCACATGCTGCGTCATTCTTTTGCGACCCATCTTCTGGACCATGGCGCAGACCTGCGCGCTGTCCAGGAAATGCTGGGCCATGCGGATATTGGAACAACGCAGATTTATACCCATGTGAGTACGGAACGGCTGGCCAGTGCCCACAAGAATTTTCATCCCCGCCCGTGAGAACAGCGGGGCGTTGCAGTGTAATGAACCTGAAAGGGGCGGTGCCTTCTGAGCAGCTTTTTTCAGACTGTCGCTTTCACTTGTGAAGACACCTGTTTATTTTCAGGTTTAAGGTGAGTATTTGTTATGTCCCATGGCGAATCCATCCTCAAACGAATGACCCGGGAAACGGCCGAAGCCCTGCGCACTCATATCCGTGATGCCGGCGGACGCGAGGTGTTTTTTGCCGGAACTCTGGATGCCATGGGGATGGTGGTGGAAGTACGTGTCCTGGCACGGGGGCATGCCGAGGCTGTGCCCGCTCTTTTCACCCAGCTCATGTTGCGCGATGTGGTTATCCATAATCATCCTTCCGGCGATCTCAGCCCGAGCGATGCCGATCTGGAACTGGCCTCCATTTACAGCACCCACGGACACGGTGTATATATTGTCGACAACGAAGCGACGCGCCTCTATGCTGTCATAGAACCTTTTCTGCCCCGGGCAACGGTCAAGCTTACGGAGCGCGAAGTGGCGAAGGCCTTTGCCGAGGGGAGTCCTCTTGCCCAGGGGTTGGAAGATTACGAGCCCCGGCCCCAACAGATCGCCATGGCGACAGCTATTGCGAAGGCCTTCAACGATAACGGCATAGCCATTATCGAAGCGCCTACGGGTGTGGGCAAAACCATGTCCTATCTCCTGCCGGCCATTTACTGGGCATTGCGCAACAAAGAACGCATCGTTATTTCCACGCGTACCATCAACCTGCAGGAACAGATCATGTATCACGATCTTCCTCTCCTGCAGCGCTGTCTCAAAGAAAACTTTCACGCCTGTCTGGTGAAAGGACGGGGCAATTATATCTGCCTTCACAAACTGGACCGGGCCTTTTCTGAAATTTCACTCTTCGAAGATCAGGACAAAAGCGATCAGCTCCGCGCCATTTCAGACTGGGCCGAAACAACGAAAGACGGAACGACGAGCGAGCTTCCCTTTGTGCCGGCCTATGCCGTCTGGGAGCGGGTCAACTGCGAATCGGACGTTTGTCTGGGTTCAACCTGCCACTATTTCCGCAACTGTTTTTTCATGAACGCCCGCAAAGAGATGGCCCGCGCCGATCTGCTCGTTGCCAATCATCACATGCTCTTTGCCGATGTTGCCGTGAAAAAAGAAATGGGCGATTTCACCGCTGCAGCCGTACTTCCCCGATACAGCCGCGTGATTCTCGATGAGGCCCACAGTATTGAAGATGCCGCCACGGAATACTTCGGCCTTTCCGCCACACTGCTCAGTACCCGCAAGATCCTGAGTAAACTCCTTCGTATGGAGTTTGAACAGCAGCGGGGCCTCCTTCCTTTCCTGAAGCTCAAGCTCATGCGCAACTGTCCGCAGGTGACGACAGAAGAATATAATGAATACATTGCCCTCATCGACAAAAAAATTCAACCGGCCGTCCTTCTATGTCAGGAGGCGCTGGAAGATGCCTTTTACGCACTGCGCGAATATACGGCGGAAAAATCCGGGAAGATCGGCCGGGAAATCAAATGGCGGCTCACACCCGATATTCTGGCTGAGAGCGAATTACGCACACTCCATGAAGAAATTATCCGGCCTGCTGTGAACCAGACCCGTGTCATGATCCGGCTTGCCGAAGAACTTCAGGAAAAACTTCAGACCATCCAGCCCCTGGAAAATGGGGATGAATCGCCCGTTCAACTGGAAGCTGCGGAGCTGGGCGCTTATCTCAGACGTTTGCAGGGTGTCGCCGATGCGCTCAATGAGTGCACCGATGAAGATCTCGCCGATAACACAGTGCGCTGGATAGAAATGGACGGCCGTGACGAAGACCGTATCCGTATCGCACGTTGTCCCCTCTCTGTAGGCAAGCCTTTGTCGGAATGGGTCTATGCGCACATGGATACCGTTGTCCTCACCTCGGCCACTCTGGCGGTACAACAGCGCTTTGATTATTTCATGAACCGTGTGGGGCTGGATCTCGTACCGAAAGGGAGGGTTCAGACACAGCTTCTGGACACGCCTTTCGATTACAGCCGCCAGAGTCTCTTTTGTGTGCCCATTGACGGGGTCGATCCCAAAGCCTCCGAATTTCTTGATGATACAGTCAATCAGATCCGGAAAATTCTGGAAGTCACCCGAGGTCACGCTTTTGTGCTCTTCACCTCTTTTTATGCCCTGGACTACAGCTTCCGTCAGCTGGAAGAGGAATTGAATCTGCGGGGGATCAAAGTGCTCTGTCAGGGCAAGGCAAACCGTTCCCGCCTTTTGGAAGAATTCCGGCGAGACCCTTCCAGTGTACTTTTCGGCACGGACAGTTTCTGGGAAGGGGTGGATGTGGCTGGTGAGGCACTTCAATGTGTGATAGTCACCAAGCTGCCTTTCCGCGTCCCTTCCGAACCCGTGTTGCAGGCCCGTGCAGAGGCCATAGAACAGGATGGCGGAAATTCCTTCATGCAATATTCCGTGCCCCAGGCGGTTATCAGGCTTCGTCAGGGTTTCGGAAGGCTCATCCGCCGCCGCAGTGACTGGGGTGCCGTCATCGTTCTTGATAACAGGATCGTGAAAAAATATTATGGTCGTGTATTTCTGAAATCACTGCCTGATGTGCCCTTGATTCAAGATGAAGGCGAGACGATCTGGGAGGAACTCCGTAAATTTTATGAGAAAAGGCGTAACTCCTCCGGAAAGTAAAGGGGAGAAGGGCGGACTTCAGTTGTCGACTGACTCAGTGAACAAAACCGCGTTTTGACTGGGTGATGAAGTCCAGGAGTTTTTTCCGTTCATCGCAATCGTCAATGGTCTGTTCAATTTCACGGACAGCCTGGCTCGTATTGAGTCCGGAACGATAAAGCAGTTTGAACATGCGTCGGATCCGGGAGAGCGCTTCTTTGGGAATACCCGCACGGCTCAGACCCACCACATTGGGGCCATAACAGCGGGCGGGATGTCCTTCGGTGATCATGAAAGGCAGGGCGTCCATATTGATCCGGGCCATACCTCCTATAAAAGCCATGGTGCCGATGCGGCAGAATTGGTGGATACCCACCAGGCCACCTAGAATTGCGCCATCATGAATTTCCACATGTCCCGCCAGCGCACTGTTGTTCGCCATGATCACATGATTGCCCACAGTACAGTCATGCGCCACATGCACACAGGCCATGAACAGACAGTTGTTTCCGATGAAAGTGCATTTTTCTTCATCATCATCCGGATAGACAGTGCTCGAACTCACCGTCACTGTTTCACGGAAGATGTTCCCATCACCGACGATGGTTTTTCCCGTGGCTTCAGGAAGATGTTTCAGATCCTGAGGGGCGATTCCGATCTGGGCACCGCTGAAGGTACGGTTGTTTTTCCCCAGAACCGTGCCCTTGCCGATCACACAATGAGGGCCGATAATAGAGCCCGATCCTATGACCACCTCTTCTTCGATTATCGTGAAAGCTTGTACCTCAACATCATCAGCCAAGGCTGCGCTGGGATGTACAATCGCTGTTTCATGTATTTTGGGCATGCCGCACTTTCGAAAAACGGGACGGAATTCACCGTCCCGGCTGTATGACTACCAAATGCGTTTACAGGCTGACAGCTGTAATACCAGGCTGTATACGCCAAAATTGGGAAAAAAGACCCGCTCACCTCCCAATTAATACCATAAATGGGCCTCCTAAACCAAACCTGATCCTTTGTTTTTCAGTTATTTTCCGGATCGGACAGTACTTTATTGTCTCATTTTCTGTATTAAAGTCATTCAAGATTTATTTATGTTCAAGCAGGTTCCGTTATTCGCTTTGCAAGTCTTTTGATTTTCATAACTTCATCATGTGTGCATATGAAATTCCCGACGGTTTTTCCGGGAGAATATACATCGGGTGTAAAGAAGCGGAACAAGCGGAAAGGTAAAAAAGGACCTTCCACCAGGCCTGATACTATTGCCCTGCTTCCTGAATAACTCTCCACATTTCAAGGCGGTCATTGGATCAATCAGCGGGTGACAAAAAGATTCTCCGCACCGGACTTCAATGTATAGGCTTTGAATCCGGGTTCCGGTGTTCTTTCGGCTGAAGGCTGCGAACAGGGTATTTCTTCCGGTAATATCAGGGTCGCGTCACAGCCTTCCGGTACTGTCAGACGGACATCATAGAGATCACCATTCTTTTTCGCCTGGAACGCAAAGGCTCCTTTCACGGTGTGAATGACTGTGTCCAGAGCACCCAGTGTGGACAGCTGAGGCCTGATATCACAACTGGCAAATCCGGCTTCCGTGGGGCGCAGTCCGACAATATCCATATGCAGAATATACAGAGGACAGACGGGACAATGGCTCCATTCAGAAGTTGAGTCGGGTCTGGCGGTCCAGTTTTCCTGAAGGGTATTGTTATGGATCACGGAACCCATGGTCGCCCAGCGACTGCGGAAGTCGTCCAGTACCACATCCATCCGGGACATATGCGCCAGTGCCCAGTAGCGCCAGTAAGCGTTGGCCGGATAGGAGATTCCCATTTCAGGCGGACATTCAGCCAGTGCCTTTAAAGAAACTTCCCGGTCATTGTCAGGACAATAATTGTACAGAATGGCCGTTGCCAGTGATCGATCGCAAAGGCGCATTTCAGCCTCTTCCTTTTCCCAGGGAAGGTTGGCGACAAAGAGACGGCGTTCCTGATCCCAATAGCGCTCCTGAGTCGCTTTCACCAAAGCCGCCGACCGTTCTTCATACAATGATGCACGCTCTTCTTCAGAAAACGCACGGGCGAGCGGTGCCAGTGCATATTCATACATGGCGGCCCCATAGAGGTTGAAAGCACATTCTTTGTGTTTCATGTCCTGATAGGCGTCGTGGTCGATCCAGACTGTGGGAATACCCAGATTCACCACGGGCAGCAGACCTGAGTCCTGGCGCATGTTCCACAGATAATCGGCAAAGCGAAGAAGGCGCGGATAGGCTTCGGCAACACTTTGGGCATCGCCCGTTTCCAGGTAATGATGCCAGCAATCGAAGATGAAGCCTACACCGTGATCCAGAATGGGGCCCCAGGAGGCGCCCTGCATCTGCTTTTGCATCACCCGGGCGAGGCGGTCAAAGGCGGGCCAGGAATCAAGAAAATATCCATCCGGCGCATTTCCTTCACTGTAGGTTCTGATGTAACGGGCCGGCAACAGCATATTGCCGAAAGCCTGGCGGATGCAGAAAAGCTGCGGACCGCAATCGCCGCTGTATTGCTGGCGTTCCCGACCCATGCCATCAACAACAATATCCTGAGCGCTGTTGTGCAGGGTGTTCACCGTGGCGTTGAAAAGACGTTGCATGGCCGGGTCGTCGCATTGCACCACAGCCGGAGCAGGCCAATCCGTCATGCGTCGGCGGGCACCCACCTGGCTGATGATGACGGGCCGGGAAGCATTTCTGATATGAAGCTGCACCCAACGAAAGCTTTCGTAATCGAAGGGCTCAAAGTGCTGCTCTCCTTCCCGGCTGATAAAGCGTGACCAGGAAAAAAGATGCGTTTCCAGCCACGCCGGGCCGTCCTCCGCATGGGACTCCTGAATCATCAGTTCAACAACGGTTCCTTCCGCAGCGTCAATGGTAAACTGCGGCCAGCCAACGAGCTGTTCTTCAAATTCAAAGGTCAGAAAAATTCCTTCGTCTTCTTCCGTTGCAGGCACAAGAATGGTGCCGTCGCTCTGCTCTTGAACAGATCTTTCCTGTATCACCTCAAAAGAACCCGGTACACGCATGTCAAACCAGTCGTGGGGGTCGCGCAGCCATTTCATCCGCCCGGAATCAACCAGTCTTTTCGCCGCAACAATATGCTCGGCCATGAGAGGAATCTGACGTGTCCGTAAAGATCCGAATTCATCATGAACACGGTCTATAAGGTCGTTGCTCTGGTAGAAGCTGCAGGCACTGGGCTTGTCAGCGGGACAGCGCAGCACCATGGCGGGCAACCATTCATCTCCGGGGCGGTAGTCAACGGTATCCCAACCGATGGGATGAAGACGGTAATCAAACTCTTCCTGTAAAGAGCGGAGAAACCAGCGTTTATGCTGACCCGGTTTGTGGGCACGGTCGAGATGGCTGAGCCAGGAAGTATCGGAGACCAGGCTTGTTTTTTTGCCGTCTCCATCAATCAGCTCCCCATGAAAAAGCAGTCCCGGCTTGCCTCCCGGCCAGGTGCCATCGCCCAGGCCGTAATGAAGCACTTTCACTGCAATCACATTCCTGCCCGGTTGCAAAAACGCACTGATATCAAAAGGATCCGCTTCCTGATAGCGTGGATCGAAAGGAGCCGGGCCCCATTGCACCCGTTCGCCGTTCACTGTCAGTCTGTAACGACTGTCCGCTGTGATCCAGCCACGCGCTTTGACCGGCACTTCGTCTCCCACATCAATCTCCCGGCGAAAGAGAATAAAGGTGTTGGACAGCGTTCGATTGGAAGGGAACCAGATCCATTGTGCCGGACTCAGATCCAGCAGATAAGGACGCAGTGCTTCAGAGTTGTCGAAATACAGGTCCCAGTTGTCCCCATGCAAAGGCGTGGCGAGATATTCGGCCTCCACGCTTGTGGGTTCCATGGCGGTGAGTCCGATGGCAACAGTCAGGGCAGTCACAAGGCTGATCATGAGTCATTTCCTCCTTCTATGCTTGGGAAAAGTCCATTATACCCGAGGGGGAAGAGGACAGAAAAGGAGGGGCATTGAAATATTGCAGTATTGTTGCAGTGGCTGCGAAAAAATCAGCGACCATTCATACTGGCGGGTAAGGCTTCAAAGAGACTGTTGTTTTCCGGACCGAACCAGCCCACATTCCAGCGGCTGTTGGAGGCACCGTAAATATTTTCGGCCGGCGCCCATTCCCAGCGCTCGCTCGTGATATGACCGTCGCACCACAGCACATTCACACGACCGTAATGACGGAAATGGATGCTCGGCGAATTCATCCAGTCTTCCCGACCATGAGGATAATCAGAGGATACGTAAAAAGGCGGCTCCACAAAGCTGTACTCAATGAGGCCCGACTCCTGGGGCATGGCCGCATCGGCGAACATGATGGTTCGGGCCGGCTGGATGATGGCACTTTCAGGCATGCCCAGGCGTACCGCCTCCACCGGATCTTTCACCAGCGACAGCATGGAACCCACATAGGCCATGTTGTAGCCGTAGCCACCGGCACCGGCCTCAAAGGTGTTTTCCAGCGGATTATGTTCTTTGAATTCAAAGAAAACGGGACATTCTTTCACACGACCGTCAGGCAGATATTCCGTCAATGGGCCTGTATCAGGATTGAAGGGCGTCCTGGGATTCGGTGTTTCCCGGGTACCATGCCAGCGATGGCGCCCGCCGAAGTGTTCCGGTTCAGCACCGCTCAGCATGAAGTCATACATATCCGCCGCCGCAGGCACATAATGGCCGTTATGCTCCGCCGCATACATGGTGTTCGCAAGAAAAATCTGACGCAGATTGCTTACACATTGCGATGATCTCGCAGCGGATCGGGCACGGCTCAAGGCGGGCAACAGAATGGCGGACAGAATGCTGATGATGGCGATGACCACCAGCAGTTCGATGAGTGTGAAGGCTGCTGACCGGGACAGTGATCTCATGGCCTGCTCCGGGGGACTGCTCTTTTTCTGGCGGAGGAACGCACCAGCAATACGCCAATGCTCAGAAAGAGCAGGAAAGCCGGGACAAGCACTTTATTCAGAGGCATTTTGACGATATGGAAGAGATGGAAGCTCGTGCCAATCGCATCCTGTTGTTCCACATCAGCATAGAGACGCAGCAGGACAGCCGCCTGGCCTTCCTCTGCATTCTCAGCATCAACCAGAATGCTGAAACTGAGACGCTCGCCCAGAACGGCTACCTGATGACCCGGTTGGGAAGGAGCTGCGTCTGGAGTGATGCAACGACCACCTGATACCTCCAGCGTCAGGAAGCCGCCATCCTGGACAGCGTTGCCGTATTGATCCGTGATCCGGCTGCTCGTGAAATGGATGGGCCCCGGCGCCGTGGCATTGCTATTGAGAGGTTCCAGCGTAACCTGGCCCACGGCCGGACCGGGATGCAGGGGAATGACGATACTTCCTGAAGCGGTGCCGTCGTCCAGGGCAAGAAAGACCGTCAACTGTCCGGACTGTTTCCCGGCGCGGAGGACAGCATGAATAATGCCCTCTTCGGCTTGCAACTGTATTCCGGCTTGGTTCGGATCCAGATCAGGTGTTTCCACAGTCGCCAGAGTATCGGGGAAAAAGGACAGAGTATACAGTGCATCAGGATCAGGTGCAGTGTCATCGGCCAGCAGAAAGGGCAATGATTCAATCCTTATCAGGGAAGTGCCGTCAGCCGTGACGCCTTCTGCAGGGTCCACGGTCAATGGGATAGAGACATGTCCCGGCTGCATATCGCCCGCCCCGGCACTGGAGGCGAGTATAAAGGTGCCGGGCCGGTTGCAACGGAAGCTGATCCGGTTTTCTTCCGGATTACGCATGAGTGCTTCAATACCCTCGCGGGTGAAATGTCCGTTGTCGTATCGGAATGGTTCCAGCTTGCTTTCGTCCAGCCCGGCGATCTCTCCCCCTTCATAAGCCAGGGTGAATTCGGCTGGCTGGATCTGTGCCTGAGAGAAATCACTTTCCGAGGAAGAAAAAAGGATGGCACAGCCGCTGGCGATGAAGCCTTCGGGAAGATCACCCTCCGGTATTTCCGCAACAGGGAGAATATCCACCATACAATTGAAACTGCGCTGTCCCGTGCGAAGGCCGGAGGAATAGAAGGCCAGACTGTTGCCCCCTGTATCAGTGGCCTTACCCAGAAGTGTACCCGCCGGGCTGCCCCCATATTCCAGAGGAATTTCCAGAGGCAACACAGTGCTTTCAGGGCGCAAAGGATCCGTTCCCGCAACACGCAGTTCATAATCATCGAGAATACCGTCGCCGTCCGTGTCCAGATCACGGGCCACAGCCGCAATACCGACCACTTCGGGCGTGATAAAGTTAAAGGGGCCCTGAGAAGCGTTGATGAAGGCGCTCAATCGCACAAAGTGTATTTGCGACAGATCGGCCGGATGGCCGTCCGCATCCACGGCCCAGGCGATATCGATGGCATCACCGCCACCGCTTCTTTCTGAGATGCCCACCTCAAAAGGATCATCAGGACGCAGATAGTTGTCCAGATATTCCTGCAAAGTCGGTGTCATATCACCGTAGCCCCAGTCCTGCTCTTTGCCATCGCTGCGGGGATTGAATACATTACCAGCCATGGGCGGCGAGAAATCAGAAATGCCCGAAGGCAATACACTTGCCTGCACCGCCCGGCTTCCCGGGATGGTATACCAGGGATCATCAGGGATGCCGTTTCCGTTCACATCTTCGCTGACCTGCACCAGTGCCGGTTCCGCCCAGCGGCGTAAGGGGGTGCCGCCTACCCAGAAAGCATTGCCGAAAACGATGAAATCCAGCCCTTGCGGATTGTCGGGATGGTCCAAAATGGGCGCATCAAATCCGAAGATGATATAGCTGCCTTCGCCCGCTCCCGGCCGACCGATGGAATAAGCCTGGGAATGATCAGGCGCATAGACACCGCCTCCGGAGGGTTTGCCCAGAGCCTTGGTGGGATCATCAAAACCGGGGGAGGGGTCAATGGCGTGGCGGCTGTGAAGCTGCGTCGCCCAGGGGCTGGCTGTGGTCTGCGCCTGAAGAGGCACACAAAGCAACAGCAGGAGTGCCGCTGCGGAAACAATCTTCTTCAACATGTCAAAGCCCTCGCTTTTTCAGCTTTGACGCAGGGAAGACAGAAGATTGGGGGGAAGGAGGGAGGGTGCCATTAAAAAACAGCGCAAAAAACCGACCTTCCCGCGAAAGTCTTGTTGTCTTCCCGAGCGACAAAGCCCGGGTAACATCGGCAGGTCTTCGGACTTACGGGCTTGACATGCGCTTTTCACAGTACACCTACTGAACACCGCTTCCCGGGCTTCACAAGGGCCCAGTGCTTTGCGAAACCTTCTTGCATGAGGTTTCCGGTGTCGGTCGTTCCCGATTACCGCTGCGGGGCAGTCCCGGATTCGCACCGGGTTCCCTCTTAGCCGGGATACAAAACAAAAATCCCGGACCGATACAATTATTATACAGGGCAAGAGCCTCGGTAGCAATTTTTTAATCTGGAAATTAAGAGAGATTTTATGCGAATCAGGAACGGCAATCTCTTATCTTCTGGATTCATGTCTCGACTTTGTGCACAATACAAAGTATAGTATGTAAAGATGCGAAAGGAACCATACTGTCATTTCGTGACGTGTCCTGATCTCTTTGTCTTACAAACATGAAAAACAATCTATCAGCGGGAGTTGACATGAATAAATTTTTTACTTTTGAGTCCATCCAGCATGAAGCCACACGGTCAGAAGTGGAAAAAGAACTCAAGGGAAAGAGTTTCGAAGCCAAGATCATGCGTCGTTTTGCAGCTTTTGTATTTGCAACAAACGACAACTTTGATAGAGAGATTTTTATTCATCATTCAGTAATTGAAAACTCATTCGTTCCACTGGAGGGGTCAATAGTAAACGTTGAGGTATCTATCGCTTATGATGAAAAAAAGAAAAGATGGGGGTTTTCCGCAGTCTCATGTTACATAGTGTCTCATGAAACTAATTTTGAAATTTTGGACAAAAAATTAGTGGTCAGACGAGAAGAAGGAAAAACAATGCTTCCCAATGTGTGTCGTATTTATATTGATGAATTATGGCCCAGCAGTATGCTTTTTTCAACACGACCACGTCATGAAGGCGTGCTCGCAGGAATTGTCTGGTTTGGGGATAGCCCTGATTACAACGTGTTGCCATGGGTTAAGACTCATTTGCGTGAAAATAGCGAAGAGGAAATGCATGATTCTTTGAAGCAGCTTTTGAACTGTCAGCGTTGCTTTCCTTTTATTATGCCTATCTTTCTGAATGATGAAAGAGAAAATGCAGCCAAGCATTACGATATGTTGCTTCAATGCTGTTTTAAAGTCTTATTAGGCTGGATGTTGCGATTGGAAGGGCGCACCATTAGAGAAGCTTCCTTCTTTGTAGAACGAATTGGAGGACATGTGGCGGGGACTGATGCCACTCAAAAATTTCAAGGATATTTGGCTGCTATGAAAGATCGGACGCCGGAGCGTTTCGATAGCTGGCATATTCGAGAAGCCCGTTATGAAGAGAAAGAATTCGAGTATATTCCCTATGCTGATTTACTTGCATATATTGCTAATGATCAGACAAAACGTGCTCTTGCATTAAACAGAGAATTCAGTTACAAAAAACTTCCTGGTTATCTTCCGATCACTTTGGATTTATCCCAACAACTGGATGATATCGATCGTTTGGAAGAGCTGGGCAATGTGGATCAAGTATTGAATTTTCTAATAGATACGCGGGGCACGGCGCTGTATAAACTGGTAATGAAAGATTTAAAAGAACGTCTGGCAATGCGTCAGGATTTACAGGAAAAACTTCTTGTTGCTCTGGAAGAGCGCTATCAGAACAAAGCACGTGATTTGCGGCAATTGCGTACCCTTTCATGCGATGTAATCCGTTTGATCACTGTGCATCCCAACGATCTGCCGAAGCATATACAAATGATTTTCTTTGCTTTGCAGCTTCAGGACGCAAATCACCATGGTGACCCTGAAAGTGCTGGAAAAGTACGTGAAAAATATCAGGAAGTACAAAATGACCTTCGGATACATGATCGGGAATTCGCTGCTTATGTGGACTTGAATGTGGCTGTCAGCTATGCGGACAGTTTTCAGTTTCATCAGGCGCAAGCGACGGTAGACGCCATCATTTATGATCAGTTCTTTGGTGCACTGACTCCCGCCATGCAGGGACGTGCTCACAGTGCTGCAGGTCAATATCATTCCATGCTTGGTGCTTACAACGAAGCGGAAGCGTCTTTTGCTCAGGCACTGGAAAAATTTGAGGTGGCGGACCTGAAGGAAGCGCAGAAAAAAGGAGAGTGTCAGCAAACAGGCATTTACCGTGCCATCAATGCCATGGATGCCTCCTTTCCGACGGCCCGTGAGCTGGTTCATACGATTATTCCTTTGGAAGCGAAAGAGATCGGCGAGATAGCGAAAGATGTGTCCCATGATCATGAATATCGCCACCATCTTTTGCTCCGCGCCCTATATCTTGTGCCGGAGCTTCACCCTCTGCGTCAATATTACCTGAAGGAAATGGACGACTGGGAATCAGCCCTCCAACATCCCTGGGAATTGATCAATCTATATCGTGCTTTGCTTATTGTCGACAGCGATATATCAGACGCACGGAATCTTGCAAATCATTACTTTGATCAAGCCTTCATGATATGTTGTGATGAGGCGCACGGGCTCATCTTGAATCTCTTAGGAGTCATGGTTGCCACAGTGGCCTTTTGTGTTACGGGCACTCAATTTTATTATGGTGAAGCGCAGGTGATTCTGAACCGTATAGGAGATCGCCTGCCCGGTGCTGCAACAGCCATGCAGGTGCTGCAGGAAGTTCTGAATGCACCAGCTCCCGAAAAAGTCCCTCACGTCCTTAATTGTCTTCCCTTCAATTATCATTGATCTATATAAAACGCTTGCTATCATGGTCAACAGCCATACTATAAACGGATTCTCCCTTATGGTGTGGCTGTTGTCGTTCTTCCTATGCCAGAATAATGATATTGAAGAGTTGTCAAAATAAAATAGAAGTATATTACATATCAACTCTTTTCCTTCCAAGGGGGAGAAGCCTTCTCCTATTCCTCTTTCTGAGCACCCGCCAGACCCTCCTTCACTAACACAATCCTCCTGATGTTCATTCTAAAATTTCCTTTTCTCAAAATAAATTTCTCTCTTTCCGGAGAAAGCCTTCAAGGAATCCTTAAATACTATATGGGCGGGTGATCGGAAGAAAAAGAAAGTAAGATTTGGCATTCAAAGAACGTTTAATCTTTGAATGGTCCGAAGGCTGGTGTTTGACGGCAACGAAATTAAAGCTGAAGACACTGGATCCGGTGAAAACGGGCTCTCGATGTCCGACTCTGAAAGGAGAGTAACTATGCATTCATTGTGTATTCTTGGTATTGCCCTGATGGGGATCGGCTCGTTTTTCTCAATTGAACTGGGGGTCTTGGGAGTAATCTTCATGATCGTCGCCGCCCTCGGCTCGTTAGCCGATGGTAGTGCCTACGGCCGGAGACGATAATAATCAAACGATCGTCTTTTTCGCCTCTCGCCTCTCGCCCCTCGCCTCTCGCCTCTCGCCTCTCGCCTCTCGCCTCTCGCCTCTCGCCTCTCGCCTCTCGCCTCTCGCCTCTCGCCTCTCTGTGCCTCTGTGGTGAAAAAAGAAAGAACCAAAACTTTTTTTCCAATGGGCTGTAATTATCACAGTCCAAGCAGGTACAATGATAGTCGTGTTATGATGGATATATATAGCTTGTATCACCTCTTTTTCCCTTCCAAGATAAGGACTTGAAATGCGATGAAGCGTTTTTTGATTTTTGCGATCCTGATCCCTCTTGTGACTTTCAGTTCCTTCGCAGTCGCCGATACTTTGCGCGTCGGCATCCTGACGGATGGCTCCTCAGATTTCTGGGTCACACTTCGTAATGAAGCCCAAAGTCAGGTGAAAGCTGCGGGCATGGAATTGGATTTTCGGACCCCGGCTCCGGCCACCTCGGCGAAACAGGAAGAACTTGCCCGGGCTATGATCGATGGCGGTGTACAGGTTCTGGCGATCTGTCCCGTGAGAGCCTCCAGACAGGTGGATTTCATCACAGCCCTGGCGGAACAAATCCCTGTGGTTACGCTTTTCAAGGATGTTCCCGACAGTGGTCGGTCTCTTTTCATCGGACGGGATGAAGCAGCCATAGGCCGCTCTCTCGCCCAACTGATCAAAGGGAGTGTTCCGGAAGGATTGAAGGTTCAGGTATTGTGCAACGATGTGGAGCAGCCAGCGACTAAAGAACGGCTTGATGCTTTCCGGGAAGAATTGGACGATTATGTAATAGTGGACAAGTATCTGGAAGACAAAGGCGATCGCATGCTCGGCTGGGCGAATGTGGTTGACAGCATCGACACGCGTCCGGAGATTGCCGCCTTTATAGGCACACAGGAATATCATGGACCGGCCACTTTGCGTGCTGTTCTTGAAAAAAATCGTGGGAAATGGGTCCGTGTCCTGAGTTGGGGCTCTGATGAGACCACTCTCAAAGGCTTGCAGGACGGCACCGTCCAGGGGCTGGTGGTGGATGATGCGCAGGGCGCAGCCAAAGTCGTCGTACAGACGCTGAAGACTCTGGCCGAGAAAGGAACAGAAGCTCTTGCACAAATAGAAGTCGGTTGCACACCGGTTACCATACTCAAATCAGAATCTACCCTGTCAGCAGAGGAAATGATGAATGCTCTCCAAATACAGTTACCATGGATGTCTGAAGCAACTTCACCAGCCCCCCGATCCGAAAGCGCTGGAGACGGTCAGGCAGATTAATTTTCCCGGGAAAAGCCTGAAAAACTGGAAATGTACGGATGATCCCGGTGAAAAAGAATGGCAGCAGGCGGTTACTCAGGCCAAACTTTCGGCCAATGGCCTGACCCTGAAAGGTTCTTTCACCGAAATCCGTGCTCTGGATAATCTTAAAACAAGTACAGCTGTCTACTGGGCTCCCTTGTCCGCCTCTGAGAAAAAAAACGATCATTTCCCGCTGGACTGCCTGCAATACCCTCTGGTTGAGATCACCTACAGAGGTCTTACCCGCCATGCCCGCCTGGCCTGCCAGTGGAGTTATCCCGGAGGCGCCCGTCTGGTGCATCTGGAGACATCCGCCGACTGGCGCACAGCAGTGCTCATGATTCCCCTGCGCAATTTTCCCCGGAAGATCACAGGTTTTACTCTCCGTGTTTATGCCACCACTCGCAGTGTGGAGGCCGTGGAGATTTCTCATATCCGTTTCCGCGAACTGCTTCCCACGGAACGGGAAACGCTGGATTTTCATTTTTCCACCCTGTCGGAAGTGTCACCGCCTCGAAGTTATCCGCAGCTGGACGAACAATTGCCCTTCGGCGTGTCCATGGATGCCGACACGGTAAGTCGTCTCGCCAGCATGATGAATATCAATTACTTTGATTACTGGCGTCTGGCCTTTGAAGATATTGCACGGCATCATCACGACTGCGTTATCGTTGAGGGCATGGACGTGATGACCGGTGAAAACCGCAGTATTCTGGTGGATCTGGCGGAAAGTTTCGGGCTGCGCCTTATCCCTACTTTCAGATGGGCTCTGGAAGAATTTCCGGAAAAAGGTGACGAGTGGATTGAAGAATATATCAAACCTCATGCCTCATCGGCCGGCATTTTCGCCTGGAATATTCATGATAATCCGGAAGAGCACTATTTCAAAAACTATCTGAGCGCCCGGGATAAAATCGCGGAAGTGGACACGCGCCATCCCGTGATTTTTCATTCCCGTCAGGCCGATACTTTTCCGCTCTATGCCCCTTACTTCGCTGCAGCGGGATTTTCCCATTTCAAACCCGGCGATCCCCACAGCGTCAAGGACTCTATATGTGCTCATCTGCCTCTCATGAGCGGACAGCAACTGTGGATCACCGCACCGGCTTTTGTCCGTGCCTCCGGAGCTCCGGAATGGTGCACCAGTCCGGAACTGCGGCTCATGCTCAATATGACGCTTGCCAACGGTGCCCGGGGGTGGATGGCCCATTGTTATCACAACTCACCCGTCTGGCTCAATGGTCATTATCAGCGCTCGCTCACAGGTGCTTTTCTCACCTTCAGTAATCTGTGGTCGGAGCTGGGAACACGTATCGAACGGCTGAGTGTCATGGCACCTCTCTTTCTCTACGCCCGGCCCATGAAGGGCGAAGAGCTCTTCGAAGTGAAGGTTTCAGCCAGTAAAAGCGCAAAATCTACTTTGAAAGAGGAAGAAGAGGCTCTCTCCGTTTTCTGGCTGGAAGGACCGGACTACTATCTCTGTCACCTCATAAACAATGATGTGCGCCATGTAACCTCCGTGGACCTGAGCTTTCCCGATTCTTTCCCGAACAATATGGAAATGTATGACACGACAGCTCTGGTGCGGATCCGTTCCTGGGCACCGACACCCCGGCAGCTGCATCTGGAAATGTCACCGGGGCAGGGACAGCTTTTCCTTATTGCAAAAACACCTGTCTGCCTCCATTGGCGCGAGGTGATCGCCCGTCGTATTCTTCTGGCCGATCAACGACAGACCAAGGTGGATCTGGAACTGGCGCGCCAGTATGAGCTGGATGTGGAAAGCATTGAAAACACACTGCGCGAACGTGATGAGGAAATGTCTCTGGAGGAATTGCACAGTGCCCGTAAAGCCAAGGCCACGCTCTTCAATATGATCTATGCCACACCGGCCATTTACGAACCACGGCAGCTTCTGGTAAAGGCAAGCTCCATCATTCGCAGCTGTGATGAGGCACTTTGTTCGCTCCATGGTCACGAAAACATCAAAAAAGTGCGGAGACTGGGCCCGCGGGTCATTCCTCTGGCCCGAATCCTCACCGATCTGCGCTTGCGGCTCCGCCGGGGATATGGAAGCGAAATACAAGGCGAGGCCGAAAAACTGGTTCAGGAAAGTCTGGAGTTGTTGCGAATGATATGGCACAGCCAGTCCTCATAAAACGTGAATCCTACCTGACACCGGATTCCTCCCGGGAGATCAAATATGTGACCCTCCTTCGTGATGCGGTGACACAGCTTCATCAGAACCATATTCTGGATTTGTCCATTGAAGATATGGCCCGGCGAACCTCCATATCCAAAAGAACGATTTATAGATTTTTTCAGGGAAAGGATCGTCTCATAGCTGAGGCCATTTGTCTCGATTTCATGCAATGGGAAGGCTGGTTTTTTGAAACCTTGCGCAGCCGTGCCTCCTCACCGGCAAAGGAACTGCGCCTTTTCTGCACGCTCCTGAGCGAATGGAAGAATTCGCCTGACTTTGGGGGCTGTCTTTTCGCGCGGGCTCTTTTTTCAGAGAACCGCATTTCCGGCTTCAGTGCCGAAGCGGCCCGGGAATGTGCAGAAAAATGCGCACAAAGGCTTATGGTACTCATGAAAGCAGGCAAGAAAAAACCGAAGACGCTCCTCAGTCGTCTTTTCATCACCAGTGCTCTGGCCGCCCTCTCCGGCCTCCCCTCATCACGCCTGTGGACATCCCCGGCTGATCTCACCGCTTTACTGCGTGAGCTCCCCGCCGCGGAACCGGAGAAAGGACGATCATGACTTCTCCGAAAAACAGCAGTTCTTCCAGGTCAGTCCGGCGGGTTCCTTTGCCCCGTTTTTTTCAAAAGCGTTTCCGCCATGTGATCCTGCACATTACAGAGCGTTGCAATCTTCAGTGCAAGAGTTGTTTTGTCCGGAAAAGTACACAGGAACTGAGCCTGGAAGATGCAAGGCTGCTGGCTGGAAAACTGGGTCGTCCCCGATGGCTGGACATAGGCGGAGGAGAACCTTTTCTTCATCCGCAGCTGCCGGAAATATGTTCCCTTTTCCCTGATTCAGATATTACCATCCCGACCAACGGCCAGGATCCGGAGTATATTGAAACCACGGTCAGTACCATTGCGCAAAAGCACAGAAAGCCGCTTACCATCGCTGTGTCTCTGGACGGCTTTGAAGAGACCAACGATTGCATACGCGGCTCCGGGAGCTTCGCCCGTGGACTGGAAAGTTTTCAACGCCTCCGTGCTCTTCCCGGAATCACCCTCAAGGTCAATACCGTTGTCTGCAATGCCAATGCAAATTCATTGCTGGATTTCATGGCCTTCATCCGGGCCGAGGAAGCGGATTACCATTCTCTGCTGCTCCTTCGCGGTCAGCCGGAAGACAGGTCTCTCGCCTTGCCACCTCTGGAATTTTTGAAAGAAAACAGCTCCGCCATTCTGAAGCGTCTGGCTTCTTATCATTATGGGAGCAAAAGAAATCCGCTGCTGCATTCCCTGAAAAAACGTTACCAACGCTATCTCTGGACTGTCTCTTTGCGAACACTGGAAGAGGAGCGTTGTTTTGTACCCTGTCAGGCTCCCTGGCTCCACCGCGTTGTTTATGCTGATGGTCGCCTGTCCATGTGTGAACTCATGCCTGCATCGGGAAATCTTTTGGAAGAATCCATGGAAACACTGGAAAAAGAAATGGAAAAAGCACTCAAAAACCAGGAGGCGAAATACGGCTCCTGTTTTTGTACACACAATTGCAATATGGCTGAAAATATCATGACCCATCCTCCTTCCATTCTTTCCGTAATACTGGGAATACGTCCATGAAGGCCATTGCTTCTATTATCATCCCCGTTCATAACCGTCAGGAAGAGTTGGAAAACTTGTTGCTCCAGCTCGCACTTCAGAATGATCCCGCCTTTGAAGTGGTCATTGTTGATGATGGTTCCGAGCCGCCCGTACAGACAGATACGATAAAAGAGCGACTCCCCTTTTCAGTCGTTATCAAAAGACATGCCCGACGGGGAGGCGTCGGAAAAGCCCGAAATACAGGGGTGAACGCCGCCAATGAAAGGCTGCTTATTTTTGTGGACAGCGATGGAGATATCCCTGATCAGGACTGGTTCCGCAAACATATCAAACTCCATGGGCAAGCCAAAGAACTTGCAGCGGCGAAGGGAGGGGATTTATGCGTCGTTCACAGCGAGGTGCAGGGGATCGCATCCACCTGGTGGGGTAAAGTGGATGGCTACTCCAACTGGTATGGCTCCACAGGCCCGAAAACCATCGCTGTAAGGGATCGGCATGTACCGACACATAATACGAGTGTGGAAAAAGAAGTGTTTCAACGGGTGGGTTTTTTCGATGAAGAGCTGGAGGTGTTGGAAGATGTGGAGTGGGGGCACCGTTGTCTGAAACAGGGAATTTCCGTGTATTACCTGCCGGGAGCGCCTGTCCGTCATCTGGATCGTTCTTCTTTCCGGGCTGTCTGGCGGCATTATGAGCGTTTCGGTATTTTTGCGCCTCTGGTCCGCAAAAAGCTGAAACAGTCGGTCTACTCTTTTCTCTATCCTCAGGGACCTTTTTCCGCCGTTTTACTTTTCTTCCCACTCACGGGAATGATAACGCTGTATATTCTCCTGCGGTGGATTTTTCATCGGCCCCGGGTATTGTTTTATCTGCCCGGACTTTATCTGGCCAATGTCGCCTTCTACGTGGGACTGTGCAAAGGCTTGCGCAAGCTCTGAGAAAAGCACCGGACAGCTTTATCTGAAGGGGAAAAGCTGTTCATGGCCACAGCATTTTCAAAAGCCGGTCCGTCACCTGATCGGCCTCAATCAGAGATTTGCCTGAAGTGCGGGTGGCAACGAAAACAGGCCCTTTTTCCGTCATCAGAGTATCGGGCATGGGCCGCTGCCCACCTTGTATGCCTGTGTTCATATACAGGGTTACAGGTTCTTCTCTCCGATCCATTTTAAAAATACCCGCCGTGGATACAGGAGGGATGGGGATGGGGAAACAGAAGAAACGGAGCTTCTCAATTTTCATGTCAATTTCATGGGGATACTCATCCATATTGATGGTATAACGGCCCAGAAAGATGCTTCGGTTCAACACCGGTATGCCGGACTCTTTCAGAAGCCTGGTTCTCAATTTCACTTTCTTGCCAGGCTGAAACTCGATGCTCTCATTACGCAAAACGACACGACCCTGCAGATACCAGTCCCCCGTCCAGGTTCCGGTCAGTTCATCCTCTTCTTTGGGCTGACAGCCCATAAGGAAGAGGATACAGAGCAGGCCCAGCGGGATCATGATTATTCTTGAAAGACGATTCATCCTGTAAGAGCTCCTGAAAGAGAGACCATATCCGGCCACACTGATCCGGTCCGCTTATTTATAGTATACCCTTTAAAGATGGAAAATGTTTCTCCGAACAAAAATCCCGGGCGAAAAAATCCACCCGGGAATGAAAAAGCGATTCAAAAACAATGATCAGGCACTTTCCGGAAGATCAAAACCGAAATAGCGCACAGCGTTGAAATGACAGATATCCGCCACAAGACGCCCGATACGATCCGGTTTGTTGGGGATGAGCCCCTTTGCCATGTCATTGCCGAGCATATTGCAGAGAAGACGTCGGAAATAATCGTGACGGGGGAAGCTGAGAAAGCTGCGGCTGTCTGTGACCATACCTACAAAGCGGCTGATCAGACCCACCTGAGACAAGGTTTCCATCTGATCGTACATACCATCGAGCTGATCGTTGAACCACCAGCCGCTGCCGAATTGAATCTTTCCGGGTACGGGCCCTTCCTGGAAGTTGCCGGCCATGGTGGCCACCATCATGTTGTGAGTGGGGTTGATGGTGTAAATTATGGTGCGGGTAAGCACATTTTGCGCATCCAGACGGTCGAGAAAGCGGGCCAGTTCCCTGGCCATGGCATGATCGCCTACAGAATCAAAGCCCGCATCAGGGCCGAGGGTATCAAACATACGCGTATTCGTATTGCGTAGCGGTCCCAGATGCAATTGCTGCGCCCAGCCCATCTGATGGTTCAGCACACAGAGTTCGTGCATGAGTGCGGATTTGTATTGCATGGCGTGATCCGCATCAGGTTCCAGTCCTTTACGTGCATCACTGAAAGCCCGGGATACGGCTTCAGGACTGTAATCACAGGAATACGGGATTTCAAGACCATGATCGGCTATTTTGCAGCCGCGGAGCTTGAAAAAGATGGCCCGCTTGCGCAAAGCTTCCATAAAGTTTTCGAAAGTGTCACAGGAAATGCCCGATGCAGCCTCAAGCCGGGTCACCCAGGCATTGAAGAGGCTCGGCTGATCCACGGCCAGAGCCTTGTCCGGACGCCAGGTCGGAAGCATTTGCAGGGAAATTTTGTCATCTTCCTGTACAACACGGTGGGATTCCAGATCGTCCACGGGATCATCTGTAGTGCAGACCAGAGCCACATTCATTTGTCGTAAAATACCACGGGCGAAAAATTCAGGGTTGGCAAGCATGGTATTGCACTCTTCCCAGATCCCTTCGGCTGTTTCAGGATCAAAAAGACGGTCGGAAATGCCGAAAGGCTTGCGTAACTCCAGATGCGTCCAGTGATAAGCGGGATTGCGGAGCAGGAAGGGAACTGTTTCAGCCCATTTCTCAAATTTTTCCCAGTCGTCGGCATCACCGGTGCAATATTCTTCCGTAATACCGTTGGAACGCATGAGCCGCCATTTGTAATGATCGCCCTTCAGCCAGATTTCCGTCATGTTTTTGAAATGATGATCCGAGGCGATCTGCCCGGGAGAAAGATGGCAGTGAAAATCGACAATGGGAAGGGACCGGGCAAAATTATCATACAATTCCCGGGCATATTCTGTTTCCAGCAAAAAGTCATCCGTTATAAAAGCATTGGTATTCATCGGCATTGTAAAACTCCTTTATCGGGCGGGTTCTGTCTGTCACAGAGAGGAACCCTTTGAAAGTCAATCAGCCCAAACCGTCCCGATACAGCCCAAGCCCAAAAGGGACAGAATACCATGTTTCTGCAAAAAAGGCAAGTTCAGGCAAAGCATTTGTTGGCCGTCCATGCAGGTTCGGCACGCAATTGGCCCTTCCAATAAGATGCAGCAAGGCTGTTTTTTTACCCGAAATATACAGAAAATATGCAGGTAAACAGCGATAGATAAGGCATGGACTGTTCACTCTCTTCGCCTGGCTCACTCATGGCTCGTCAAGGCTTCAGCCTTCCTCCGCCGCCACCTCCTCATCCGACCGATCCCATCGATTCCACCGACCCCGCCGACTCCCTTCCTTTTCCATTCCCTCACGCAAATAGACTATAATACAATTCCTATGACACCATCACACCCTGCAAAACATTTCAAAGACTTTGATCTTGATCCCCGGTGCCTGAAAGTATTGAGGGCATCAAAAATCACCGAACCCACTCCCATCCAGCAAGAGGCCATTCCCGCCGTGCTGACAGGGCGGGACCTCATTGCGACAGCACAGACCGGAACAGGCAAGACGCTGGCTTTTGCCCTGCCCGGACTGACCCTGCTGTCACGGTCCCGACCGGGATTCAACCGCATGCTGGTTCTGCTGCCCACCCGGGAACTCTGTGTCCAGGTGGCCACGGTCATGACCGCCTACTGCAAAGTGCTGAATCTTCGCTGTGTCCCCATTTATGGGGGAGTGGGCATGCACAATCAGGTACAGAGGCTGAAAAAAGGCTGTGAAGTGATTGTTGCAACGCCGGGCCGTCTTCTGGATCATCTGACCCGCAAAAACATTGAATTCAGGAACTTGCAGATTCTGATCTTTGATGAGGCCGACCGTATGCTCGACATGGGCTTCCTGCCTGATATCCGGCGCATCGTGAAAGCCCTCCCCGCCAAAAGGCAGAATCTCATGTTTTCCGCCACCTTCGCCCCCGCACTGGAACGGCTGGCCCGGGACATGACACGCAATCCCGGCAGGATCACGGCCGGAGCCATCAGCAAACCTGTGGATACGGTGCGCCAGCTGGTGATTCCTGTACGGGAAAACGATAAGCCCACCATGCTCGTGCGGCTGTTGAAGGAAGAAAACATTGATTCCTGTCTGATCTTCCTGCGCACCATCCGCCGCACGGAAAAAGTGGGCCGGGCACTGAAAGGGGGCCGCTTCAAGACAGCCGTTATCCACGGTGACCTCCCGCAATCACAGCGACAACGGGCACTTGATGGGTTCCGTGATGGAAAATATCAGGTACTCGTCGCCACGGATGTCGCCGCACGGGGTCTGGATGTGGATGATGTTTCCCACGTCATCAATTATGATATACCGGAAAATGCGGATGACTATCTGCATCGTATAGGCCGGACAGCCCGGGCTGAACAGGAAGGCGATGCCCTTACGCTGGTATCCCCTTCTGATCATGCGGCACTGGCCACCATCGAAGAGGCACTGGGATATAATATTGAACGGCGCACTTATGATGGCGCCCCGAAGATCCTCACCTTATATCGTCCTCCGGGTACAGCGGCACCTCAGGTTCAGAGAAAACGGCGGGGACGGAGTCTCCTGCGCCGACGTTAAAAAAAGACATTCAACTGTTCAGAGCTTCAAAGCGTAAAAGGAATCAGACATGGCCAAATACAGGGTCGCAAGTTATTATTTTCCCAACTATCATCTGGACAAACGGAATGAGGCCAGGCTGGGCGCCGGCTGGACCGAGTGGGAACTGGTGAAAGCTGCAAAACCACGCTATTTCGGTCATGATCAACCCAAGGTGCCTCTTTGGGGCTATACCGATGAGGCTGACCCCGTGCAGATGGCGCAGAAAATTGATGCAGCCGCTGACCATGGTGTCAACACCTTTATCTTCGACTGGTATTTTTACAATGACGGGCCCTTTCTGGAGCGGGGCGTGGAAGAGGGTTTCATGAAGGCCGCCAATGCGGATCGTCTGGAATTCGCGCTCATGTGGGCCAATCATGATTGGGTCGATATTTTCCCGGCGAAACCCCGCGAAGAATCAGCGCTCATCTATCCGGGCGGTGTCACAGCCGAGACTTTTGACCGCATGACCGATGTGCTCATCGAAAACTACTTTTCCCATCCCTCCTATTGGCGTATCGACGGCTGTCCTTATTTCAGTCTCTACGAACTGCATACGCTCATCCAGGGCTTTGGTGGCGTGGAAGAAACTGCAGCCGTATTCAAACGCTTCCGTGAGAAGGCTGTGGCGGCCGGACTTCCCGGAGTACACCTGAACGCCGTGGCCTGGGGCGTCCAGATTCTGCCCAATGAAAAAGTGATCAAAGAGCCGGAACAGCTCATTGAAGCCATCGGTTTCGACAGTGTCAGTTCTTATGTATGGGTTCACGACATCCACCTGACCCGCTTCCCGCAGACTCCTTATGCCGAGGTGCTCGAAAAGATGATACCCGTCTGGGAACGGAACAGCACCCGATTCGGCGTGCCCTATTTCCCCAATGTCACCATGGGCTGGGATGCCTCGCCCCGCTGTCATGGCGAAGAGCCTTATATCCACCGGGGCTATCCCTATATGCCCGCACTCTCCGACAACACACCGGAGATGTTCCAAAAGGCTCTGGAGCAGGTTCGTGATTTCCTGGACAGCCATCCCCAGTGCCAGAACAGTTTTTCCATCAACTGCTGGAACGAGTGGACCGAAGGCAGCTACCTGGAGCCCGATGTGAAGCACGGCATGGCCTATCTTGAAGCACTTAAAAATGTATTTGGATCCTGAGCAGTACAGTTTCAGCGGAATTTGCCGATAAAATGGACGGCCCCATCAATACAGATACTTCAGCCTCTGTGGAAGCATCCCCCCGGGAAGCACTTCTTGAGGTGTCAGGGCTGACCGTGGTCTTTCATACGGATCAGGGTACGGCCCAGGCTGTCGATGATGTCTCCTTTCACCTGCACCGTGGCGAAACCCTGGCGCTTGTGGGCGAAAGCGGCTGTGGCAAAAGCGTAAGTGCTCTGGCGCTCCTGAGACTCATCCCCTCGCCGCCGGGACAAATCGTCTCAGGCTTCGTCATCTTTGACGGCAGGGATCTGCTGAGTCTCCCGGAGAAAAGCCTGCGGGCCTTACGGGGCAATGACATCAGCATGGTCTTTCAGGAACCCATGTCCTCCCTCAATCCCGTGTTCCGCATCGGAGATCAGATCACCGCTGTTTTACGGATCCACAAGGCTTTGTCCCGGGCCGAAGCGCGAAAAGCATCTGTATCGCTGCTGCAACAGGTGGGCATCCCGGAAGCGGAAAAGCGCTTTGATGATTTTCCCCATCAACTCTCCGGCGGAATGCTGCAGCGGGTCATGATCGCCATGGCTCTGGCTTGCACACCGAAGCTGCTCATTGCCGATGAGCCGACTACAGCTCTGGACGTGACCATTCAAGCACAGATACTTCAACTCCTGCGTGAACTTCAGGAAAAATCGCAACTCGCTCTCCTTCTCATCACCCACGACCTGGCCGTGGTGGCTGAAACAGCGGATCGGGTGGCGGTCATGTATGCCGGGCGCATCGTGGAAAAGACCTCTGTGGAAGCCCTCTTTGAAGACCCGCGCCACCCCTATACTCAGGGGCTTTTCGCTTCGCTGCCGGGCCGTGAAAAAAAAGGAGGGCGCCTCACAGCCATTCCGGGAACAGTGCCCCCGGCGACCCATTTTCCGCCGGGCTGTCGCTTTCATCCCCGATGTGACAGAGCCATGCCCATCTGCCGTGTCGCATCGCCCGATCTGTATCCCGCCGAAGCCGCTCATCAGACGGCCTGCTGGCTTTATCAGCCTCATCCGGAAACAGACGAGCCGGGAGATACAGCATGACAACGCTCCTCTCCGTAAAAGGTCTGAGAAAACATTTTCCCATCCGTACAGGAGTCCTCTCCCGTACAACAGGAGCCGTTCAGGCTGTCAATGATATTTCCTTTTCCATCGACCGGGGAACAACCCTCAGTCTCGTGGGAGAAAGCGGAAGCGGGAAAACCACGGCCGGGCGCTGTCTGCTTCGTCTGATTGAACCCGATGCGGGGCAGGTGCTTTTTGAAAATGAAGATGTGCTGCAAGCGACTCCAGCCCGGATGCGTGCCTTGAGAAGGCAGATGCAGATTATTTTTCAGGATCCTTTCGGTTCCCTCAATCCGCGGATGACCGTGAACGCCATGCTGCGGGAAATGCTGCTCTTTCATCGTATTGTACCCCGGGAAGAGTTGAACGGACGCATTGCACAATTACTCGAACGGGTCGGCCTCTCTTCCACGGTGCGGGATCGTTACCCCCATGAATTCAGTGGCGGGCAAAGGCAGCGTCTGGGCATCGCCCGGGCCCTGGCGGTGGAACCCAGGTTCATCGTCGCTGATGAGCCTGTCTCCGCACTGGATGTATCCATTCAGGCACAGATTCTGAATCTGCTCCAGGATCTGCAGGATGAGCTGGAGCTCACCTTCCTCTTTATAGGGCACAATCTCGATGTGGTCCGTCATATATCCACACAGGTAGCCGTCATGTATCTGGGTCATATTGTGGAGACAGCGCCTGTTGAAACGCTCTTTGAGGATCCCGTCCATCCCTATACCCTCAGTCTGCTGGATGCGGTGCCCGTGGCAAAGGCGGGAAGAGAAAAACGCGCCATCATCACTCCCGGCGAACCACCCAGCCCCATCAACCCGCCATCGGGCTGCCCCTTCCATCCGCGATGTCCCATGGCGGAAGAGGAATGCAAGCAGCGCAAGCAGCAGCTGGAGCCCTTGACAGCTGATCATCAGATCGCCTGTGCCGTGCAGATGCGGAAAAGAAAAGAAGGCTGACCCCTTTTTCTTTGTCCACCCTTCCCCCTTATTTGTGATAGATACTCTTGGGAGAATGTGCCGCTTTGGAAGGCGTGGCATCTTTGGGAATACTACTCGCCGCTGCACGGGGATTGGGCGTCGGAAAACGCGCTCCGCATTCTTTCTGCCAGTCATGAAGCAGCTTCAGATAGGCATCGGCATAATTGGGCATTTCTCCTAGAAGGTTTTCTGTTTCACCCGGATCTTCCAAAAGATTGTAAAGCTCGACCCTGTTGTCTTCGAAAAACTCCAGAAGCTTGTAAGCACCCAGGCGAACAGCTCCTCCCGGTGAGGCACCCTGATTGCCATAATGAGGATAATGCCAGAAAAGAGGACGTTCTTCAGGGCCGTTTTTACCTTCCAAGGTACGGACCAGACTTACACCGTCGCAATGCTGTTGAGGTCGGGCTGGCAGACCGGCCATTTCAAGCATGGTCGGATAGAAATCGGTACCTGTTACAGGACGGCAGCAGACAGTTCCCGGCTCGGTATGGCCCGGCCACCGCACAAGCAGAGGAACCCGGATGCCACCTTCGTAAAGCCAGCCTTTTCCGGCACGGAGGGGAACATTACTTGTGGGAGTCCCTTCGGAAGTGGAAAGACCGCCATTGTCAGAGGTGAAGAAAACACTGGTAGTATCCGCCAGGGCAAGCCGGTCCAAAGCACCGAGAACCATACCCACCGCTTCGTCCATGGCTTCCACCGTGGCCGCATAAGCAGGATCGTTCTGACGCTGCCGCACCTGACGCCCATCCAACTCTTTGTAGAGAGGCTCGTCTGTTTCTTCTTCCCGGGCACGGGCTTCGTATTTTTCGAGAAGGTCCGGACGGCCCTGCAAGGGATTATGAACCGAATAAAAAGAAAGGAAGAGAACGAAAGGCTTGTTCTGATTTTTTTCCAGAAATGCGATACTTTCTTCCGCCAGACGTCGAGGCAGATGTTCCCCTTCCGATCCGTCCGACAACTTCGGATTGTTATAGGGCGAATAATAGGAATTGGGACTTCCTTTTTCATAGCCGCCTTTGTTGATATCAAAGCCCTGCTTTTCCGGATAGAAGCCTTTGCCGCCCAGATGCCATTTGCCTGCAAAAAAACTCCTGTATCCTGCCTCTTTGAAGGCTTCCGCCCAGGTGACTTCACTTAAAGGCATATGTTCATTATAAGGAGCGGGGAGAAGGGGCTTGTCCCGGGTATGATGCTGTTCCACTGTGTCGGGTTGCGGCGCACCGAACCAGTCCGTCGTCGCCAGCCTGGCCGGATATTTCCCCGTCATGATACTCACACGGCTGGGGCTGCATACAGGACAGGTGGCATAAGCATCGGTAAAGAGCATCCCCTGCTGAGCCAGCTTATCCAGATTCGGCGTATCGTAAAATGTACTGCCGTAACAACCCAGATCTTTCCAACCCAGATCGTCCGCAAGAATAAATACCATATTCTGCCGCGACTCACCATGATGAGACACCACTTCATGACCCGCACAAGAGGTCAATAAAGAACCCAGTGCCGCAGCTTTTAAAAAATCCCGCCTTTTCATAAGTCCCTCTTTTCTGACGCAACTCCAAGCATGAGAACCAGCTGAAAAGATCTATAGTACACCCTGCAAGATATGATGTCAAAGAAAAGAGGGGAATCCGGTCGAAAGAGTTTACAACCGCGAAATACGCGAACCAGCGCGAAAAAGATCAAAGTGACGGCGTTGAAAGGAGGAAAGGAGTAGCGTTGGCGCTCCATTGGGAGAAAGGCTATGGAACCACCAAAGCCGGTTTTGGAGTGCGGAAGCCATGCTTACGCTTTGGTGTAGACCTGGGACATGTGACATCTTTAATCAAGGAAGCCTTGCTTCCGGATTGAAAGACCCAGAACATGTGAGGCCGATATGAAGAAAGCTGTTGTTTGTATCAAGATCATAATCTCGCAAGCATGGCTTGCTCTGTTGCAGTCGGTTATAAGTCGCTACGCCCGGAAAAGCGCAAGCATGGCTTACGCACTCCAAAATTGTAATTGTCAAGCCCCCGGTTTTTGGTCTAATTTATCCTCTGACTGTGAATCAATATTCAGAATCAACCTGAGCCCCTCGCACATCCGTCCGATCCGACCGATCCGACCGCCTCCCCTGAGTCTACTCAT
>LSQX01227677.1_pt2 | contig 30627 bp, 23 predicted proteins | sample 654561 | NCBI WGS metagenome assembly LSQX01 (sample SAMN04489861, study PRJNA283612) | anaerobic digester metagenome | isolation source: 4 biogas reactors fed with cattle manure at either 37C or 55C with and... | place: Denmark: Kongens Lyngby | collected 2014 | reverse complement strand
AAGCTGACTATCCCAGCACCAACCATGACACCGTGGGGGATATAAGTAGTACCCAGATCAATACCGAACAATTGACGGGAATAGCCGCGTAGGAGTAGCCCTATTCCAAGTGCAACCATGGCAAAGATGTTAGCTATGAAGACAATCCCCACTCCGGCCATGGGCAGCCCGAAGTGAGTGCCAATCGCCCCGGCAATAACACCTTCCACCAGCCTCCTGGCCTTCCGTCCACCTTCGTCCCCGGCAATAATGGCTTGAGCAGTAGCTACACCCGGCGGCCAAGCGCCTTCTCCGGGATACAAGTCGGAATCGAATACACTGTAGACGAAACTCATGCCTACCAAAGTAGAAATGGCGGAGCCAATCAACATAGGTATCAGCAATCGGGGCTCTCCAAAAAGGTAGATGATGCCGACAGCCAATATACCGCAGTTGGCGGCACCGAACCCACCGGCCGAAGTCATGGTCTGAACCAAGTTCTGTCTCTCCAGCGAACGAAACTTAGCCATAGACGCAAAAGGAATCCGGGCTAGAGCCATAGCCACAATGGCTCCAATTATCGATGTATTAGGCGTAATTCCGATCCGTGAAATGATCTGCATGCAAATAACTGCCGCAAATGCCGCCATAATGATACTGAGTATAAATGTTGCCGGCTCCACCGCCTTTTCGTGCCTTATTTTCCTTTCCTCCACGTTCATCCCTCCTCAACTTTGTGGTATTGGCCGCTACACACACGGTATACTTGGATTTTCGTATCACCTCCTTTGCTTAGTAAAGCACTCAATTATCCTGGGTCGAGTTGTGTTAGTCTGACAAAACATCTTTAGCAAAACGTCTTTTCATTCCTTTATAAGGTGAAAATGAAAAAGCGCCCCCTTTTTCATAGGGCGCACACAAAGATCATATCGTGCAATCCTATTGTTGCCCCAACCCTCCCTTAGGGTGTATTCCTAAGCGGGGGTCATAGACTCGTCTATGTCTGTCTGGCAATAGTCATTTCCGACCTGTACCTCATTGAGTCAGATGATTCAAAGGCAATTTGCCTTCACTCTGCTACCCGAGAAGTCTAGCATCTACGGTAAACACACTAAGTAAGTGTCTATAAATAATCGACATATTACTGTTTCTCCTGTATACTCCCTGTTAAACACCTATTTGGTGACAGGAGGTTATATGGATTGCGATTTATTCGTCCCTTATCAGATGACGAAGTGAGGAAGCTTGAACATAATCCGCGTTCCCCTCTATAATAACAGGACCATCATGGCTAATCGTTACATCCTGACCCACAACACTCACCGGGATCATTTCCACGGCCCGCCGGGCAATCATGACAGCCTCGTGAAAGAAGGGAACTTCATGTCCGTCAAATACTACCCCTGTGTGAGGGTGATACCCCAGTATGGCGGTCTTGTGTTTTGGCAGCATGAATCCCTTACGCCTAAGTGTGCCTTGCTCCAAATCTACGCCAACAAAGCATTCTCCGGACGACGAATTGTCAACAGAGCTTTTATTCGCACCCGTTCTAGGAATGCGCAGGATGAGAACACCGCCCAGACCGCAAGTCACCAACCTATTCTCATCCTCCCGATAAAGGCATGATAAACTGTATTGTGTCGCCATCTGCAAGCTTCTCGGACATATTCTGGGTAGCTTCCCCGTTACGAAGAACAATCATACCCGGCAATCTGCCAGAACCCATAATCAGACGTTCAAAAGTGATCCCAAAGCTTCTGATAAGAGTATGCATAAGTTCTTCAATGCAAGCTTCTCCATCAAGCTCGATAATCTCCTGATCAGCCCCTATAAGTTTGCTAAACCATGGAGTAAACAGAACCGTTACTTTCACAAGACATTCCTCCGAAAGACTCTTATGCCTGAACATTTCGTTTTGCGGACATACCCCACCGTTGGCGCATTCTGAATAAAGCCTCTTCTCGATAACTACAGCATCCCTAAGGTCAAACTTGTAAAGGAATGGCTTACCAGTCACCCGCTGGCAAAAAAGCTGTACTATTTCCCTTGCTATACGCCACAATTGAACCCTATAAAGAAGCTAATGAACTCTGTGGTATACTCCATGATGTCGGCTCCTTTCGTATGTGGCTTTGTGATGGCAGTTAATACTCCCATCATGACCCACGATGTTACGAATCGGGGCCGACCTTGTTCATTGTAACTAGGTTATAAGAGCCGTGTGAATACGAGAAAAGAACCCCTTACGTTAATTCTAGTAAAACTTATCTTCTTTATTGGATTTTGTCGCTCGCCTCAAGGACCCATTCAAGAGCCAATTCCTTTAGTTTTAGTCCTGTAGGAATACCTGTTTGCGGGCACCACCCCATCATCTCGTAATACTGTCTTTTGGCCTCTTTGAATTCCTCCCGGTCTATTCGATTTCCTTCGGTATGACCGCCCCGGAGCGACTCGAATACCCTGTCAGGCAGGTCATCATCTTCGGAAGAGAATCCTTCTCTGGCATTGAACATGCGCATGAGATTGATTCGTCTCTCGCCCACCTGCATTATCTCCCACAGGGTAGTTGACCAACCTGTAGCCGCATTTACAAGCTCGACTATATCTGATATTCCGTACAGCAATCCAGGCCCAAAGCAGAATTGACATAGTTCGAGTGTGTCTAGGGCGCTAAAGAGCCTTTGTGTGTAGGCCCAGAGCCGAACTTTTTCGAAGCCAAGGCTGTCAGATGAAGCCGCCGCTCTAAAGCCCAGAGCCGTCATGTCTTCTCCGAATGGCTGTGCGGATATGGCGGGGTCGTGCTGTGAAGATTGATGATCGGCGCCGAATGGGTTGCACGCATAGGCAAGCGCAAGCGAGCCCTTTACACGGGGCATATGGGCCGGAAACTCCTGCCCCTTGGAGCAAATGGCATATTTCTCAGCTCCATTACCAAATCGCTCAGCAGCTTTCTGGGAGCCTGCAGCGAGGATATCTCCAATGCCTTTCCGTTGGGCTATGCAGGTTATCGTCTTTAGCGCAGCATCGGCGTTCCCGAAGTTCAACTCTATTCCGCCTGTATCCTCCAATGTGATTATGCCATTTTCAAAACATTCCATGGCAAAAGCGAGGGTACCCCCGGTAGATATAGTATCCAGGCCATACTTGTTACAAAGCTCTGCCGCTTTCGCCACTGCAACCATATTACCGATACCTAGATAGGAACCGAGAGCTGCGATGGTCTCGTACTCCGGTCCGCCGTAGGCTGGATCCACTTCATAAGGTTCTTCTGCCGCAACAACCCTCTTGCAGCGCACCACGCATCCCCAGCACGTTTCGTTCTTTTGTAAGATAGTGTTTTTCATTGTGGCGCCTGATATGTTTTCAGCATGTTCGAACACTCCGGATCTCCAGTTGCGCGTGGGAAGCCCCCCCATCGCTTGGTTGGCACTGATAACGGCTGCAGTACCGTATTCACGCAGGCCCTGCACTCCAGGATGCTTATGCGAGCGCTTTGCCCCGGAGCGAGCCATAGAAACTATCCTATCTCTTTCAGAAAACTCAGGCGGATTCGTACCTCGTACAGCTATAGCCTTTAGATTCTTTGAGCCCATAACGGCCCCCATACCGGTTCTCCCATTATAGTGCTTAAGTTCATTGGTGATACATGCATACCTGACTAGATTTTCACCGGCGGGGCCGATCTGCGCTATCCTAACTTTGGGATCTCCCAGCTCCTCTCTAATAATGGCTTGGGCTTCACCGGTGATCTTGCCCCATACTCTGAAACCATCCTTCAGCCCAAATTCTCCGTCACGTATCCAGAGATAGACAGGCTTCGGTGATCGTCCTGTCATAACGATAGCGTCAAAACCGGCATATTTCAGTTCAGCTCCCCAAAAACCCCCTGCTTGACTATCCCCAATTGCGCCGGTAAGTGGAGATTTCGCTGTTACATTGAATCTCGAGGCTCCGCTTATCGGGGCCCCTGTGGTGGCGGAGACAGCAAAAACAAGAACGTTATTGGGATCGAATGCATCCGCCCCTGCAGGCATATATTTCATAAGGTAGTAGGAGCCAAGACAGCTTCCGCCCATGTAAAGGCGATAAAACGCTTCATCAGGTTCTTCTATGCGAAATTTATGGTGAGTCAAGTCAACATGCAGAATCTTCCCGCAGTACCCTTTCATTTCAGTCTACCTCCTAGCATTGCTTTCAAAAATCCATCTACTGGAAGACGGTGGCTTACAGAAATTTGTGATACTTCGGATTTCGTCTACCCCCGAAAGTTGGTTGTTTGTGCCGTTTGCTTTTCAATCAAGCATAAGCTCCTGTCTCCAATGATCTATTTAGATTCTGGACGAGGCTAATCACCATCCTCCCTCGTATTTCTGAAGCACCTTAGATAGCCCTCCGCTCCCGGAGCGACCGACATTGACAATCAGCGGCAGAATCTGGTTGTGTCCACATTATTTCAGTCTTTTCACTACGTTTCAGGGGTCACAGAATACAAAACCCAGCTACCATGGGGCGCTGGGTCCTGCTGTACGGTAAAATGTTCTTCTTTACCGTCTAATGTCAATCAGGCACATTCTTCAACCTGTTAGTAATCCTTAACCCCATCTTGCCATCTGCACCCATCAATTGCGTTCATCTCCCGAGACTTAAAGCCCAGCCATTTCAGGGAGCCACCTTGTAAAGGCCGGGAGATACATCATTAACACGCAAATCAAAACGTAGATAATCACGAATGGCCAAATTTCCCGTAGAAGCTCCTCTATCCGAAGCTTCGCAAGACTGGACATGACGAACAAAAGCGTCCCTACGGGGGGAGTCAAAAGACCGGTCAAGAGCGCCACTACAAACAGAGTTCCAAATGTATACGGGTGAATGCCGTAAACAGAAGTCGCAAGGGGCGTAAGCAATGGAACAAACATGATTATCGCAGAATTAGTATCCAATACGCAACCGACAATCAGCAGCAAACCCAAAACCGTCAACATGAATATATAAGGACTATGGATAACGGAAGTGAAATAGTTGGATATAATTACCGGCAGCTGCTGAGTAGTCATTAACCATGCCACCAGTGACCCAGCGCCAAAGAGGGCTGTTAACGTTCCCGTGACAATGGCTGCCTGAACCGCGAGTAATGGAATCTTTCTCAAGGTCAATTTTCGAGTGACGAAGAAACCAACCGCCAACGCATACACAAGACCGACTCCTGCAGCCTCAGTCACTGTGAAAATGCCCCCAAGGATTCCGCCAATGATGATTAGGGTCAGGAATAGAGCAGGGAGGCATCGTACGAACAACTGCAAGATCTCTCTTATCGATTTCTTTTCGTGGCTATAGGACAGCGATGGAAATCGCTTGGAACGAAAATAAGAGTAAACCATCTGTGACAGACCGATTGCAATACCAGGAACCAATGCAGAGGCAAACAACCCAGCTATTGAAATTGCACCGCCCGCTGACATTGCATATAGCACTATAGGAATGCTAGGCGGGATGATTGGCCCAATAAGTGCTGACGCTGCTGTTAATGCTGCGCTAAATTCCTTAGGATAACCGGCCTTCTCCATCATACGCATTTCTGCGGGTCCTAAGCCGGCTGCGTCGGATACCGCGGTTCCACTTAACCCTGCAAAGAGCATACTTGCTGCAATATTCACCTGAGCCATTCCAGAGCGAAAGCGACCAAAAATCGAAATGAGAAATTCGATAAGATCTTCCAACAGCCCGGAATGCTCCATGACGTGCGCTATGGATACGAACAACGGAAGTGCAAGTAACGGAAATGAATCTATGGAAGAATACATTTTTTGAACAGCGACCGTAATTGCATCCCCCGAAAGGAGGAGAAAGCTGATTCCTGAAATACCGAGACAAAATGCAATTGGGACGCCGATTGAAAATGACGCGAGAAAGCCTAACAATGCCGCTACAAGGTCAATTCTCATGGAATATTAATCCCCCTCAAAGCTGACTAAAGATGCAACACTCATCAAATCTTCGTCTTTACATGTAATAAAGCAAACTATGCTATATCCAAGCCGCAGGACGATGAGTCCAAAACTTGCTGGGACCGCTAAGAAGGGCCAAGCGACCGAGATCGGCATGGTAGACGCCATTTGACCCAGCCTAATTGAAAAGAGTTGTAGCGAGCCCCATAGCATAAGGATTGCGTACGTCATGATTACGAGGATACTAAGCATCGCAAATACCCTTTGTGTCCTATGCGGTAGGCGGCTTTTTATGAGATCGAAACCGGCGTGGGCCCCTTCATGAACACCTAAAGCCATGCCCATAAACCCAAACCATATGAGTAGATAACGGCTCAGCTCTTCAGCAACGAGCAGGGATCCACCTAGAACATATCTCATGAACACATTGATTGCAATCACAGCCGTAAACACTGTTCCTGTGGCTAACACCAGCAAGCATATAATGAAGTTTATTGAATTCAGAACCCTCCGGTAGACACGCAATTAGCGTACCCCCCCAACAATTCTTATGGTGAATCGATTAATTTAGGGCAACGAGCCAGCGGGGCAGAAAGATGGGGCGCGGGTTATGGTTGCCACTGCGCCCCATCGTAAGACAACTACTAATAGTTTGCTAGCTCGCGTACTTTATTGATGAGATCCTCCCCGATGGTGTTGTTAAATTTGTTTACAACACCGCGTGTCTTTTCTACCATTTCTGCTTTTGCTTCATCTGAAACGTGGTTGACATTCATCTTTTGTTCCAGGTACGCCCCGTGTTCACGCTCTTGGCTTATAGCAAGCTCTCTTTGATATTCCATTGCTTCCTTGATGCTTTGGTAGACAATCGCCTGATGATCGGAGGAGAGATTGTCGAAGAAGCGTTTGTTACCCCAAATACCGAACGAATCATAGAAAATCCTTACGTCCGACATGTACTTCTGAATCTCGTAAAGTTTCTCAGTATAGACTGATGTGACGAAACAATCTTGAGCGTCAATCACTCCCTGCTGCAAAGCGGAAAAGACTTCGCCCCTATCCATCGGGACGGAATTAGCGCCTAGCGCCACCATTGATTCAATTTGCACAGGATCGGATTGGAGTCGTATCTTTAAACCTTTTAAATCCTCGAGGCATGTGATTGGCCGTTTGTTGTTAGTGATTTGCCTGAATCCACCGTGTGCGAAACCAAGCACCGTGAACCCTGCCTTGTTTGCATAGGGCTCTAACTCACGTCCTATGGGACCGTTCAACAACGCGTTAGCAGTATCGGCGCTTTCGAAAAGAAACGGAAAACTGAGCACGGACATTTGAGGAACAAACCGGGTTAACCAGGCCGGAGTACAAACAAACATCTGTTGAGTTCCCAGCTGAACCGCTTCTACTTGTTCTGGGGTGCCACCTAATTGGAGTGAAGGATATACCTCTACCTTGATTTCTCCATCGGTTCGCTCTTCTACTAATTCCTTAAATCGTATCATCATTTGAGTGACATTATGATCGATGGCGTCAGTAGTCCCGGCACGGATCACAATTTGCTTCTTGGCATTAGCGAGGGATGAACCAAAGAGTACAACTAGGGTTATACACAATAGGACAATGAAAAACCGCGATTTAAGCACTTCGTTATTCCCCTTTCGTTTGACAATATTTTTCTAGTACCTGTATATAAACCCAGCAATTGACTTACGTTTGTATTAGCCGTGACTCGTGTTTCCTCTAACCTCCTAAGATTAAATCAACTTGTTGACTATTTATTAAGGACTCTAAGACAAATCTCTTCGACCTCAGGTTGTGTAAGCCATACCGGGTACCCAGTCTTTTGGTCTAGCCTGCCGCTAATAATCTGTAAGATTTCACTAATCTGATCTTCGGAGTATTCCCAACCCTTGCTTTCAAGTAAAGCCCGAATGGAATTACCGCGTAGCGAATTAATGCCCCATACGACTTTAGCCTTTTGCCCTACCAATTCAGGCGCAAAAGGCGTTAGATTCTCTATTCTAGCGCTACGGAAATGTGCAGTGATATGGGCATCGGTTTCGGAGAGGAAGATATGATCTCCAACTACAGCTTTAAAAGGTGCAATCCTGATACCACTTTTCTCCTCAACAAACCTACAATAATCATAGATTTTTTCCAAGTGAACACCGGTGGATAAACCGAGAATCAACTCAAGTGCAAGAACTGTCTCTTCCAGAAAAGCTAAGGGGTCGTTCGTTGGAAAACCATTGACTGCGACGTCAACGTGTGTTGCGCCTCCGGTTACTGCAGCCAATGCACCTGCCGTTCCCAATCCGAACATATTGTGGACATGAACTGCGATTGGAACTTCCCTAATCCAGTGTTCTCTTATTCTTCTAATGAGAAGACGCATTGCATCAGGACCTAAGTTGCCAAAGGTATCATACATTATTAGTTTTGAAGCCCCATGCTCAAGGGCTTTGTTAATAATTTCCATTAAAAAGGAGAAATCAGACCTAGTGCTATCTGTAAATCCGGTAGTCATATCAGCACCGAGATCTTTACCAAAATCCAACGCCTCACACATCCGCTTAATCATTCCGTCTCTGGTTAAACCAAACCTACAAAGTTCAATATCACTTGCTTTAGTTTCAACCTCGACCTTATCAGCCTTTACTTCTACGGATTTTTTAACTCCTTCTTGCCATCCCTCCTCTGCCAAACTGGTTTGAGTATTAAGAATCAATTTACTTCTTTGTTCTGCGATGGCCTTAGTGCTTTCAAAAATCTCGGGTAGATAGTGGATGTTGTTAATATAGATCTCATCTACACCTAGCTCTTCGCTTTTTAGCGCAATATCAACTTTATCCTGTACCGAAAGCCTCAGTCCAGGGGTATATTCCAACTTCCTCATTGTTGAATCAATGATTCTTATCCTTTTATCAGGAGGAAAGTTGAAAGAATCTTGTAACTCCGGGTCATAGTTTAACGAACCTACATGATATTTTCCTTCTTGGTAATGCTTACTCAACTTTAATTTAATGCTCCTTTCATGTAGTCTGTTTAAACTCGTAACATGGGTCTATCTATTGCTTGGCTTATATGGCCCCCCCCTTTAGAGTACCGGATGAGTAAACATTCTTTGAACTTCACGAATCCGAAAATCATCCCTAAGAAAATACCGCTATTATCAGCTGCTTTGCTTAATCGTCTTTATGTCTAATCACATATTAGAGAGCAATTAGCCTTTATCCTTTAGGCGCAAAAACGGAAAAGCCGTTATGTATGAGCTACTAAATTGTGCTATGGCACAGCAAAAGAGCCTTTTTGAGAACCCTTCTTACATCTCACATTCGACACGTAAACCTTTCCGGGATACCCTGTCCAAGCTTCAATGAATGCCCTTTTTGAGTTTGCTATTGTTAGCTTACACGTTTTCCTAGGTATGGGTTTCATTTCAAAAGAGACTGCCGAGACCTCAACAGGAGCGCCTCCCAGGTAACCGACGTCAGACAAGACCTCGAGAAACTCAACAAGTTTATGTGCATTCCAGGGTAGACCTTTTGGCCATAACGGTTACTTCCGGCTTTACTTTGGTAATAGATTTCATACAGTCCACCGACCTTATTGGGCTACAGCTTTCGTTCCAGGAATTTCCCCCGGCCTCTCTTCCCCTTGAAAACGCCGTTATTTACTATAATTTCGCCTCGGGAAATAACGGTCTCTGCAAAACCACGCAAATGCATCCCTTCGTAAGGAGACCAATCAACACTACCGGACAAGTTGCTAGTTATTATTTCCCTTTCTTCATTCAGATCTACAATTGCCAAATCTGCATCACTACCCGGCAGTATTGCGCCCTTTTTAGGATATAAACCAAAGATCTTAGCCGGGTTGGTACTTAATGCTTCAACCATTCTATTTATACTAATTCGCTTTTTCAAAACACCTTCTGTATAGATTACCGGCAGTCTTAGCTCTATGCCGGGTAAACCATTAGGAGTTTTGCTAAAATCTCCATTGCCCAGCGCTTTTTGCTCCTTTCCAAAGCCACAATGATCAGAGCCGATAACATCTATAGTCCCGTTTGCAACACCCTTCCACAGGGCATCAACATCATCGTAAGACCTTAGCGGCGGGCTGCATATGAAATTAGCGCCGTCACTCCTTTTGTAATAATCCTCGGTTAAGACCAGATAATGAGTACATGTCTCCGCGGTGACTGATTGACCTTTGCCTCTGGCTTCCGCCACCATTTCCAACCCTTCTGCGGTTGAAAGGTGAAAAATATAGAGATTCCCTTGTGCGCATTTATTTAGATATAAAACACGATTTATGGCTTCTGCTTCAACAATATTGGGTTTTACCATTGGAAAAGCGGCAGGGCTACTTAAACCACGATTCAGATAATCTTCTTCACTAAACTCAGCTATTGCCGAATTTTCCGCATGAACACCCACAATGCCGCCGTTTTTTACCTCTTCAAGAGCCCTAAAAATGATCCCATCATCAGTCATCCGTCCTTGCTTACGATAGATCATATAAAGCTTAAAAGAAGGAATCCCTAGCTCCACGATTTTTGGAAGCTCTTTTGCCGTATCCATAGATGATTTGGTGGGACAGACATGTAACGCATAGTCTATGACAACCTGTCCATCAGCCTGTTTTTTACGTAAAGCAACCGTTTCCGCCAAATTCAGCTTCTTATCCCATTGGATAGCAAAATCAATAACGGTGGTAGTCCCTCCGCGGGCAGCTGCGATAGTAGCCGTGTAAAAATCATCCTGGGAAAAGGTATCCTTAAACGGGTGCTTAATATGGACGTGAGGGTCTATTAGACCTGGCATAATTACTTTACCGGTAGCGTTCAGCTCTGTTTTACCTTCCTTAAGACTCCCCCGGGCCCCAATAGAAAGAATCTTGCCATTTTTGATAGCAATATCCGCTTCTATTGTTGAATCATGTGTAACCACCAATCCATTGCGGATTACAGTATCATACATGTATTCACATCCCCTTATGTTCTGGCTCCAAGAATGTCTATTTCGGCATTCTTATTGGTTGGCAGGCCCGTTTTTTGATTCTTTCAAGCACATACTCACCGCATCCAAGACAGTCTCAATATCCGATGCTTTAAAGTCTTTATGGGTAATCATGCGTACCTCATATAGCCCAACAGGTTTTGCTTTTACACCTTTCTCTAGTAATGAGCTACAAAAGTCAACAGAAGTCACCCCAAGTACACCTAAATCAATATGAATAATGTTAGTTTGTACCTGTGTAGAATCTATTCCCAGGCCCAGAGTAATTAAGCCTTCGGCTAACAAGCGAGCATTTTCGTGGTCCTCAGCAAGGCGATCAACCATTTGTTCCAAGGCCACGATTCCGGCAGCGGCAATTATCCCTGCTTGCCTCCAACCGCCACCAAGCATTTGGCGCATTCTTCGAGCCCGAGCAATGAATTCGGAAGAGCCAACAAGTAACGAGCCAATAGGGCAAGCAAGAGCTTTGCTTAGGCAAAGCGCCAGCGCATCAACACCCTCACAAAGCTTAGCTGGATTCATGTTAAGCTTAACGGCTGCATTGAGTACCCTGGCACCATCCATATACACTGTAATATTGTGCTTTTCAGCCAGGTGAACTACCTCATCGATATGTTCTTTCGGAATAACCAAACCACGATTCAAGTCAAATGTGTTTTCGATACAGATTAATGTAGTTGGTGCAGTTTGAATTTGTGATGTGAAAACCTCACGCTCTAGTTCATCTAAATCGTACCTGCCACCCAGTGCAGAAACCGGTCTAGGCTGGACCCCGCCAATACTTGCCAACCCGGCAACTTCCAAATTATACATGTGGGAACGATTATGTACAATTATTTGATCACCTTTTTTACATAAAGACAAAACTGCAACCTGATTACTCATGGTACCCGAAACAGTAAGCAGGCCCTGTTCTTTCCCAAAGAGTTCAGCTCCCATTTCTTCCAGCTTCCTAACAGTAGGATCCTCGTAAAGAACATCGTCACCCACAGCTGCATCCTTCATAGCCTCTCGCATCCGCTCAGTTGGGGTGGTTACAGTGTCACTACGCAAATCGATAATTTTGGTCATCTAAATTCAGCCTTTCATACATTTGTTCTATAACAGTTCAATTCAAATAGATTGAACTCCTCAATTCACTGAAATTAGTAGCATTCAAGACCGCAATATCCGCGAAACACCCCGGCTCAAGACCGTGAGGAGGTAATTTCACGAATGTAGCGGCATCTACTCTTCACATATCTAGGAGCTTCTCGTATGGGACACCTCTTCTAATATTTGAGCGATTTAACCGGCCGTGGCAATAGAGATTATTTGGGGAAGAGCAACACTGACTATAACAACAACTTTCAGTTGACTTTTTCGTATTTCCAGAACATCAATGCAATTTGAAGCCTGACAGCATCACTATACTGATATGCATTAAGACCTGTAATTTCTCTAATCTTATTTAGACGAAACATAACAGTATTTCTGTGTATAAACATTCTTTCAGCAGTCTCAGCAGTGTTTAAATTCTCCTTAAAGAATACTTCCAGGGTATCTACAAGTTCACGCTTGTATGGATTTATATCTTTAATCAATTCACCCAATATTTGCTCATAATACCTTTGCCTTGCTTGTGAGGGCACTCTGGTTAGACAATACTCAGCAAGCCCATCCTTAAAGAAGAAGAGAGTCTTCTCCGGTGAAAATGTCTTAGCCAAATGTATTGCTAACATAGCCTCTTGGTAAGAATCTTTCAGTCCTTTCCAGTCAGGATGGTATTCCCCAACCCCGAAATAGAGATCGACTTTTATCTTTTTTGAGACCACAGAAGATATTTCCTCAGCAATGCTACTTAGGGTTTTCCGTTGTTCTTGCCATGGTATTTCTTTGTTGACGGGTACTAAGAAAGCAATAGAAGTAGTTCCCACTAAAGCGATTTCAAATCCGGCTTCTCTCTTAAATTTGGTTTTCAATTCTTTGAGCAGTTCCTCTTTAATCCTTTGCTGGCTCAACGCATCATTGTACTCAGATTCTATTACTAGCGGAATATTGATAATCTCCTCCAGATCAATACTCATCACAATTCTCGGTATATTGAGATTTAACCCTAGAAGATGACCTCTTTGGTAGAAGAATTGACTGTCATTCCCCCAGTTTCCAGTGAGCAGATCTTGAAAATAACTGTCTCTCGCCCTGCTCTGCAAATCGATTTCTTCCCTAAGAGATGCTTGCTCCAACATAAGTTCGGCTGTATAGCGTACTAGCTCCCCGTACTTCCTTACCTCGTCTGGGTCTCCGGTAATACCTACTACACCCACTACTTGATCTTGATACATAATAGGCAGGCTAATACCGTGTTGTACTCCTTTTAGGGCTGAGACATCCCAGCTATAGACTTCGAATGGCTTGCCTGATTCGATAACCTTGCCTGCCCCCTCATGATATGTTCCTAGTCGGGTTGAATCCCCGCTTGCAAGTATAGTGCCATTTTTATCCATTATATTAACATTCTTCCCTAGGATTGCCATGGTCTTGTTGACAATATCCTTCGCAAGTTTGGGGTTTATCAAGCAAAACATCTCCTATTCGATAATCCGAGCTAGCTGCGTGCCAAGGGAGATATCCTTACGCCTACGATCCCGAAACGAGCATATCCACGATATGGGGCAGCTTAATCTCCTTTGACCACTAGGCGATTAGTGCCGAAGACCCAGCTGAAACAGTCTACGTAGATCTTAGAACGCCCCGTATTTGGTCAAGGCCCAAATACATCGAGGCCAATCGGTGTTCACTTCAATCATTATACACCCCCATCCCCCGATGCCTAAGAAATCGCAGCTACTAATGTCAATGTGAGGAGGATTACTTAACACATGGAGGGTCAGTCATCACGTAAGAGCGGGCCACAGATCCGCTGCCTCCTCTGATTGTTCAGATACCAGTTGCCCAATTAGGAACTTCAGTGGCTTTATTTATATTCTTCCGGCACGCGATTAAGAAAAATCGTGAGCAAAGCACCCCGCACAACCATACCATTATAGGGTTGCCTGAAATAAGCGGCCCCTGGGTAGCTGTCAACATCTTCAGCCAGTTCTCCTACTCTTGGCAAATGATGCATAACAGTAACAACTTTTGAAGCATTCTCCAGTATTGAACGGTTAAGAGCATAAGAACCTGCAATCTTATGATAGTCTTCCGGGCTCTCCAGCCTTTCCTTCTGGATTCTACAAACATAGACTACATCCGCATCGTGAACCGCTTCACTCAAATTCTCCGTTTGGGTATAGGGAATACCCCTTTCTTTCAAAATGTCTAAAATCCATTGGCTGGTACTAAAGCCCGGTGGGTTGACAAAGGTAAAAGCAACATCAAAATTTGAAAGCCCAAGGGCTAAAGAGTTGGTTGAGCGGGTATGCTTAAGATCACCAACCATAACGATGTTTAAACCATCTAATGTTCCACGCTCTTTTAGTATCGTTAACATGTCAAGCAAAGTCTGGGTTGGATGTTCGTTTGAACCATCTCCTGCATTTAGAATCGGCACCCTAGAATATTGGGCTGCGGTCTCGGCCGCTCCAACCTCGAAATGTCTAAGCGCAATAATATCTGCGTAATTTTCAACAGTCCTGATGGTATCTGGCAGGGTTTCGCCTTTCCATGCTGAAGAAGTTCTCTGTGCATCAGCCACCGATATTACTGAGCCTCCAAGCCGTATCATTGCTGATTCAAAAGAAAGCCTTGTTCTAGTGCTCGGCTCGTAAAAGAGAGTTGCTAAGACTCTATTTTCCAGAATCCTCGAAACCTTCTGCCCTGCAAAAACACTTTCTAAATTTCTTGCTACGTTCAAAATATATTCTATATCAGCACGCGTAAGGTTCTTCAAACCGGTTAAGTGTTTCAAATTAAACATATTTTGCTCCCTCTCCTCTAATCTTCTGAGACTATCTTATTGACTGCTTATTAACGAACCTACATGGTGTTTTCCTTTTTGATAATATTTACTTGACTTAAATTCCCTCTCATGTAGTCTGTTTAGATTTGTAGCGTGAGAGTTTGTATATTACTTGGCTTATACAGACGCCCCCTTTTTAAACATTGGCTGCGCGAACATTCTCTAACTTCACAAACCTGAAAAACATCCCTAAGAAAGTGTCTCTGTTATCACCTACTTTGTTTAATCATCCAATGTAAAGGTTAGAAAGCAGTTAGCCTTTATCCTTTGGTTATAAAAACGGAAAGCCATTGTGTATGACCTACGAAATTGTGCCATGGCACAGTGACAGAGTCTCTTCAAGCACACTTCTTACAGCTGACCTTAGCTTTTATTTAGTAGGGAAGAAGAGCTAACCCTCCATATGAGCAAGAAGCTCATAAACGTTGGGGAGACGCAGCAGTTGACAGCTCCAACGCAAGAATTGCCGGAATGTCAAAAGATGAACAAAGAGCGCCGGTTGAGGAGATGGAAGCAATCTACAGAAGACTTGCAGCCCTCCGTCACTGCTCACTGGAAAGCGAGGCAATTTAATCTCACCACATTTGATTCTACCGTACCAATCTTCTAGAATACGATTGCTTGTTTGCACATTAATTCTCCTTTCCCCTCTCTCCTTTTAAGCAACCTATTCTCCTCTTTGTTTACAAAAAGTTTGGATTGTCACTAAAAATAGGTACCCTTAAACCCCATTGATACTTGATGTGTTTTTGTTCTAATGCTGCGTTTACGCAGTCTGTACAAAGCTACAGAGTCTATCCTTTTGCTTAGTCTTTATCCTGTCTAAAGCCATTGCAAGCATTATTTAGAAGGCTAGTCAGCATTGAAGCCTATATCCCCAAATCAACTCTTTGTCTTTTCTCATGCACTACCGTCCTTGTTCTTGCCCATCTGCATACAACGACACCGCATCCGTCCAGTTTGAAATCAATTTGCGCTTAGCGTTAGACCTCAACGCCCGGCCCACCCTTTCCACCAATTTGGTCAGAGCCTCTTGCGCCTCGGCGCTGTCTGCCGGCAGGCAATCAAATCATACACATCGCAGCCGCGATTTTTACTCTCTCGGCTCTGAATGCCAAAACCCACCTGCATAGAGTCGTACGAGACATACCCAACTCTTTCGATGGTCTTCTTATGTACTTACCTCTCTTGTATTCTTGCATTGGTTTCTTTTGGATCCACCGCGGGTAGGGACTCCGTTGGCCATCACCGAAGAAATCAAAGAAGGCGGAGACTCACATGTCTAACACCCAGCTCTTACCAGCCGAACTAGTGCCGTGTTTAGGCCCTCGTAAGCCAATTCAATGCGATCAGTTACTTCATAAGAATACGGGCCGTAGTAGTAATAAATCCGGTAATTAATCGCTAGAGGAACGCCGCTGGCTTTTAGGAAGTACATGAGTCTCTGTAGGGCTGTCCTATCTATATATCGCCCCGCCTGCTCATACCAGTCTTCCACAACATGAGCTATAACAGCGTCCTCAAATTCCCATACTAAACACCGCGCCGTTTGCCCTCCCCCCTCGAAAAGAGTCAAGGCTAATTGCCTTATCCTCCTGAGTCTTTGAAACTCGGGAAAATCGATAAACCGAATTTCTGAGTCTGATAAACGTATAAATCCATGGACAGCATCACGAATTCGATTACGATAAGCATTACTAGGCACTGATAACACGACTCCTTACGGGTCATAAATTCAGTAACCATAAGGAAGCTTAGAAGAACTGAAAAGCAACCCTGAGGTGGAAAAGGCGTATCTGGGGGATCTAATGTAAATACAGGTAGCGCCGACGGTCATTCCTGATCGAGCGGGTTAATGATCATGTGAGTTGCCCCGCCGAGTGCCTTTATGAGCACGCGATTACACGTATCTCTCGCGTCTGATTTCAGCCAAGATACGGGTTGCAGGGTAGCGATCTTCAGTACTCTTAGGTGTGTTGAATTTGCTATTCAGGAACACGCCTGCCATGCCCGCCGGTGCTCACTTAGTTGTGGCGCTGCTGGTGTACCCTCTTATGTGGGGTCCGGCATTTGTCGCTGTGCATACCCAGGGAAGGAGATTGACTGAGTATGGGCTGGGCCTAAATGTGAAGGTATTTGTCGGAGCTGCCGTAACCGCAATACTTCTCCTAGTATGGCCCTGGTCCAACCACTCAGTCGCGAAGTCGCTGCTTGAAGGCTATGCACGCACGTCAGAAGAACTGCTGTTCAGGGGATTTCTTATCGGTGAGCTAAGAATGCTCTTTGAGAACAGCCGGCGGAAAACAGTCTGCCCTTTTAGGCTTCGGTATATGGCTTGCTCTAGTTCTCTACGGGCGTGCGAATGACGCCGGAACCGGGTGCAGAGACACGTGATGAAAACCTGGGCGAGAATCACTGCGTAAATCTGCAGATGCTTGGAAGGTGTACCTATCTCGACGTGACAGGCGTCTTCAGTGCAGATCATGCGGATGCCTAACCCGCGTCAACTGCCCCGAGTGCGGACGGGTCATAGTATCTCGCCAGCACGTGGCCGGCGATTTCATCATTGGGGCGCACCCTTCGACCTATGCCGACCGACTGCTCACCCGTGATACCGGCTTCTACAGTGCGTACTTCCCCGGATTGCGGTTAAATGACTGAGCCTTATACGATCATAGGTGTATTCAACAACTCTTCCCTGCTCGTCATCATGGACATATCTATTCCCGCTCCAGATCTGTAACCACTTGATAATCTTTTATGTCTATATTTCCCAGTTCACTCAAGACATATTTGCATAAATCCGTCCATGTGCTACCAAGACCGTCTTTGTCTTCAGCCCTATAGAATTCCATAACCATGGCGTACAATTTGTCATCTACTAATTTCAAATGTTCCATGGCATATTTCTCGTATACCGGATAATGCTTTCTTATCTTTGCAACGATATTACATAATTTTGGAATATGCATTCCTGATAGAAAACAGAAATTCTCCAATTCAGAAGCGGCTAGCATATCTATTCCATCTTTCATGATAGTTTCAACGTAAAAACTATGATCCGTTCTTCCTCTCATATCTAATTCGGGGTCATAGTTTTCGTAAATACCAACCGCTGCCTTTTGAATATTCCTGAAAACATCGTTTGTATCAAAGATGATTTGTCCGGTTGCATATATTTGCTGAGAAGTTAGGTCGCTCTTAAGTCTTTCGTAATATTTCCATTCAGGAGACACAAAATATTCGAATTCAACACTGTTATAGAATTCTCTTCCCCTCATACTTTTGCTCTCTTGGTTCCAGATGAAAAAGATATCAATATCAGAATTAGGTCCCATATTTCCGGCAACATAAGAACCTGTTACCATGGCGCCTATCATGTCATAATCGTGTCTCATTTTTTCTACATAATCTTCTACCACTGATTCCAAATTTCTCACTATGTATCACCTCAACTCCCAGATAGAGTTTTCTTAAGTGCGTATTCCGACAAATTCGGCCGTCTGTTCCGACAGGATCCTGCCAGGCGTTACGATGGGATCCGCCACCTATCGCCACAAGACGTGACCACCTCCCGGAGCGAAGCGGTGCAAGGTAACCGGATCATAGCACTTCAGGTATTGGAGTGTAAAGGGCGGGTGTTGACTCAGACAGACCTTGTCAGGCTGTTGACTTGCGGGATGCGTGACGAAGGGATTTCTCGCCGCACCTGTCCTAGGCGCATAATGACCCCGGAGAGTCATGGGTGTCACTCTCAACTACATTTCATACTTCGAGGCCATTGCGTGGACTTCCGCGACAACAGCAGTGATCCTTCTTTATGCAGCTCCTATCTTCGTGACAGTGGCAGCATCTGTCCTCTTCGAAGAACGCTTCACCCGAAATAAAGGCCCGTTCCTTGCTGCATATGCACTTTACCAAAGGCGCTCAGCCATGTCAAAGCCGGCCATGCCAACATCATCTGTATGGCTGAGCCTGCTGCCACAGCAGTCCTGCCTATGTAGTCCCTGGAAAGAGGATGGAAACCATGCAGATAATCGGGGCCATCGCAGTGATCGCAGGTGTGCTTATCCTGCAGCTCGGGCCTAAGGCCTTAGCTAAGCCGCGCCCCTCCCACCGAGGAGCGGCATGATCGATTCCACCTCGTGTCGCTCATTGCATCCATCGGCATGTTCACATTCATGGAGGATCTCTTCCGCCTCATGGCAGATCCCTAAGTTCTTCCCCTTCCCGTTCAAGCGCCGTTAGGACTGGACAGATTCGAGACAACTCATATAACCGGTAAACGGTTGGTAGTCCTCATTGCCTCTGCTGGGTTATCCATCGTTGCGTGGTTCCTAATCAACAGGATCCGTCTGGGCTTGGCATGGAAAGCCACTGAGCAGGATCTTGAGACTGCATCTGCCTTCGGCGTTGACCAAGACTCATGCCGATATTCGTAGACAACATCTTCGATGCACTCAGTGAGCTGAACCACCGTGGAGCCAGCATACTGCCTGTAGAGCAGAATGCAAGGAAGTCGTTATCTACTATGTCGAGAGGATACGTACTGGAAACCGGAAGGATATCCCTTGAAGGAAGCTCAGGGGAACTGAAGAGTAATCCTGAAGCGCAAGGGCATAGCTCGGCATACAAAGATCGCCTCCAATCATCGCCGGCCCAATACTTGGACGCCTTCGCAGTTCCCTTCTTGCTCCACTGCAAGCCTCTCAGAAATCAAATTGGGAGCGAAGAGAACAGAGTTATGCATATCGCCGTATACTCCATACTCTGCATACCCGAGGCCATCCTACTGCAAAATGTTCAGATACTCGTATCTCTCTCACAACTTCAGTCCATCATCCCAAAAGACCGACGCAGTTCGTCGTTAAGCAGTGACGGAAGTGAGTCTCTAACATCTCTAGCACCAGAAGATGAGCCAATAATGTCAAGTTCTTCAAAGGCCGGACCTTCAGGAGACCAACCGGTGAAATTGATGACTCTCATAGTCCGCCCAGGAGGCGGAATAAGGACATCTAAGAGTTTGTTTGTGAGATCCTCGTGATGGCTTACCAGAAAGACCTGACGTCTGTAATACAGGTCTGCCCCCTCTGATACGCCTGAGCCATATGCAATCTGACGTAACAAGCCTGCCAGCCTTGGGATCTGGTTTAGGTCAAGCGACGAAGTAAAGTCGTCAAATGCAAGCACATCTGCCCACAGAGTATTTCGGAGCGCCGCGTTCAAAGATATCAGAGAAGCAATACCCAATAATGATTTCTGACCAGACGATAAGCAGCTCAGAGTACGGTTGTCTCCTGTTGAATAACGCCATGCAGACTGGCGCTTTATCTTTCTCATATCAAGCTTGCTCGGACGTAATCCTGAATCTATCTGTAACCTCCCCAAAATAGCATCAATACTCCCCGCAAAGCCTTTGCGCTTTTCCGGGGCTATCAACTGAACCGCCCCTGTTACTGATTTCGCGTCTCCCGACTCAGATTTTAAAGCATCTTTCAAACCATCCAGTTCATTCTTCATAGCCTGATATGCCATATCAGATTTTCTTGCCCGTTCATCCTCTTCAGCTTGCTTTTCAAAATCAGCCCAAGCCTCAGTGCATAGCGCCAGTCTTTGGAGAGCATCGCGATTCTCTTCAGTGCTTGGAATTTCAGTGTACATCTTCAATCTCTCAGCAAGTTCCTCAATAGAAACCATACCACCCCGGTATCTCGGAATTGCCTGGCTCAATTCAGGGGCTCTATCCAAAATGCGCATAAACTCCTTCGAGTTTTCGATGGTCTGGCTCAGACACTTCGAACTCACTTCAAGTTTTGAGACCTCTTCACCTAAGGCGGTGCGTTGGTCAATCTGCTTCTGAACCCAGTCTATCATTTGTACGTCCAACGGCGGGTCTGGTTCATCCAGTTCTCTCTTAGCAGACTCAAGCCAACGCAAAACATCATCAGGAGCTCTTTCAGGTGAGTCTTGCCAGAGCTCTCCTTGAGACAGCCAAGCGTTGCCACTCCGCCTGAGCTCTACAAGAATCTCTACCAGACCTGTGCCATCATCAACTGCCGATTCATAACGCCTCAGAGATCCCTCGACCAAATGGCGCATCTTGATTAACTCTTCAACTGTTTGCTTAAGATGTCGATGCTCTAGTTCCATCTCGCCAATTCTTTCTTCGGACACCGCAATCTCGGTTACAGGCCCTTCACCTTTACTGCTTGCCGCGAAAAAAGCCCTAATCTGCTGGTGTAATGACGATTCCTTTAGCCTCATCTGCCGTCTATGGCTTACCAGTTTCTGAAAGGATTCACCTAAAACTTCCAGAATCATCGAAGCATTCAAGTCTGCTGTTAACTCATGAGCAGAGTCAATCTTGAAGCATTTCCTGTAGTCATGTACCAGATCTACGAGGTTCTCTTTCCATTGCTTCCGCATTCCACCACTCTGTACTGTTAACGGTCTCTTTGGTGTATGGCCTTCAAATCCAAAATCGCCGAGCACTTCGGATATCTCTTCAGATGCCGCATCCAAAGCCGATTCCAACTCCTGCGCATTCGAGGAACGCTCAGATTCTATCTGGGCTTTCGGTCTGAACCCGGACCGGGTGACGAAGTTTTCCTCGAAGTTTTCTACTAACGATAGCCCGTGTTTACTCGCCTCACGAATCTCTCCCAGCGGAATATCTGAAGCAAGGAGGAACTCCTCAATATATACCTCAGCTTCCTCCTCCTCAAAGAGGTATTTCAAAATATCTTGGTAGTAAAAACCGGCTCTCGCATAAAGGGGCTTAAGAGCATCGTCAACCCTAAGCTCACGGCCGTCGGTCCACTTAACATCACACCTTTTCCCTTTCTCCGGGAGTCTAAGAATGGCCTCGATTGTTTTCTCCTGTTTCGACCGCAGACTGACTTTTGCAGCAACTCTTCCATGTTTCTCATCATACGATAGGAGTGGTTCCCTCTCCTTGTAATAGTGGCCGGTCAATACCAAACAAAGTGCGTCAATCAAACTGGTTTTTCCCGCACCATTAGGGCCGCTGAGAAAGACGATATCAGCGTCTGTGTCGACCACGTTTTCGCCCACAAATCCTCTGAAGTTGTTTAAAACCAGGGACTTAACCCTGGTGATTCTATCGTTCACAAGATCACCTCATCTGGCTTTTTCTTGATATCATCCAGCCTCCCTTGCACCCAGGTTTCGATTCGCATTTTGGGTGGTGACTTCTGGGCAACACAGTCTATTATGACCGAGACTAGCTCTTGGTGGTCTGCTGAGAGGTTTCTCGAGCGAGCCTCTTCCTGTATACGATTACTAAACGCGTCCGTAGATATAGGTTCAATAGAAGGCCCCAACTGATCATACGCTAAATCAAGAACAATACCGGAAATGACTTTTTTGGCATCCTTCTGAAGTGCGAATATGACAGCAAACTCGCCCCTGCTCCAGTCCTGGTCACTTGCTAACATGGTTAGCTCATAAAACTTAAGTCTATTCTTACTAGATACAGAAATTAGGCAATATATCGGGATCTTTAACCCCAATTGCTCAAGGTAATCTCCCAGTATATGCATGATATTGCCGAGTAGCCGCTTGATCCTATAGGTAATGTCAGATGAACCCCGGCTACCATCAGATACATCATAGAGCTTGATAAAGCATTCGAATTCCTGGCCTGTATTCTCTACATCACTTAGGTGTACAACAGCTGCAATATCAGAGATATATAACTCCTTGAATTCCAGAATTGCATCGCTTGAAAGGCCAAAATACAAAGGCGGGCTCATAGAACGCTTCGTTGTATTAGTAATCTCTTCTTTGGAAGCAACATGGGATTTACCTACGGCCTGCTCCACCTAGATCCCTCCTGATACGTCCTCTGTCTCGAACTCGCTTCTTTGACCTGTCCGTAACCAGACTAGGGAACGCCAATCTCCTTCTCACGATTTCCAGGAATTCAGGTACCTCTTCAGGTTTTCGACTGCCTCGGCCGAGAAGGTCAAGGAAACTAATCTGATATACAGAAACATACTTGACTTGCTTCATGCCATTTACAGGTACATCAGGCTTCTTCTTCAGTTGAACTCGTACTCTTCTGGGACTGAAGTTGCTATCTATCACAACCTGGACTATAAGGTTATGGTCGCCTATATCCTCATAGATCGGTTCGCCTTGCTGGAACAATGACTCGCGGTGTGATAGTACGAGCAAGCCGCTATGCGGAGAATCATAGCCTAAAGGAAACTCCAGCCCTAACCCCAACGACTGCGAGAACTTGATAATCTCCTCAATATGAGCCCAGCCGGGACTGTCCTGTTCTGTGTTATTTAGAGATCCCAAGAGGTAGACGAGAACAAAATATGAGGAGATGATTATTCCTCTTTCATCCAGAGAAGCATACCATCCGGACGGAAATTGAAGGCCCCGGTATCTGATATGCCATATGTGTTCTGATAGTATAGTTGAATCCTTATCGCACCGAATGTCAAGATACTTAGGAAGCCGACCAAAGAGACGTTCACACTGAAGACTAGGACCTGAATCTGGCAATAGCCAATTTCTAACCTGACTTAGCAGTACATCTGCGCAAGAGATACTGGACAATAGCAGATAGTAAAACGGAGACCCGTAAGATAACCAGTCTCGCGTAAGAATGCGCCAAAACACTGCCTTGTAAACTTGCATCCAGAAATCATCAGCGGCCAGACAACCACTCGGTTCTTCCGCAAACAAAGAAGCATCGTCACGCGTGAAACAGTTGCCGGACTCCCTGATGGACTTGACACTGGTTTCGCCTGCTCCGCTTGCATATGCATAGGCTACCAACATTTGCTTTTGCTCGAAGGTTAAATCCTCATAAGCATGCACAAAGACCGCGTTAGGCGCCCTCCAACCTGTTTCTTGCAAGTTGGTTCGCTTCTCTTCATGCTGCCTATCGCGCGGATCCAGTTCAAATTCCTCAAGAACCTGTAATGTAGTATGCCGAACCTGGGGTTCAGGACTACCAAAGCCAGAGAAAACAATGTTTTTACATCTTAGTCGATCCCTTAATAAGTCTCGTCCCCACTGCCTGTCGCCCCAATGTTGCAACTGCCGTTCAGTTAGCAAGATAGTCTCACAAGCCGTATCCTTCGCATTCTTTGATGATCCCTCCAGATCTGATGCACACCCATTGATATGATAGACTTTGAGAGGAGACGGCTGGCTATTCTGCTGCCGTATACCTGCCACCTTTCTATAGTGCTGTAAGTTAGATACACTGTGCGCTGAGCTCCTATTACTGGAATGCCCACAGTCCAACGACTCTTGGTAGGCTCTTTCTAAAGATGTATCGTAATTGGCTGTGATTACTTCCTCAATCACTGACTCACGGGCTAGGTAAACGATGTATCTGTGCGCTGTACTGATCTCAAGAGCGGTGAATTTCTGAATCTGTAGGATCTCCAGTACCAGTTTTGAGAGTCTCCTCTTGCCCCACAGATACTCCTCGCAGACTTCCGCAAGGCCCCTTTTCTTTCCACATAATTCTTTGGGCCCATTGCAACAGGAGTGACGCCCGATACGGCATCTGGACTCCGTTGAACGCTCTTTAGGAAGTTGGTGACAGACAGAGCATATCATTTCACTAGTATGTGCAATTTCCTTCCCGTCCGGTCCTGTGCACTTTAGCGACAACCCGGCACCTAGAAAGGGAATGACCCCTCCGACAATGACTCGTTCAACAAGCCTGAGAAACTTCGTTTCAGTCTTCACTAAATCAGACTGTGATAATTTCGTCACGTCAACCTTACTCTTATTCTTGATCTCACGTACTGTATTGGTTTGCCACTCACCGTCCGATACCGATATTAATCTGAGCTGCTTGGCCATACCCCAACACCTTCCTGCAATTTGGGTATATACGACAAGTTCTAGCATAATGTTCCATTCTACCCCGTTATGCCCAAATCCTTCCTATTCGCGCCGAGCCTACATGTGTGCTCCACTAATATCGGCTCAGTTTATAGAAAGACGAGCTAATTCATTACGTAGGTAAGAAGGATTTCGTTGTACATGACGACCATGCTGTTTGAGAGATTCTGAGGTATTTCGAAGTGTGTAAGCTCATGAGGACAATACGTAGGCATTCTCGCTCCAGTTCGCCCCTAATCTGTTGGATCTTGTCTTTTGTAAGCTTCATGTGCTTCTATAACTGGTAGACAGTCAGAGGGATCGGTTTGTCAGTCATTCTCAACCTTATTCGCCTGTTTATCAGAGCGGCACGATACCACTATTTCCTAAGATTGACGGGGATGTCGCAGAACGTTCACGAGTTGTAGAAGTTCAGCTTCCTTACATAGCTCTTATGTTGCGATGACACGTTTGGGTTGAAGCGCCAGATCTCACCTAACTCTTCTGATATTCCACGCGTAGCCTGCAACTGGTTGCTAAACGCCGTAACTACAACCCAATCAACAGTCGGGATAGCATCAGACTTAACCTCCATCTATATGTATGAAAATCTCTTCCATAAGTGGTCTTCGAACCATCCATACCTTATCGCGAATCTCTTTCCCCCAATTCCTGCTATCTTCTTCTTTATAGTGCAGTCTCCCTGGCATAAAGAAGACAGTAATATTACCCGGAATGCTTTCAATAACCCCATAATAATCATCTGCAGATATATTACTTGAAACATGAAATTGATCTCTGGGAATAATCGAAGATCTAAAAATATACTGAGCTAAATTGATAGGGTCATATGTTACATTTATGGTATAAGCAAGAGATGGCTCTAGCTTCATTTTTGGCGCTAAGTCTGAGCGCACAAATTCGTCAACTTTCTTCTGAATTACCAAGAATCTATCCAGAAATCCTTTTTCTCTCAAATAGTCTATCTTTTCTCTATGCTGATTAACCACATAGTGAAAATCCTGATTATATATGTCTGCGTGGAAATAGAAGCCATATCCGCTTGAAATACGAACCATTTCGAATTCCAAACCTTCTAGGATGTTTGGTGCTACTAACGGATCAGTTGTCTCTAGTACTTCCTGAAGTGGATCGGTAATAACAAGCATTTCATACAGTAATTCTTCTACCTTCTTCTTAGTCTGGTAAAAAGCTTCTGGTATATCTCCCCACCAATTATCTAATGGCACCGGAAATTCATCGTTGATATCATCGGGTGAAAAATCAGAATACGAAGGCAATGTCCAAGATACAAATTTCCTGTTCTTTGCAAAATCAGCAAGTCGTATGGATTGTTCTATTCTGTTAAGCGCTTGAGAAGGAGCCATAATCTCATATTTGCTATTGGGCAGAATATCCTTCCCACGGATAACAAATTTCTTTACTTCGCCGTATTCTTGGACAGAAAAACTCTCTTTAATATCTTTTGCGGACAATAAGAATTGTCTTCTATTGTCTTCGACACCATTATGTATTATTAGAAAGAACTCTCCTCTTGGTTGACCTTCCTGATTTACGACATATTCTTCATGAATATGCTGCATTGTTTTCTCATCTTGCATGAATTTTGTTTGTATTACCCCAAAACGCGGAGGGTCATCATCTAGTAGGTTTTTTGATGTCAACCGTCTTTGGATAATGAAATCTGCACCTTGCACGTCTACCGATCTTTCCAAAATCCAAAACCGATCCATCAAGAAAGCTCTGGTTCTTGCTTCAGCTATACTGCCATTCTCCATCCTCTTTAGCCATGCTGGTTTCTTTTCGATATCCTGTTCTTTCATTCCATACATCCTTTGCTTTTTCAGAACAGCCCAGAAGGCCACTATTGGCCCAGATTAGCGGTCGTCTAACGTGGTGCATGCCTTAGCGCCTGAACCACCGGCACCGCTCACACCCAGTGAAGGCATGTCCGTAAAGGGTGCTGATGAGCAAAGTGGCGTTTCGCCACCGCCTGTTAGCGGGCGGCCCGCACCACAATAGAGTGATTGAAGCAAAGCAACATTTCGCTCCATCCATGGTATCCCCGACGCATGTATCGTCTAACACCCGGTATTGCTAACTGTCGCTAATCATCCTAATATTGGATGTTTTACGACATGTGTCGCTAATCCTTCCTTTAAATCAAATGTCTTTTTGATTGGAAGCTATCATATCACAAGAACAACCCGCCGCATAGTCTCGCATTGTGCTGCACGGCGCAAACGGCGAGAAGGTAAGTCTGCTACAAGTCTCTAGGTTGAAGCTAGCATCTCTGTCGTCCTACTTATGTATTCTCTTTTACGCCCATACCAGTCCTCTACAACATAAGCAATAACAGCTTCCTCAAATTGCCATGCTAAACACCGCATTGATTACCCTCCCCTTTTGATTGAAAGAAACCCTTCAGATTCTCGAGAACTATGTCCGATCCCATACCATATATCCTTAGAACCCTAAACTTCCTCGGCATATTACGAGTAACCCGTGATACATCCGTAACTAGACTGCTCTTCTTTTGCATGGAATCCTGAACCCAAAAGAGTTCGTCCTCTCTTTCCTCACTTGCCATGTGGAACCGATGGGCTTCGTCACGAAAGAGATGGGTTCTGTTGCTTTCAGACTTGGCTCCCTGAAAAGCTGAATAGAGGGTGTTGTTGCCAAACAGCATTCCATCAGATTCTTGATATGCCAAGTTTACAGCACATGTCCACCACGCCCTGTCTCCGGTTCTTGCGGCTCGCGCACTTTCTGCACCAGTCGTTCTGACTATTGTCTTACTGGGATTTGCAGTACGGACATGTTCGTGCCAGAATCGTCATTAGGAATATCAGAATACGATTTAATAATCTCCGCATCCGCATTTTACGTTAAGATAACGTCTGATCTGGCTCTTTTGCTTGGCTAATAGTTTTCGTTGGAAATACCTCCGATATCGTATTCGTTGATGATTTGGAGTCTTTGCTATCGCTATTATTACTTGCTGATTTCTTTTTGTTGCAAGGATCTATGGCCCTCATGACTCTTGTTGCGATCCGGTGAGGTTCGCTACCAAAATACTGCGAATACTTAATACACGCCAGAGGGCTTCCGACCAATAGAATGTCCTCCCTGAGGCGTAGGTCAATACCACTGAAGGATCTAGAATGTTGGATCAGCATAAGGTAACCGCAAACCTACACTCCGGGCCATAGACTAGTATTATCCCTTATCTCAGGTTGATGAAATACGTCCAGCATTTCGATAACTGGTTCTGGGTATACGTGACTAGCTCTGCATAGCCTCTCAACCCAGCACTCAATGCACGTACATCTGCGTGTGTCTATACTGCCACTTAGCACCCGTTGTGCTCTCTTGGAATCCTGTCCACACGCCTCATACATACATCTTGCAAAAGATTCCCATATAATTGATTCTGAAATATGCCCATGACACACCCAACGTATATCCTCAGGCTGACTAGATTCTGCTATGGGCTTCCAATAGTTGTATCTATCAATAAGTTGCTGAACACTTTGGGTGTCAAGTTTCGTGTTTTTGATTAGATGTTCTTGCCATGTGGGGATGTCAAGCGTCATGGATTTGTTTTTCAAGCGTAACGCAGTCCATTTTACCTGCCCCGTCACAACACCGATCCGGCCAAGATCCTTTGCGGCTAAGCTAATAGAGCAAGCCACTTCAAGCACTGACTCAAAAGCGCTTTCAAAAACAACTAACGCTGCATCCAAATCGTCTGGGTCATTATGTACCAAGTGGTAGATTGCATGACGCAATATGTCATAGTCAAATAGATAATTCTCCAACGAATGTCCCCTGGACCACACCAGCAATTCAGTCACCATGTGTGTGTTCAACTGATCAGTTATGGCGTTGTTGTCGAGATCGAAACAGCGGAATTCGCGATCCACGAATCCGGCAAACTTGCCCGGAGCCGACAACTTATCCTTCGAAACTAGCCGGCACACCAGTTCAACTATGCTGCGATTTCCGATGGCCTCAGGACTCTGGATAATTCCTGCGGTATCAATGGCTATCTTGCTTAAGCAATCACGCATCTCTGGAAATAAGTTGTTGAACATCCGCTTGAACATGCGCTTCTCACTAGTGCCTTCAACTAGTAGTATACAACTGCCTACCATACGTAGTCTCCTAAGATACCCCTCAACAGAATACCTCGGACCATTCATTCGTAGCCACCTTCATCCGTCCAACAGCCTTCATTGTACACATGCGCGTTCTGCACAACCGATGGTGAAACTGGCATAGGTTGGTAATTACATTCAGATTCAAGTCCTATTTCAGGCGAATGCGTACAGATAATCAATTGGTGATCACCCAGGCGTTCTGCAATCGTGGGTACGAAACGGCGCTGCCAATCTATGTGAAGAGATATCTCAGGCTCATCGATTAGTACAATGCTTCCAAGATCCCCAAAATATGTTGCCGCATACATCATGCTTGCAATCTGCTTCTCACCGGACGACAGGGAACCCAAATCCGCCACCGAACCATCTTTGAACTCTACGGCTACCGTAACCCGTTTGGGGACCAGTTCCCGGTATCTCGGAACTAGGTGCTTTTCCTCCAAGAATCCATTCACTGCATCAATATAGTCTCTAATAGGCTTGTATGCTTGTTCCTGTTCTTCTACCATTGTCGCGAGGGAAGTTCTGTACACGGCAAGCACATTTCTTGCGCTTCCACCCAGCTCCAGTTTGCTCAACGATGGAACTACATCCTTTAGCCTTGTATAGGTGTCACGATATTTCGTTTCCCGATCTTCAATGAGTACCGAATCATCCAATCGATCTAGCAAGGCTCTAATTTCCGTAAGAATGCTTTCTGATGTCGCTTCAGTCGGCAAATCAGGGCTAGATAACGCAGCGAAGGCCTGTACGAAAGCATTTGAGAGTATCTCTTGCCCCCTACGAGCGACAGAGAACTGTGTATACTGAATCCTATTGCCCAGGTCCTCCGCAATTTCAATAGGCGATGGATAAGATATAACAGGAACAAACTCGCCAAACATCCCTCTGATCCGCTTCGTCATGTCTATATGTCTTAAGTGCTTACTCCGATGGCGGGATTCTGGACCTGGGGGTAACCCCCGAATCAGTCTGTCTGACCAAGCCTCTATCGTGCTCCGAAAGGCAGGAAAATACACTACACCTCCCAGCCCGAGCCAATCGCGACGTTCAACAGCACGTTCGTCGTCGGTCTCTGCGTAGCGTTCTTCACCTGGCACTCCCGGCCTCGGAGGAACTGACCGCCTTGGCCTCGGTCGGGAAGTATATATACATTCGTCATCGAGTTTGACAGAGAAACCACTCTCCCCTTCAGTATCACTAGGTGCAGAACTTATCCTCAAAACATGCCCATTACTAGTTGAAATGCTGATACAGCGAAATTGGATGTGGTTAAACCTGTTGAATGATCCGCTCACCACGTTTGCAATGATATGCAGTAGAGTTGTTTTTCCGCTTCCGTTACGCCCATGTAGAATATTGACTCCAGGGCATAAGTCTACAGTCAGATCCATGCGACCAAACAATCCTTTCACTTCCACACGGGTTATGTACGCATTCAATGGTCACCCCTCCTGTTTGATAGAGCTGCCCGGATATCCACAGCCTGAAATACATCCATTCCTCTTCTCCTCGTTGATCTATCCGCGGCTGGAGTTCGCGTAGTCTAATGCACGTCAGCTTTAAGAACGATGGTTCATGAGAAGGATCCTCCCGGACATCAATTATGTATCCGGATCTACTTGACGAGTTACTACTTAGGTAATTGAACACATTGCAAGTTCAGATCTTCATGT
>LSQX01031896.1_pt1 | contig 30651 bp, 21 predicted proteins | sample 654561 | NCBI WGS metagenome assembly LSQX01 (sample SAMN04489861, study PRJNA283612) | anaerobic digester metagenome | isolation source: 4 biogas reactors fed with cattle manure at either 37C or 55C with and... | place: Denmark: Kongens Lyngby | collected 2014 | reverse complement strand
CATAAGGGTCAGCAGGTATAGGCTCTCCGCACAATGCTTTACTAGGCTCTATACCTTCGCTTTCTGCCCATTCTAGCAAATCAGCTACTGTGCCACCCCTGGGGTTACCTTCACCATCTAAGCCCCCCACATGCTGGAAGCGCATCTCAATGCGCAAAGTTGGTCCTACATAACTAGTACCATTGGTTCCATATACCCTATCATTACCTTTTGTGACAAAAGATTTATCTTTATTTCCCCACCCTACTTCTACTTCTTGTTCTTTTTCATAATCGTAAATAGTTACCACATAACGGCCATCTTTGTGTGGAGGATTTTTGCTGAAATACTCATTTACTTCGTCTGGTTTTAGTTTAGTAATTGGCTTTACAATATCGATTTTAGCGTTATTTTTTTCTTCTTTAAGTACCACCCAAACCGTATCTGATCCTAAGTTACCCGCTCTATCCATAGCTAAACGAATTATGGAATTGGTACCCTCATTTAAAGAGGCTCGCAGCAAAGTGTCCATAGTTACTTCATCCACAGTCCATTCTACATCTACATTGTAAACTGTAAAAATGTCATTGTTTTCAGGAGACACAATCTTCACTTTAGGTGGAGTTAAGTCCAAATATATTTTTAGGGTATCATAGACAGTATTACCAAAATCATCGGTCCAACTAAAGGGGATGCTATGGAAACCTTCTTTTAAATTGAAAACCTCTAAAGGAAAAGGCAATTGCAACTTTTCTTCTTTAAGTCTTTTATCTATGTATGTTAGTTGTCCTTTTAAAACAGTTTTTGGGTTATTTATAAAGACGGTATCGCTAGGTATATATTTATAAACCAAGTTTTTTAGACCTGAAGTATCGGGCTTAACCGTGTCCCAAACTATTGCAGGTACTTGGGTATTTATCATTACAACAATGCTATCAGTGCCACAAACATTGGGATCATCAGGCGAGCATATCAAAATACCTATTTTGTTAGGCCCATCAACTAATTTGGCGTGAACAGAAGTGTCTTTAGGATTGGGATAATCTGAACCATCTATGTGCGCATTGATATCTACATCTTTTACATTGATAAAAAGCGTATCTTTGCGAGGCCAGGTAGAATCCCCCGACGATATATCCACAATGGTTACATCAATAGGCCTCACCACCCTAATAATCTCAATATAAACATCAGCTGTAGTAGTGTCTTCATGATCATTCACTAAAACTTGAATCGAATGGGATTGATAACTTTTCCAATTGAGTTCCTTTTTAACAGTAATACGGCCAAGCTGATCTATGTCAAAATACTCCTTAGGTAATAAATTCCATGTTAAAGGGTCGCCATCTTCGTCGGTAGCTCTTAGAACTCCTACAATGGTACCAATTTCAGCGTCTTCTGAAATGCTAAAGCTATCGGAATGTATTACTGGAGGATTATTGGGGGCAGGAGCTCCAGGGGTGCGTATTAAAAGAGAATCATAAACGGAAGGCTCATAAGGATTTATGATATAAAGAATATAAGTCGTCGCATATTCTAAGCCTTCCATCTTCGTGGTATCTACGCTAACAGTGTCACGAGTGGGGGCAATAAAAATTCCTCCCCCGTAATGAGCACCTGGACCCAACTCTACTCGAGAGTTTTCACCTCGCTTTTGTAGCTCAAACAAGGCAGGCATTTTGTCAGTTTCATTTTCGGTTTGACAACCTATGCCACCAATGGTGTTTAACCAAACAGAATAGCGAAAAGCAATCACTCCATCATTTTCTATAACCTCTCTATCGAGTATAATACTTTGTTCTTCCACTAAGTCAATATCTGTGGTAATCCACATGTGCGATGCTGTGGATTGTCGTTCGCAAAAGAAAAAGTCAAAATTATAAACTTCACCCACGGTTAAGCCCAAGGTAGATAAATCCACGGTAGCCTCTAAAGCTTCATGAACTCCACCCAAATCCACCACTAGGGAATCATTTATAAACACCCATACATCGTCATCGCCTTTAAAGGTAAAGACTTCGGTACCTTTATAGGTAAATTTGGCGTGGGTTTCCATACAAAAGCCAAAGTTATGTTGATGTATGCTATCATTAGGAGAGCGATCCACCCCCATTCCATTGTAATCATTGCCATATTCTTTACCTATCTGATCTAAGGGGAAAAAGCTATCATCTCGTTTTTCATAGTTTCCATCGGCATTGAGGGACAAATCTAGCTCTAAGCAACCCGTAAAGTAATTCCCAGGTGCTCTGCCAAACCATTCGTCAAAACGACTATTATTACAAGCATCACGGGCTTTAATTGGTTTGCGATCGGGACCTAAATGACTAGCCACCATGCCCTTAGTTCCATTTTCATTACAAGTGGGATTAGACCATCCTTCCCCAGCGGCTTCAAAGTCGGGATGACTTTTATCCGAGGGAAAATCTCGTATATATGAGGCTAGACGCAAAATAGCACAACGCCCTTCTTGATGATTCCATTCGTCGTGCAAAGTAGGCAAGTTGGAGTGAGTAGAAAGCCAAACGGTATCTTTACCAACAAATTGCTCAGCTAATGAAATATAATCTGCATTCCCCAACCCTTCTGCACCATAGTATTCCCCTTTGTTATTAACTAAACGCACAGATAAATCATCGGTATTTAAAAAAGGCACAGCATACCAACCACAAGGTTTATCCACAGCTATCATAGCCCTTTTGCCGGTCTGTCCTTCAATTTCCAACAAAGGTGCTGATACATAAGGAGACAAAACCATTAAATATTGAGCATGGGGAGGAGTTGTAGTGATTATGACTTGCTCACCTTCTACATATAAGTAAATATCATCAGATTCTTGAAATTGGGGGATGTTGGTAAAATTACTCTGATTTGGAGAAACACCATCAGGTGTAATATACAGTTGGTTGCTTACATTGCCGTCAGTAGCATTCATAATTCTAAACTGAATACCATTTGTTGCATTAAAAGTGTAAGAGTACCATCCTCCCCCTACATTATTCATAATTGCCCCAGGCCACCAACTATTAAAACCAGCATTATCTTGGCCTTGTATGTACATGGTATAATTAGATCGGACTGGATCACTGGTCCAAGGACTAAAAAAATGCACTGTTTTTTGAGCAAAAACAAATGCTGAGCATACAAGTATGATGCTCCAAATTTTACTTAAATTTAAGTTTCTACCAAACACAAATCCCCCAAGATTATATTATATCTTAATTAATAATATATACTCAAAAAGGGCATTTGCAAAACTTTTTTTACTTTTTTTACATCAGCGGCTAAACCAATGCCCACGAGGCGAATCACTTTTATGTAGCACTTTCCTAAAAACAAAGAAAAAAACCACTAAAGCAAAGGCCCCTGAAGCAAACTGTATTAAACTTTCCATTTCAAACTCCAATCAGCAGATAATCAAACTTTTAACAAATCACTTATATATATTAACATATAATCCGTTGATTTTCAACAATATACCAACAGTTGACAATATTAAACAAATAGTATTAAATTTAGTGAATGAAAAACTGTAAACTTTATTTAGCATTAGCATTTATAATTGTACTTTTAGGATGTAACGACAAAGCTAAAAGTGATGATTTTAGTGGGTATTGGCGCGACTCTACTGGCATGGCTCTTTTTCAAGTAAAAGCAGAATCTAGTGAAAACTGGACTCTAAGCTCTTCTTTGGGTTCACTCACAGGCAAAAAAATAGGCAATTCCATTCGAGGAACTACAGATTTGCAAGATAGTTTCGCTATGGAAGTAAGTGGAAATACCGCCGTTTATTCAGTTTTAGGTGTAACTATCGACTACTTTAGAATTACTAAAGATGAATACGATAGCTTAACTAATGAGTTGCAAAGTAGCACTGCACCGCCAAAAATAGTCAACACACCATAAAATTATTACATTTAATTTTGTCCAGACCCTACACAATGACTGTCCGCGGGCAACCCGCCAGGGCGAAAGCAGCAACGGACTCATGGGCTTTTATGTGTCGTAGGTAGTCTGGACTCTTTTTTTATGGAGTTTTTGCAAAAACTTATTTTTAATTTTATTTGGACTTTTCTATCCAATCTTGGATTTCATCGGTGATCGCCATAGCTCCAGTGAAACAAAGGTGGTCGGCGTCGGCGAAGTACTTTTCAGAGTATTTATGTTTGCCATTTTTGTTTAAATCTTTCCATTGAAAATTACTAGTGGATTCAACTAGCGTATTTAAACTATCCACCAAAGCAGCGATTTTGTCTTTATCTCCGCCATGGCGACCATAATATTCTGTTTCTGCATAACCTGGATGTTGGGGGAAAACCACGCCGTAAACTTGTATATCCATTTTTTCCATGGCTTGCACAGCTTGCTTAAATAGCTTAAAATTACTTTTCCAAAACCCATCTGCCCCCCAATCCGTATCTATATCATAGAGCAAGTCGCCCCAACCATGACAAATCTTATAGCCAGGATCTATTCGATCTCCATAAAGATTATAATCCTTAACTATTTGCATAGTTGACAATTCATTAATGCGATTTTGCAGAGCGCTGTCTTGACTAGCACTAATACCTTGAGCATAAAATTGATGAATGGTGTCATATTGGTAGCCCAAAGACGGAAATAGTATGGCTTCTTCGTAGGCATTTGAGGCAAAAAACTCTAAGCCTAAATCTATAATCAGATGTTTTACTTCAGGAAAAAGCTGAGGATGCACATATTTTTCCATGATAAACGCAGCAAAACTGGGCACTCCCCCAGGAAAAGACATATTTATTACTGTGCCACTATCAGTTCCAGCCATTTGAGTCACACTCATAGCATTTTCTAAACGCGAAGTGCCTATGGCTAGAGTATGCACTTTTTCACGATTTTCCAAGGCCCGTAAAAACTTTTGTTCCATATAAAAACGATTTATATTATCCGCAGGCTCACTGTAATGAAAAGCTGTATCCCAGTAGAATTCCCAATTTTCATCTAAAGCATTGGGATCTATCCAGAGTTGAGGCATGGTGATTTCATCGCCACTCAATAGTTGTAAAACTTGCTTATCGCTGCGCCTAATGGCAAAAACCGCCGTATTAGCATCACTTTTGTCAAAAGCAGTGGCCACCAAATAATCGGGATGATTGCTCCATTCGGGGTAGTTCCACCCTGCATAACCTTTGGGAGGGGGAATATAATCATTGATTTCACCAGTAGCGGGATCCATTAAGAAAATAACTTCGTGAATACCATAGCTTTTACCCACAATGGAACTTTTTTGTGCATAGCCAAAGTCTATAAAGGCGATTTCGGGTTTTTCGCCTTTGGATATAGAAACATTGCAAACCTGAATAGAGGCATTTTTATCCTTACCATTTTGTGGATAAGTGAAATAAGTATTTAACTTGTTTTTAGCACGATCCAGCACTCGTAGGCGAGTATAACCTGAGGCAAAAAAATTTAAGTCACTGCTAAACCCAGAATGATAAGCCCCATTTAATTCTATGGGATTTGTGGTGATTTTGCTAAAATATCCATGTCTAAATGCATTATTTACAGTCTTGTGCTCTAACCAAGTCACTGAGTCTTGATTGTTTTGAATATTATCTACAATAATCAAAGATAATTCATGCCCATCCATATACCAGCGAGGCATTCCCACTCCTTCTATTTTCCGCGCTTGTTTAGTGTCTATAGAATTGAAAGTAATCATTCCCACATTGAGTTCACCCCCTTGCCCTTCACTGCGATTGGCATAAGCGATAAAGCGACCATCGGGGGAAATTTCGGGATGACGAATTATCACAGAATCCTGCAGAGGCGTAAACATTCCATGGCGTCGAAATTCGATGCGTACTAATTTATCTTCCAGAGCATCAATTGCCACTAGCTTAACGCTGCGGGTTTTGAAAAAGTTGCGAATTTCTTGGGCTTTGGGAAGCATTTTTACTGTGGAAATGCCGTGAACCACTTGCCCCATTTCACTATTGTAACTGCCTTCTTCTATAATACCTCTCGCCACCCTAAAACCTATGTATTCAGTTTTTTGATAAGGAGGAGAAAAGTAATTATCGGTGCGCATGGAATTGCGAAGTTGACGTAATCCATGTTGAAATGACCCGCCTTTCACCACTTTATCAGTATTTTCATCTTCACCTAAACCACCTAAAAAATTAGGCACATAAAAACCTGGTAGTTTCCACAGCCAATCTTGGGTCCATTCTAGGGCATTACCGGCTAAGTCACAAAATCCGTGGTCGGTACTTTTGTTTGTGCAAACATCTTGTAATTTTCCGTTGGAATGAGGGAAAAAATTGGCAAAGTGCCTGGCAAGACTTGTGTCTGAACCCCATGGATAAATGTTTGTTTCCGAGGCACCAGCGGCAACATTCCACTCTGCTTCTGTGGGTAGCCTAAAACCAGCTTTACTAAAATCTGTTTCTAAATTCTCTAAAACACCCTCTGGAGAAACCCCACTATAAATATAAACGGTATCTAGCTCGTTTATTTTGGACAAAGCATTGCAAAACAACGCAGCATCATACCAACTTACATAAACCACCGGTTTATTTTCCCCATATTGCCTGTCTTCTTCGGGAACGGGATTATAACCCATAAATTCTAAAAATTCCCCTTGGGTTATTTCTGCTTTAGAAAGGGAAAAGTTGTAATTTAGTACGGCTTGGGTAGCAGGAAATTCATGGTCTGTAACCTCTAAGGCTTTGGAATGCCCCAAGTAACTTACATACCCTTTATCACAGGCTATCATCTGGGGACCTTTTAAAACAAAATAATCACGATCGCCAAAAAGCATGCAATTTGACAAAAGCAAAATCCACCCTAAAAGCAGAGATTTTTTAATCATTTTAAAGTCCAAAACATAAAATCCCTAACTAATTTACAAATTTCTAGATTTAAGCGCTATGGAAACTCGTTATACCCCCCAAAATATTGAATCTCGTTGGCTAGAACTATGGAATACTAAGGGCTATTTTAAGCCCAGCGGTAAAGGCGAACATTTTTCGGTGGTGATCCCCCCACCTAATGTGACTGGCGCTCTGCATTTAGGACACGCTTTGAACAATACGGTACAAGATGTATTGGTGCGCTATAGACGCAAAACTGGACGCAACACTTTATGGATTCCGGGTACGGATCATGCGGGGATTGCCACCCAAGCGGTGGTGGAAACGCGAATTTTTGAAGATGAAAAAAAGACCCGCCACGATTTAGGTCGCGAAGCTTTAGTGCAACGAATTTGGGAGTGGAAAGACGAATACGAAGAGCGCATAACCACTCAGCTCAAAAGTTTGGGTAGTTCCTGCGATTGGGAAAGGCAACGCTTTACTTTGGATCCTATTTGTGCCAAAGCGGTGCGTCATGCTTTTTTCAATTTGTTTAAAAAAGGCTTGATATACCGAGGAAAGCGCTTGGTAAACTGGGACACGCATTTGCAAACAGCGGTGGCTGACGACGAAATTTATCATGAGACGGTGATGGGCAAATTTTGGACTTTCCAGTATCGCTTAGCCGATGGTTCTGGATATATTCCCGTGGCCACCACGCGCCCAGAAACCGTTCTGGGCGATACGGCCTTGGCGGTGCATCCCAACGACGAGCGCTATAAACAATATATTGGCAAAAAAGTGCTCGTCCCCTTTATTGGCCGTGAAATTCCGGTAATTGCCGATGGTATTTTGGTGGATCCGGAATTTGGGGTGGGCACGGTGAAAGTAACCCCTGCCCATGATCCCAACGACTATCAAACGGGCTTACGCCATAATTTGCCCATGGTAAACATCTTTACAGAAGAAGGCTTGGTAAATGAAAATGGGGGCAGATTTGCGGGTTTAACCATCGCCGCCGCCCGAGAAGCTGTGGCCCAAGCTTGGGAAGACGAAGGTTATTTAATAGAAGTCAAAGACCACGAGCATCAAGTGGGACACAGCGATCGTTCTAAAACCCCCATTGAGCCATTACTTAGCGATCAATGGTTTGTGAAAATGGATAACTTGGCGGAAAACGCCATGGAAGCGGTGCGCAGCGGAGAAATTAAGATTATTCCCGAACGCTATAGCCGAGCTTATTTGGATTGGCTGGGCGAAAAACGCGATTGGTGTATTAGCCGTCAACTTTGGTGGGGACACCAGATTCCTATATGGCATTGCACCACTTGCTCAGAAAGTGATTTAAACACAGCTTTTGGCGAACGCGACGATATTTACTGGTTCCGCTCCGAAACTGAAGGTTGGCTAATTTGCTCCCAAAGCGAAGATTTAGCTGAAGATAGCATTGCGGGGCATAAATTGCTGCGGGATCCCGACGCTTTGGACACCTGGTTCAGCTCCGCTTTATGGCCCCATAGCACCATGGGTTGGCCAGAAAAAACCGAAACCTTAGAAGAATTTTATCCCACTTCGGTTTTGGTAACTAGCCGCGATATTATCACTCTTTGGGTGGCGCGCATGGTGATTTTTTCCCAGGAAAACATGGGAACTATTCCCTTTAAAGAAGTTTATATTCATCCCAAAATTTTGGACGGACAAGGTCGTACCATGTCGAAATCCCTGGGTAACGGGGTGGATCCGCTGGATATAATTGAGAAATACGGCACCGATGCCCTGCGTTTTGTTATGGCGAGTTTGTGCACAGATAACCAAGATGTTCGTCTTCCTGTTAAACTTGAAAAACAAGCAGATGGACGCACGATTAACACTTCGGATCGCTTTGAAATCGGGCGTAATTTCAGCAATAAATTATGGAATGCCTGTAGGTTTTTGTTGCCTCACCTAAAAGAAGCTGGAGCTTTGCAAAGAGAATTGCCACCAGTAAACGAAGATTTATTAGCCCTAGAAGATCGGTGGATTTTGTCGCGTTTGCACACTGCCACACAAAATTGCACTAAATATTTAGAAGAATATCGTTTTGCAGAACTGGCTCAAGAGCTGTATCGCTTTATTTGGGACGATATTTGTTCTAGCTACTTAGAAATCAAAAAATCTATTATTAACCAAGCTGAACTAGACGAAGTTAAGAGCAATGCCATGGTGATTTTATCCCAAGTGCTCAAACAATCTTTGCAGTTGTTGCATCCGCTGATGCCATTTATCACCGAAGAACTTAATGGCATACTTTTCCCCCAAAGTGCTGCGCTAATTGTAGATGCTTGGCCCTCAGTGGAAAGCGCGTGGATTAATGCACAAATTGAGGAAACTTTTGAGAAGGTTTTTGCGGTGGTAGAAGGAGTGCGTTCGGTGCGGGGTCGCTATGGAGTTTCTCCAGCGCGAAAACTGGCTACGGTGGTCAAAACTGATAGTTCTGACGAAGAAAAAGCTTTGCAGAGTTGTGCCCACATTGTGGTGGAATTGGCTGGCGTTGAAGACTTAAATATTTCTTCCGCAGCTACCAAACCCGCCTTTTCTGCGAGTATTGTGGTTCCTGGAGGCGAATTATTTGTGCCTTTAGAAGGATTACTGGATTTAGATGCAGAAAAAGAGCGTTTAAGCAAAGAAATTGCTAAGGCTCAGGGTTTTGCCACGGCCATTGAGCGTAAGTTGCAAAATGACAAGTTTGTGAATGGCGCTCCTGCCGCTGTGGTAGAAAGAGAACGCGTTAAACTAGCTACGCAATTAGATATCATAGAAAAAAGCCAAAATGCATTGGAAGAATTAGGGTCAATTTAAAACAGACTTTGCTATAATTGTGGAACAATAGTTCTAGTTGGCAATTTATAGCTAAATTAGTAAGTAGTTTTACTAGAGAAAGGAAAGAAAAATGGAGAAAATATTAATTGTAGGTGGTGTGGCCGCTGGAGCCACTGCAGCAGCTAAAGCTCGTCGGCTTTCTTCTCAAGCTGAAATCACAATTTTTGAAGCGGGGCCGGATATTTCTTTTGCCAACTGCGGTCTTCCCTATTATATAGGCGGCGATATTAAAAATCGTTCCTCCTTGATTCTCCAAAGCCCGGAAAGTTTTAGGGAACAGTACGATGTTACCGTGCATACCAATGCTCGGGTAGAAAAAATCAACCCTGAAAGTCGTTCTATTAGCGTAAGTCGCAATGGAACCATGGAAGAACATAGCTATACAAAATTGATTTTAGCCCAAGGGGGTCGCCCCATAAAACCCACTATGCCCGGTAGCGATATGCCCCATGTTTTCACCTTATGGACTTTGGCTGATATGGACGCTATTGATGAATACATTAGAGACAAAGATCCTCAAAAAGCGGTGATTGTGGGTGGTGGTTTTATTGGTTTAGAAATGGCGGAAGCTTTGGCAAAACGCCAATTAAAAGTAAGCGTAATTGAAAAAATGCCCCATACCATGGCACTAATGGATGCGGAATTTGCGGCTTTTATCGAAGAAGAAATGACCGCTTATGGTTTGGAATTACACACCGAAAAAGCCCTGGAAAGCATTAGCGAAAGCCAAGTTACATTAGATGATGGTAGCATGGTAGATGCAGATATGGTGCTGCTTTCCATTGGTGTGCGCCCCACCTTGGATTTAGCCATAGATGCGGGCTTGGAAATTGGCGAAGCGGGTGGTTTGCTGGTGGATGAATATTTGCGCACTAGCGATCCTCATATTTGGGCCGCGGGTGATATGGTAGAACTCGAGCACCGAGTGCACAACCAAAAAGTGCGCATTCCCTTGGCAGGTCCTGCCAACAGACAGGGGCGCATTGCAGCGGAAAATGCTTTAGGTGGAAAACGCGCCTATGCAGGCTCTTTGGGAACTTCCATTGTACGGGTTTTTGATGCCGTGGCGGGAATTACGGGCTTGTCTCTAAAAGCAGCCTTAGGTTTAGGCTTAAACGCCCATGCAGTTACTGTGCACAAAGAACATCACACCTCTTATTACCCAGGCTCAGAACAAGTGAGCTTGCGCATAGTTTTTGACAAAGACACGGGTAAAATTTTAGGTGGGCAAACTGCGGGATTCGCTGGAGCTGATCGCCGCTTAGATGTGATTGCCACCGCGGCATTTGCCGGACTCACCGTAGATGACTTGGCTGATACAGACTTTGCCTATTCCCCACCCTTGGGAACCGCCCATGACGCTACCAATATGGCAGCTTATGCGGCGCAAAACCATATTTCTGGTTATAGTACAAGCGTTTTAGCCGAAGAATTAGATGATTTTCTGCAAAACAACACCGCTTTGATAATAGATGTACGCGATAATTTTGCTTTTGATAAAGGGCACATTCGCGGTGCTACAAACATTCCTGTGGAATTTTTGAGTGAAGCTTTAGGCCAACTTCCTGCAGAAACTGCAATTTTACTCTATGATAATTGTGGAAAAAAAGGTCACCAAGCAGCGCGTTTTTTCAAAACTCATACTTCTTCTCCCGTTTTTTATATAAGCGGTGGCTTTGAGTCTGTGCAGCGATATGCTCGTACCATAGGCTATAAAAATTGCCAAGTTATTTTGCCTAAAATTGAAACAAAAAGCCTCACAGAAGAATCTTCCACAACAGAAGAAAACTACGCTCCAGAAGAAGTTGCTTCTGATATTCCTAGCTCTGGGCCATTAATTATTGATGTGCGTACCGATGTGGAGTTTATGGCTGGTGCATACCCTGGTGCGATTAATCTTTCTTTAGATGAATTTGCAGAAAAAGCTGATCAACTCGGAAATAAAGATAGAGAAATCATCCTTTATTGCGCTTCTGGCGCTCGCAGTGGCTATGGAGTGCGAGTTTTACAGCAAATGGGTTTTACTAATGTCAGCAACGGCGGTGGCCTGATGCAAATGATGCGCCGTCGCTAAAACAGCGTTAACGCTCTATACCTACTCGCGCCGCTACTCCCTGATCATAGTAGTGGCGTTTTTTTTGCATTTCGGTGATTAATGTGGCATTTTCCAACAGTTCCGTGGGTGCATTAATGCCCGTAAACACCACTTCGGCAGCTAGTTTTAGCTCTTGCAAATCTCCAACCACTTTTTTTATATCTAATAATTGCAAATCTAAGGCGACATTAAATTCGTCTAGCACCACTAGCCCATATTCTCCTGAAGAAATCATCTTTTGGGCATTTTGCCAACCTTGCTCGGCCAAAGCTTTTTCTGCAGAACTAATAGGACGGTCAAATATACAACCATCTCCATATTGCTTCACTTTTACTCCTAACTTTTCGAGCACAGAAATTTCGCTGTAGCGCATGTTTTTCATAAATTGCAAAAAAGCCACGGACAAACCTGCCCCCACAGCTCTGAAAGTTAAACCAATGGCTGCGGTGGTTTTACCTTTCCCATCCCCTGTATAAATATGTATTTGTGACATAAATCCACCTTTGTTATAACATAAGCATAACAAATATTTGTGCAGTCATAATGCGTAAAAACATGGTTAAAGGATAAACGCTGGCATAAGCAGTGGATTGGGCTTGACAATCACTCAAAGAGTTGGCATATCCCAAAGCTGGAGGATCAGTCATAGCGCCGGAAAGCAGTCCAGACAAGCTGAGATAGTTTAAACCTCGTATTCTGGCGATTACTCCTACAATAAAAACTGGCACGAAAGTAATAGCTACCCCCGCTCCCATCCACACCCAACCGGTGCCTTCGCGGAGATATTTCACAAAACTCTCTCCAGAATTAAGCCCCACTGCAGCTAAAAAGAGCAAAATTCCAAATTCCCTCATAAAAGTACTCACCGCCACGGGCATATAAAAATGCAGGCGACCAATATGACCTTTGATGCCCATTAACAATGCTACCACCAATGGCCCTCCAGCTAAACCTAATTTAACAGGAGATGGCAATCCAGGAATGGGTAAAGGCACTGAACCGAGTAAAACGCCAAGCAAAATTCCCAAAAATATTGCCACCATATTGGGATGATAAAGGCGAGCTTTGGAGTCGCCCAATTCCACAGATAGCTTTTTAAGTTCAGAAGCTTGCCCTACAACCGTAACATGGTCCCCAACCTGCAAACGAGTGGTGGGAGAAGGTAAAATTTCGAGCCCTGCGCGCAAAATGCGAGTAATGCGCACGCCCATGCGCTCTTGGTAACGCTCTTGTTGCAAAGTATGACCGTTAGCTTGGGAAACTAAAATGCGCCAAACCGTGATTTTTGATGGAGTTTTACGCAGATCGGCATCACTAACGCTGCCCACCATAGCAAGGATTTTTTCTAAACCTTTTTTATTGGCAACCAGATGAAGTACATCCCCTAATTTTACCACATTATTTTCGGAAGCTAACTCAATGCCATCGCTGCGTAAATGGCGCGTTACCACCAGTTGATGATCTAACAAAGCGTTGAGCTCGGCTATGGTTTTTCCGTCTATCTGAGGATTTTTAACTTCGGCGGAAAAAGTTTGCAAAGCTTTGCGATTGCCCTGAATATTAGCTTCATATTGGTCGCTTTCTTTTTTAATTTTGATTTTAAAAAAGAACCTTATTAATAACATGCTTAAAATAATGCCAAAAATACCGAAAGGATAGGCCACCGCATAGGCCGCACCGGAAATAGCTCCAACATTTTCAGCCATGCCAGGAGCATCTATCAAAGCTTGTTGTGCAGCCCCTAAGCCAGGCGTGTTGGTTACTGCCCCGGAAAGCACCCCCACCATAACTTCTACGGGGAGCTTGAATATTTTCATCTCTATTATAGCTACTAAAACCCCTAACAAAACAATGAGAGTTGCATAAAAATTTAAGGTCAAACCATCGCGCTTAAAGTTGGCAAAAAAGCTTGGTCCCACTTGCAAACCAATGGCAAAAACGAATAAAATCAGACCAAATTCACGAATAAAGTGCAAAACATGGGCATCCACAGGTAAACCCAGCGCTCCCATAAATAGTCCAGAAAACAGCACCCCTGCTATGCCAATTTTTACACCTTTTATGCTGATTCCCCCTAGTAAAATCCCTGGAAAAACAGCTAAACTAAGTAAAATGATCGTTTGGGCAATTGAATTAATCGTAAAAAGCTCTACGAACCACTCCATTAAGCACTCCTTAAATTAAAATAATCAACACGGCGAAAATATAGCTAAACTACGCTATATCTAAAGAGAGTAGCGTGGTCATACATCGGATAAAACTTGCCTGCTAGCACAAAAAAAGAGATATTTTAAAAAAAGATTATGTGCTTATGCACAAAAAGAGTATAAATTAGTTATATTGTGCTTATGCACACAATTAGGAGTAAATATTATGACTGATAAAAATACAAATCAAAACATTGGACAAGGTCAGGGTTTCGGAGCGGGCCAAGGTCGTGGCATGGGCCGAGGACAGGGCTTCGGTGGAGGGCAAGGCTTAGGTGCTGGTCAAGGTCGTGGCATGGGCCGTGGACAGGGCTTCGGCGGTGGTGCTGGATTTGGTGGAGGACAAACCCGTGGTGCTAGTCGAGGACAAGGTGCTGGGCAAGGTCGTGGCCGGAGATGCTTCTTTTTTGGAATGCGCTAAAATTCTGAATTAAGTTAAATGATGTAAAACTCAAGTTGCTCTTAAAACATTTAGGGGCAGCTTGATGTTATATGTTCTTTTGTGATTTATTAGAATCGCAATGTTTTTTTGTTGTTCGGGCTTTTATCCCCAACCACCCTCTAAACACACCAAATAGTGCTCGAACTTCTTTAGAGCTGGGATTTAAGCGATGTAGCCACTGGCGCAGAGCGATTTCATTCCACGGAGGGCGTTTTTCGGGATCGGGTAAATTTTCTTGCAAAAAATTTAGCAAGCTTTCTAGCTCAGTGTATGAAGCCATGGCAGGCACGGCTTTTTCGCTTTTACCATCTAAGATATTTTTTTGTTCTCGAGCTATTTCATAAAGCACCACACTCAAAGCCTGGCCTAAATTTAAGCTTATTTTCCCCGGCATGGGGATTTCGCATTGCCAAGAGCATAAGTTTAACTCTGCCGAGCTTAAACCTTGGGATTCGCGGCCTAAAACTAGGGCAATTTTATGCCAATTTCCTTGCCACAAATCGTTTAAATTAGGCAAACTAGCATGGGGAACCGGTGTGTCATGAAAGCGACGACTAAATGCCACCGCTGCCTGAGTATCGTGTAAAGCAGCCTTCAAAGAGCTGAAAATTTGCGCAGAATCCAAAATTTCCGCGGCGCCGTGAGCTGTTACCCAAGATTTTGCCGATATTTGCTTTTTGCGGGGCCAAACTATACGCAGCTCTTCTACATTATTAGCCCGCATAGCACGAGCACAAAAACCCACATTATGGGGATGCTCTGGAGCCACTAGTACCACTACGAACTTCATGGTTCCTCACATGGAAACGCTGGCTAAAATCGCCAACATGGGCCACTTGGAGCCCGCTAAAGGTCCGTTTAAAGGCCACACCAAATTAAGATGATTAATTACTCCTTCCACAGATTTAGACAAACCCACGCGCAAACTTATACCCGCCGACCACTGTAAATTACGGTCTAATAATTTGTCCCAAGTGGGAGCTGTTTGCCCCGCATTGACAAATGCTGCGAACACTGGCAACAAGGTTAAAACTTCCACATCGGGATACCAACGCTGCTCTAAACGACTATAAAAAGAGTGTTTACCTGCCAAAAAAAAGGCCGGAAAGCCTTCTAAACCATAATTTGCGCCTAAAAAATACGATTCCGCAAAATTTGCGGAGTTTATGTTTTTATACTCCGCAGACCAAGCAGTGCCTAAGCGGTGGGTGGGCTTAAATATATACTCAAATTTTAGCTGACCTTTGCTTTCATTTATCTCGGAACTGCCGAATTGCCAATAAGCTTGTTGTTGAGCCCGGGCTAAAAAATAGTGCAGGGAATTACCCAAGCTAATTTGCCCATCGGCTTCGCCATACCAATGATTGTTACTGGCCCCCAAAGCTCTTTGATTTTTTGCGATATAAGCGGAAATCACCCACCCCTCTTGTACATCTTCAGTCCATTTTATATGGCTAAAGTTATGCCTTTTGGTGTAATTTAAACGAGAAAACTCCAATCCTAAACCAAAGCGCACATCTTGACGCAAGGGTAAAAACATCTGGAGCAAATCACTGCTATCCACGGCGAAATAATCATCTCCTTCACGAAAAACAGTGCGCTGTATGGTGGGGTTTTCAGATGCATTTTTTTGATAATTAAAGCCAGCGCGCACTTTAGCTACCCGCGCCCCACCCCAAGACCTTGCCAAACGATATGACAAAGAATCACGGCGCAGATTTTGCCAGCTAAAAAGATGGTTGGCATGCACCCCAGGCTTATAAGTGGGAAATTTCACCGAATCTCCCGCTGCATTAACTAGCTGCAAGTTCTGAGACGATATATATTCTTTTGCCACTGGCAAGGTGTTTTCACTCCAATATATTAGGCGGGGCATTTGGCGAATTTGCCCAGCGATGGTATAGGCCCATTCATCTCTATGGCTCAGCAAAAAAGGCCGTGCCAATAAAAACTCCCCATTAAAACCATCGGCGTTCCAAGTGTAGCTCAGGTCTAATTGATTGTTTTTTTGCCAGAAATTACCATCGGAGTAATTAACTAACCAAGTAATATTTTCCTCTCCACGCCCATAATACAGTCCCACCGACTTTCCCAACCCCAAAAAGTTGTTCTCTAATAAGCCTAACTGCCATAGCCATCTATCTCCGGGTTTGCTCAAAGCAATGGGAATCACGGTGGTCCACATATCTGAGCTTTGTACTTCTACGATATTTTCCCCTTGTTCCCCCTGTCGCAAGCTTATGTGGGCATCGGACAAGAACTTTTGCCGGCGCAACCAGCGCTCACTTTCGGCAAAATCATACAAATTTACCGTATCACCTGCGGTGAAAAATATATTCTGGGCTAATACGCTGGGCCGAGTTTTGAAACGCAAATGATTGCCAACACTAAACAGCCAAGCATCGAAGCGAGTAACTTTGCGGTTATCGTCAAAGGCATTGGCGATTTTATATTCTATGCTATCCACCACAAAATGCGCAGATGAATCCACCACAAAATGCGTATTATCATCCACCTGGGCGTGGACATGCAAAAGTCCTGCCCAAAGCAAATAAACAGCTAGCAAGCTTCTTTTAAGTGGTGTATTCGGCATTTATTTTTACATAATCATAGCTTAAATCACAAGTAAAAGCAGAAGCGGTGGCATTTCCCAAGTTTAGCACCAAACGAATTTGGTATTCCTCCTTTTTTACCACTGCACTTAAGGCATTTAAATCAGCCTGAGTGGGTTGCCCTTGTTCTAAAACTAAAACATCATCAAAATACAAATCCACCAAATCGGGGTTTAAGCTTGCACCACTGGAGCCAGCGCTAGAAAGAATGCGTCCCCAGTTGGGATCTTGACCGAACATGGCAGTTTTCACCAAATTTGATGTGCTAATAAAGCGTGCCATTTGCAAAGCTTCGGCATTGTTGGGGGCTTTTTCCACTTTAACTTCCACCAATTTAGTGGCCCCCTCCCCATCGCGCACGATTTTAAGGGCTAATTCTCGCATCAAATCTTCCATGGCGCGGCGATATTGTCCTTGTTCTGACAAACTTAAATCCTCATATTTTATGCCGCTAGCACCATTGGCGAGCAATATGCAGCTATCGTTGGTGGAAGTGTCGCCATCTACAGTGATAGCGTTGAAACTTTGATTTACCCAAGCTTTGAACTCTCCCGCAAAATTCACGGGTAATTCTATATCCGTGGTGATAAATGCCAACATGGTGGCCATATTGGGGTGGATCATGCCGGAACCTTTGCAAGCGCCGCCTATTTTCACCACTCCAGATTCAGTTTGTAATTCTGCGCCTAAAGTTTTATGCACCGTATCGGTGGTCATTATAGCTTGGGAAAACTCTGTAGAAGCATCGTCTTTGAGGGCCGTAACGGCCAAATCTATGCCTTTGCGCACTTTTCCCATGGGTAGTAGTTGGCCTATTACTCCCGTAGAGCAAACCAACACTTGATTGCTAGCTAATCCCAAAAGTTCTTGCACTTGGACTGCCATATCCACGGTATTTTGGTAGCCAGTATGCCCTGTACAAGCATTGGCATTGCCCGAATTAACTATTATACCCGCCACCCTGGAATTACTTTCCAAAACTTTTTTGTCGAAAAGCACCGGAGCAGCCTGCACTTTATTGGTGGTAAAAGTCCCAAAACATTGGGCTGGTACCGTGGAATACAGCAAAGCTACATCGGAAAGACCAGATTCTTTGATGCCAGCAGCAACACCGCTAGCCTTAAAACCTTGGGGAGTACAAACTCCGCCCTGGGGCAAAAATTTAAGCATGGCAGACCCACTTTTTAAAAAAGATGCTTTTATATGGTGAATTTACTAACTTCTTTATAAGTAATAATAGTTTTTTTGAGAAAATATTATGGACACAATACCAGTAACTAAAGATACTTTAGACCAAATGCAAAAAGAATTAGATGGTTTAAAGAAGAATGAACGCGTTCAAGTGATAGCAGATATTGCAGAGGCTCGCGCCCAAGGCGACCTAAAAGAAAATGCCGAATACCACGCTGCCAAGGAACGCCAATCCCATATAGAAACCCGCATTCAGTATTTAGAAGACCGCATTGCTCGCAGTGAAATTGCCAGCCATGACCCAGCTACCATGGCCCATGTTAGTTTTGGGGCCACCGTGACGGTGAAAAATGTAGAAACCGGAAAAATTTCCGAATACACCTTGGTTTCCCCCGATGGCATGGACCCCATCAACGGTAAAATTTCCTATACCTCCCCCATTGGTAAATCACTAATTGGTAAAGGCAAGGGCGAAGTGGTAGAAGTAAACACCCCTAGAGGAATTACTAAGCTAGAAATCTTAGATTATCGCTAGTTTTTATGATTCAGTTGTTTTTAGGCACCAATGCTTTTAGCAAAAACCAAGCTTTAGAAAAAGCTTTACAAAAGGCTTTGGGGGATAGCTACAGCGACCCCATGGCCAAGCAAGTTTTCCACGGTGGCGATACCGAAGATATTGTGAGTAAAATCATTGGTTCGGCGGCAACGGTTTCTATGTTTGGCCCCCAAACTGCAGTGGTGGTACGCCGTTTTGATGCTATGAAAGCTGCGGAACAAGCGGAGCTTTTAGCGTGGCTTAAAACCCAGCCCGATGCCATGATATTTATGGAAGGGACAAAAATTGATGGGCGCACAGAATTTGGCAAAACCATTAAAAAAATCGCTGAAGTGCAGAGTTTTGATGCCCCGCCCGCTTATAAGATGGCTGCCTGGATAGGAGATTACTGCCAAAGCCAGCTTAAAGTTAGAATCCAAAACAACGCCGCCCAGTATATCGCCGATGCTTTGGGCAACGACCCTGCATTGGTGCATAGCGAATTACAAAAAGTATTGTTGCACTCCCCTGATTGCAAAGAAATCTCCTTGGATTTAGCCAAAGAATTGATTGTGCCCCAACGGGAAATGATGGCTTACGAATTGCAAAAGCCTTTTGGAGAGCGCAACAGCTCGGAATTTGTAAAGACTTTACGAGAACTAGGGCAAGCAGGAGTTTCTTCGGTGGCTATTGTGAGCAGTCTTTACCAACAATGTGTGCGTTTGCTGCATGTGCAAGCCATGCAAAAAGAAGGTAGCAGTGAGCAGGAGATGGCCCAAGTTTGCGGTATGGTTCCCTGGGTTTTTAGTAGAATTCAAAATCTTCCCGCCCAAGCGCGCCGCTGGCATCCACGCTTGTTGCTCCGCGTTACCGCCCGCCTGAGCGAAATCAACTTCGAGATTATGTTGGGCAAATACTCCACCCCCGCCGAGCTGGAGAACGCGCTCTACGCGCTAGTTGTGCGGTGATTCTTTAGGGGTTAGCTTGTCGGAGTTCTTCTAACTGACTTATCCAATTATTAAATAGTTTGCATTTTTTGCGGATTTTGTCAATGCCAATTTTTTCTGCAATTGCTATTCCAGATTGAACTTTTTTATAGCGAGGAAAAAACTTTTCTAGCCTTTTTGAAGGAGCTGTTGCTGGGGAGTTGTTAATGCTTTCAGGATTACCAAATTTATTCAAAACAGCTTCTATTTCATTTTGTTTAATCTTTAAAGTTTCAGCTAAATGAACTGGATCACTAAACAATAAAGCTTCAAACTCGTGTACAGCTACATAAGGTATAAATCTATTTTCTACCCGCTGGGCCGAAACCCTTTGCACAACTTCTTTTTTAGTTGCCTCATTTATAGCACAGGCAATTAAGCTAGGGTCTTTATATTTTTGCGCTTCTTCAACACCAGGCCACTCCTTAACCCCGTAATAATCGAAAAATTAAGTTACATAAGTATTTGGCCGTTCTTTGAGATGACTTGATATATCCTTAAGCGCTCTTGAAAACTTAACATCTCCACCTTTTTGACCAGGCTTTGATAACTGGATTGCTGTCATGAATATGTTTCTATCAGCCAAATATTTTCCCAGTAACTTGTCAATAAAAACCTGTTCTGTTTTTCCTTCGACTAAAGCCACAACCTCAACGTAATCACTCATAAACTGGTCCTCCTGAAATCACATTTTTGCTCCAAAGTTCACCAACAGAATAATTTTTAAGCCATTCTGAAAAATCTCTTTCATCAAGTCTTTTGAAAGTTGAAGCACCATCCTCTCGGTTTACCACTACAATATCTGCTACGGAAAATTGGTCAATCAGCGCAGGTGATTGAGTGGCAATGATAACTTGAGTGCGCTTAGCTGCGTCTTGAATTAACTCAGCTATGATTGAAATAGTTGCAGGATGCAATCCCAACTCTGGCTCATCAATAATTATTGTAGAAGGTGGATTGGGCTGTAGCATTGCAGCGGCAATACAAATAAATCTAATAGATCCATCCGAAAGATGATAAGGTTGCATGGGATAATCTGAACCTTTTTGGAACCAAGAAAGGTTTATTTGTTGTTTTTCGCCAAAGTCTTCAATTTCGAGGTTAAAATCTGCAAAAAATGGCATAACCAAACGCACAGCATTTAATATTTCGCCATATTCATCAGGAAAGTTATTCTTCAAATGAAACAAAAAAGGTGCAATATTTGCAGCATCCGGTCGAAGTTGGCGTTTGTCCTGAATTATTTCGTACTGGCGCATACCTGCAGTGTCACTGGTATCATGAAAATGATAAATTTGCCATGAATTAATAGATGTATAAACTGGCTTACTATAATTACTACTAGACTGAGCATTCAGTACTTCTTTTACAAGTCGCGAAGTATCATCGTTACTACTACCTAACTCCCACCATCCTGTGGTTCCATATTTATAGTAGCGAGACTCATCTCCCATTGCCAAAGCATTTTTAGGCGTTGGATGCAAAGTAAAGCGATATCCACGAGCCCCAAAGTGCATCTCAAAAAACATTTCTTCAGTAATTTTGCGACTATTAAATAGTAAATCATTAGCTCCACCACTATTACGCACATACTCGGCTAAATTACCCTTTATAATACTGCGCATTAGTTTAAAAAAGCTAATCAAATTAGTTTTTCCAGCCCCATTACCACCCACTAAAATATTTAAATTCTTGAATTCAAAGTTTTCAAGCTGGCGAATGGATTTAAATCCTTTAATTGTTAGCTTATCAAGAGAATCCATTTTTATTCCACTTATTAATTATTTTATTTTAAACATTAATAATAGCTTATTTGCTATGAGCTTGCCATAGCTGCGAAATTAATAGCAAATTTCAAAAAATGCTAATACAGCAATCCCATCTCGTATAAAAACCTCGAGGGGTCTTTGGGCCAGTTTTTATACTGCTGGGAATATGTTAAAGTCAAGGTTTTTTGAGTTCTGGTAATAGCCACATAGCAAGAGCGTCGCTCTTCTTCTAAAAACTCGGGCCTGGCTCCTGGTTTAATGCTGTTGTAGGACGGCAAAATATCTTCTACCATCCCCAGCAGATAAACATGGTCAAATTCGAGACCTTTGGCCCCATGTATGGTGATAAGTTCAAAGGCATCATGGGGTATTGGCGCAGATTTGTCGCGTAAATCCAACTCTTGCAACAGTCCAGCTAAAGTTAAGTCAGAAGTAGAATTACCCTTAATTTCACCATAAAGCAGCTCCCAAATGCCTTTTTCTTGTAAAAAATTGTCAAATATTTCTGGATTAGTGCTATTTTGATCGCTAAAATCGTTAAACCAAGCATAAGTATCAGCAATTAAGACGCTGAAGTTAATCAAAGCACGGTCGGCATCAATTTTTGTTAAATAGCTTTTGGTAGTTTCAGAAACCCCTTCCCTTTCTATAGCTATATGCAGCCAAGCTTTTAATAAATCGCTGTTGGTCAAAGAAGCCATACCTATAACAGAATGTACATCTATATTAACACCTTCCAACTGGTAAAAAGCCGCCGACAATCTTTGGATTTGCACTTTGTCAGCCCGAGACACAATGCCCCGCAATAGCGCATGCAAAAACCGCATGGGAAAAGACTCAAATTCAGTTTTTCTTTGATGAATTACAGCGGTTATGCCATTATTATTTAAAATTTCTTGAGTTTCTTCTAATAACTTGCGATTTCTGCCCATAATTTTGGTGTGCTTGGGGCTGAATTTTTTGGCTTTTATATCCTCGGCAATCCAACTAACTTCAGCTTGAAAATTGATAAACTCCTCAAGGCTTACAGCATTGGCTATGGCGCTATCTTCTTTAAGTAAACTAATGCCCGCTTGCTTTTTGGTCAGCCGATTATTGTTATGGGAGATCATTTTATTGGCTATGCTCACCACCTCTGCAGGGCAACGATAATTTTCTGGAAGTTGAATAATTTTAGCTTTATACTGCCCAATAATTTGCTTTAAGCGTTCAGGACTCGCTCCATTCCATTGATAAACAATTTGATCATCGTCCGCTACCACAAACAAATTGGGCTGACTAGGTTTTAACAGCCGGGTTAGCACCTTAAATTGCGCAATATTAGTGTCTTGATATTCATCCACACAAACATATTTATACACCACTTGATAATGTTTAGCAATATGTTTTCTGCCCAGCAATTGCCATGCAAAATAGAGAATACCCGCGTAATCAATGCGACCCGTAGAGCGCATTTTTTGCAAATAATGAAAGAACAAATACTTTGCCGCATTTAGTTCACTGTCGGGGTTTGGCGCATCGGCCATTTCTAAACACTGCTCCAAATAAGAGTTTATTTTAGGCAAATATCTGATGTCTTCTTTGCTAAAATCAAAGCCCTTTTGTTTGCTCTCAGCAATAACTTCTAGCAACAAGGATTCGCGATCTAAATCTTGGGTCATTATGCTAAAATTTGCCTTAATCCCTTCTAAATCGCCATGTTGCCGAATCACATCGGAGCAAAAGGAATGAAAAGTGGTTAAATAAGCGCGTTCCCTGCTAGCTGAAATCGCTTGGTCAATTTTTTCTTGCATATTGCGAGCTGCATTTTGCGTAAAAGTCAAAGCTAAAACCCGAAAACGCGCCTCGGGACTTTCATGGAGGATTTTGATAATACGCTCAGTCAACACCGTGGTTTTTCCCGAACCGGGCCCGGCCAAAACCACCAGTGGCCCCTCTCCCCAATTAATAGCTTCCTGTTGGTTAGCGTTTAGCTCTAATTTAGAATTGCCGTAACTCATAAGCTGATAGCCTCCAATTTAGTGCGGGAGGTTTTTTGCCTCTTCAATTATTTCTTTTGTAAAAAAGTGCCCTTTGTTTAAATACATATTACTTATTTCCTTGGCTTTTTCTTTTGCTGAGCTTACTAGAAGTTTTCGCAATAACGATATTATTTTTTCTTTGTATAAAATGGGATAAAAGTCATTTTTAAGCATACATAGGTATAAATCACCGACTTTATCAGGGGTGGAATCTGCATGCTTTAGCAAATCTTCGATGTAGTCAAAAGGACAACTGTTATTTAAGCTTTCAAAAGCCATTTTTAACCATTCAAAGATATCATCATCTATAACTTCAACCAAAGGCAACCAGCTAACAGTTAGAGCTTTCAAGCTTGCATTAGTGCTAAAATCTTTATTAATTCTTGCATAAACACTTTCCCATAAAGGCTTTATTCTTGTGATAATTTTATCACTCACATTATGCCTTTGACTACCAAAAAAATCAATAAGAGACAATATCTTCAACTCATCGCCTTGGTTTATCAACTTGTTAATGAGGCTATCTGGGTCATTTAAATCTCCCACGCCTTCAAGATATGAAATAGAAATATGGTTTACTAAGCTCCTAATAGCTTGTTCATCGTCAAAATTAAAGTCTAAAGCTTTTTGGTAGTGTTTATGTTTCTTTAGCAGTTCATATATAGGTCGTATAATAGGAGATGAATAAAGGAAGTTTTTAAAAGCTGTGTGCCAATAATCATCATTAGCTATACAGAAAATTTGATTTATGTTTTCTGTAACCCATGGTTTATCAAGATTATATAAATTAACAATATCTCCACCAACAATCACATAATATTCAAATGAAGATTCATCGTCTTTGTTTAGAGCACTTGAAAAGACTTCTTTTACTGGCAAAGTCCACCTGCTCACACCTTCAATATTTTTAAGTCGTAAATTTTTGAATGAATAAGCAATCAACGCTTTATAAATCTTACCTTTAGCACCATAGCCGATAGAACCAGCCGATCTTTCAGGCCATAGTTTATTTTTATCCAGCATGGTCAATAAAATCTGTTCTGCCAAAGAGAGTAAGACAACAGAGAAAGGGTGGTCGTCAGTTTTAGAACTTTCTATAATTAAATCACAAATTTGGGAAATAATCAAACTGCGATAATCATAATCTTGATTTTGATAATCAACTTCCCAAAACTGGTTACTATTTATTAATTCATGCATATAATGGTATATAGCAGACCAATTTAAGGCTTTTTTTTGTTTGAAAGATTCATTTAAGCCCCATAAAATGGCGTTTTGATAGACAGGCTCAACTTCTAAAAAACTAAATATATCATCAATATATTTATCGGGATTAGCAACAACATTTTCTTTTAACTCTTGGGGCAAACCACTGTTAAAAGTAGAATACCTATCAATTTTATATTTATTTTCTTTTAAGATGCTAACAATTTCCACACTGGTTTTTGATGATAATTTAAAAACATTTTGATCCTCATTCTTATAAGTATAATCAGTTCCAAAACCATTTTTAGGGTGAGATACTGGCTCTGGATTTATCGCATTCCATTCTTTATATAATTTTTGGACTTGAGCATTTTTTGTAAGCAACAAAGCTGAAATCCATTGCTTCTTTATGCGTGCTGCAAATAGTTTTGCGTCCTCTTTATTTATTTTATAAGCTTCTTCATAAGACTCATAAAACTTTTGTATTCTGTTTGCAGTATCTTCAATGTGTTGATTATCTAAATACGAGTTACCATAATCTTCTATCCAAGCAATAATTGTTTCTATCTGTGCTTGATCAAAATGTTTGCTGTTATTTTTGATTAAATCATATAATTCTCCTTCTATTCCTATTGGAGAAGGATTTGTTGCAAACCATTCCCAAAACATGCCATTAAATCTCTCATAATGTTGATCAATGGTAAAAAGAGCTATTTTTTTAAAGATGGCATGATTCTGCTCAAGTAAATATTTAATTTCTACAGCTAGCGTTTCGTTACTTGCAGTTTTTAGATAATCACGAACCAAACTGATTAGCAATCTTTGATATTCCCCAGGAAACCCTACCCTAAATTTATCGTCAAGTTCCCCAATTGTTACTGAATTAAAGAAATAACTATCTCCACAAATAAGCATTTTTTTCATTTTTTCTATGGATATGTCATACACAGCTTTTTCAGCGATGTCAAAAATCCCTTTTTTATAATCTTTAAGTGCATTACGGAGCCAAAAAACATCAAGCAACGGAACGAAATCATTCTTTTTTTGCTTAAAACCCAATATTACATTTAACAACTTCTGCAGCAATTTCTTTTCTTTTTGCTTTATTAAAGTGGGCAATGCGACTTTATGAATTGCTAAAGACACCATTAAATTATTCCAATTTGAATTTAATGCCGTTTGTATAAAATCAAAATATGCGTCACTAATTTTTTCTGTGGGCAGTAAAAAGATGATTTTAATTATAAAATAATCAGTATGGTAATTTTCTACTCTTTCATCATTTTCATCGGTATAGGCAATTATGTTATTTATTATTTCAATAAGCGACTCTGTTATGCTTTCTGATGGATTTGAATAGTTTTTTTCTGCTATACTTTCTAAGTGTCCCATGGCATGCCATTTAGGTACCGTAAAATAACCTTTTTGATTTATTTCTTCTATTGGTTTAGGATTATTGCGAGGATCAAAACACCCTGCTTTTTTTAAAGGTTCCAACCACAACAACTGATCGTCTGCTGTTTTTAACACCTCAAAAAAACGATTATATTCTGCGGGACTATTTTTAATTTTTTCAGTAACATCTCTAACTTTAGCAGCATTAAAACCTTCAGTAGCTATTTTTTCTAACTCTATTAAAGTATCATAGGTGTAATTCGAGATGTTATTTATATCTTTGTTCCAATCTTTCAAAACTTCATAAAGTTGATTAAATCCTTTTTCATTTTTTTCATAACCAATTACTTTTATTCCCATTGGATTATAATAAGACTGCTCAAAACTTAAAAGATTTTCTTCGCCCGAAAAAAATGGTAATAAAGTAAAATGTCTAAGTTCTTTTGATTCTTTTTCCTGGTTTTTAGTGATCAAGAAGTCTAAAAGTTCAAATTCGGATAAACCATACCCTAAAAAAAGTACTGTATATTCCCCGCTAAACACTTTTTTTAAAAATCCAATCATATTGGCGTCATTGTACCTTTGAATATATTCAGGCACGGTGAACACCAAAGAATTTCGATAATTTCGACACCCGTGTATTTTAAAAAGCTTATTGCGGTCTAATGATACATTAGCAAAACCTGATAGTTCGATTATTATTGAATTTGGGTCTGCAAATTTACCATCAAAATGAACATCTGCATTTGTAGTAATATTTATGCCTCGAAGTCTATGTATTTCTGAGTAAATATCTAAGTGTTTTGCTTTCTCACTATCAGCTTCTAAAGCCTTATTAAACACCTCATAAAACACATGCTCTAAATCGTTAATTTCGCAAAGAATGTGCTTACAAATAGTGATAACTTTTTTATAATTAGTTTCTACTTCCAGGCTTTCTTTTTCTTTAAAATTAATGCAGTTTCCTGTTTTATTTTTATTTGGTGTTGAATAACAGCGTTCTATAAGGCTTGCAGCAAGCTGTTTCCAACTTTTACAACCAATAATTTGCGACACCCCCGAACCAATAAAGACAACTAACTCATTGCGATTTACAGCCTCTATTATTTTTTTAGGAACTTTAGGAATTAGAGTGATTTTACTGTAATCGTCCACCTAATTTCCTCCAGAAAAGGCTTCTTTGAGTACGGATTGCATAAGTTGTTCGGATTGATCTTTGCGGGCAGTAACTTGTTGCTCTAGTTCATAGACCATGGCCAGAAGTTTTTCTACGCGAGAGACGATGGCTTGCTGTTCAGCGAGAGGCGGGAGGGGTATTTTTGTTGTTATTATTTTCTGCAAATTAAGATTTGGCTGTGCACCACCAGAAGCTAATTTTCTAATTTCATGATAATGATTTTGGAAAAAGATTTTTATGAATCTACGGTGATTATCATTTTTATTGCACAGTTGAATTGCCGCTACAGCTTGGTTTGTTGCTGCGGGAATTAGAAGTTCACTAATCTGCCCTCTAGTTTTTCCTTGCCCATACATGGCTATTATTAATGTATGCACTGGATAAACTTTACAGTTAGTTTCTGCTAACGCTTTATTTGTAATTAATTTATCTGGATTTTCAACAAAAGGCATTCCTGTTGAGGAGCTAGTAACCCAGTTAAAACCCCCATTTTTGTAATAAGCGTCATTTGTTGTGAGAGGTGTTGCCCCTGTTCCTACATCAGCTATCTCCCCCAATCTGGTCCATACCCAGTTTTTGGGCAACTCAAACGGTATTTCTTCTGCCTTTATAGGAGCAAGGGGTTTTGCTTTTCTTATTTTTTTCTCTTTTATCAGCTTTTCTTTTTCTGTTTGAATATTCTCCAGCAAAGCTAAAGCATTATAATTGGGATCTTTCTCGCGAAGAGCGCGAAGTTCGCTAAGGGAAATTTTTGCGGTCTCAGCGTCCTTGGCGAGATTCCTTTCCTGTTCTTTTCTCCAACCAGCGGTCAACTTAGCTTCAATGGCTTCCTGTAAAATCGCTTGACGGAGTTTGCTTAGATAGGTGGATTGGTTAGTGGTTTCATAAAGAAGTTCTATCTTTCCAATTTCAGCTTTATTAAATAATTTGATATATTCCTTTTGTTTCTCTATTGATGGCACAGGAACTTTTATTTTAGCAATATCTCTTATTGCTAAAGAAACATTAGCAGCCCCTCTCATTAATGGAACAACCAATTGATCTTTAAAGAAATACAAATATCTTTGCAAATACTCAGCTAACAGCACACTTTTATCTTTAGGTATTATAGCAGCTAAGATAGTTCCTAATGCAAATTTGCCAGATTGATAATGGATATAGTTTAGTGATTTGTGACCATGACCTGTGGAAGATACAAGAGGAATACAAACAGCGTCATCATCAAAGTCATAACTGTTGGATGTTTTTCTCTCAAAGCTAGTGGTAACTAAAGGATAAGAGCCAGGGATCGCCTTCATTATGCCAGTTTTCCCTTTGGTAATTGAACACAATTCTCCGATTGTATAATACTTCATTCAACTTTCCTTTTTCTACACAATGTGTAAAGTTTCCCAAAATGGCAGAAGGCTTCTGCCAAATTCGGCATATCGCTCAGAGACACAACATTAGTTTGCAAAATTGAGCTTATTCCCTTCATTCTCCCAGCTCCTGTTGTAGTTTTGCCAACAATTCATCGCTTTTTTGGAAGGATTTTTGTAGCATATCCAGCAATTCTGTGCTCGTATAGCTTTGTTCTTCTTCCTCAATGTGAGGGTTTTTGATGTCTAAATTGTAACCATTTTCGGCAATGGTTTTAAGGGGAGCTTTCCACGCTTTTTCATTTTCAATGCGATTAGTCCACCATTTTTTTAGTGTATCAAATTCGCGTTTCTGAATGGGTTTAGTCTTGGAATAGCCTTTTATGTTTTCCGGAAGTTGGTGCTCCCAGTACCATATTTCTTTAGTTGGCTTACCTTTGGTAAAAAACAAGAGGTTGGTGGCTACACTGGCATAAGGCCTAAAAACAGAGTTGGGCAAACGCACAATGGTGTGCAAATTACAGCTTTCTAACCAATGCTGGCGAATGCGCGCTTTTACCCCATCGCCGGTGAGTGAACCGTCGGGCAATACTATGGCTGCGCGGCCTCCTTCTTTTAAATAGCGAATCATCAAGAGCAAAAACAGGTCGGCACTTTCCGTGGTACGGTAGTTTAAAGGATAATTGGTTTCTACCCCATCAGTTACGGAAGCACCAAAAGGAGGGTTGGCTAAGATCACATCCACGCGATCTTTGGCTCCAATACTGGTATATTCGCGATTTAAGCTGTCGGTGTATTCAATATTAGGAATTTCAATATCATGTAAAATCAAGTTGGTGGCGCATAGCATAAAGGGCAAAGGTTTAAACTCCTTGCCGCAAATGGTGTTTTCTAAGATTTTTAAATCATTTACGCTTTTAACATCTTGTTCGCGGATATTTTCGATGGCACTGGTCAAAAAACCACCAGTTCCACAAGCCGGGTCGAGCACTTTTTCACCCAAACGAGGATTGATAATCTCGGTCATAAACTCGGTGATGGCGCGCGGTGTATAAAACTCCCCATAATTGCCCGCACTTTGCAGTCCTTTTAAAATGCTTTCATAAATATCGCCAAAAAGATGGCGGTCTTCCGAGGCATTAAAGTCAATTTGGTTGATTTGATTGATAACTTGGCGAATAATAGTGCCATTTTTCATGTAGTTATTGGTACCTTCAAACACATCTCTAATCAATCGCGCCCGTTTGTTGCCGGTGCTAACATTGAGATTTACCAACCCTGGGAACAATTTTTGATCCACAAAAGCTTGCAACTCATCGCCAGTGATGCCTTCGTTATCGCCCGCCCAGTTGCGCCATTGCAGTTCTGTAGGTATGGCTGATTGGTAGTCATCTTGGATCACTTCTAACTCTTGGTCTTTGTCGTCCAAAATTTTTAAGGTGATCATCCAACCCAATTGCTCTATTCTTTGAGCATCGCCAGATACGCCTTGATCTTTGCGCATAATATCTTGCAATGTTTTTACAATATTCCCAATATTCTTCATTTTATGCCTCTCACCAACCCCATAATTTAACACCTTTGCGAGATTGGTTACGCCTCTCGCTAAGGGCGCAAAGGGCGCTAAATTTTTATAATCCATTTACAACTCTTTTGACTCCTGTCTTCAAATATGTTTCATTAAAATTTATCACTAACCCTAGCTTTTTCCCCGATAGTTTCAAATATGTCAACAATTGCTTTAAATGCACATTATCAATGCTTTTTACAGATTTCAACTCTAATATCACAAGATCATTAACAATTATGTCTGCTCGAAAGCCCTCATCAATGATTAAATCATCATATTTTATAGCTATTGCTTTTTGGCATTCTACCTCAAGCCCATTATTTTTCAATTCATATACAAGTGCTTTTTCATACGCAGACTCAAGAAGTCCAGGGCCAAGTGTCTTATGCACTTTTAGCGCCAAGCCTATGATCAAATTACTT
>LSQX01135789.1_pt1 | contig 30652 bp, 30 predicted proteins | sample 654561 | NCBI WGS metagenome assembly LSQX01 (sample SAMN04489861, study PRJNA283612) | anaerobic digester metagenome | isolation source: 4 biogas reactors fed with cattle manure at either 37C or 55C with and... | place: Denmark: Kongens Lyngby | collected 2014 | reverse complement strand
GCAAGTAAGAGTGAAAGGAATAAGGGGTGTGAGGAGTTGGAGGAGAAACTAGACAGACCCTTTGAAGAAAGGTTATTAGCTCAATGTAAGATATGCGGTAACAAAGGATTAAAGGTTGGTGCTGGAAAACAGTTTACTTGTGGACATACTGAAATTGAATATGTAAAAACAGAATATAAACCATCTTCTAACAACCACCCAACTGTTAAACCTATAGCTCTTATGGAATACCTAATCAAAATGGTAACACCGAAAAAAGGAACTGTTCTTGACCCGTTTATGGGTTCGGGAACAACAGGGGTAGCAAGCAAAAACTTGAGCCGTGAATTTATAGGAATAGAACTTGACCCAGAATATTATAAAATAGCAGAATCACGGATAAATAATACAATTAGTCAAGTGAGGTTAGATGATATATGAAAATATTTTAAAAAATAAAAAACATATAAATTAATAATGATTATTTTTTATGATAAAATACACAAACTTTCTAATTTTGCCCACAAAAAAAAACTATGGGGGAAGCAATTATAAACTTTTTGGACAAAAAAGATGTAATTTCCGACAACTTCCCCCACCACTATTGAGGTAATTTAAAATGAAAAAAGTAAAAAGATTTTTATTAAAAGAGCAGTAGAGATGCAGTCGGGCGAAGATACAAGCAAGCACCAAAACATAGAAGATGAGACCGAGTATCATAGGAGGCGGGTATGAAGAAAGATGAGTTGACTGAGCTGTTGGTAAAGAAACTGACAAGGTCTTTTCCGAAAATCACACGCAGGGAAACTTGACCGTCATTCAACAACTGAATTTTTGGGAAGTGAATGCTACTCTAAAGAACACTCTAATTTCATGCCGTTGTAGCTTACAGCAACACCACTCTCAGTTAAAGCGACACTGAACTTTTTATCTTTAGTGCCGTCTTCTTTAACGAAACCACATTGATAAACTTTGGTGCCTTCAACCACCGTTACCTTGTAGCCGTCGTTCATTGCTGTGGTAACGATAGAATAGCTCTTACCGTCTTTCTGGAAATTGTGGGTGTAGGTTAAATCGAATGTTGCACAACCTAACGCAAATAACGCAATTAAGCTAATCGCTAAAATCTTTTTCATCTTTCATCTCCATAGCTTTTATAAGTTTTTTTAATACATTTACTTCACCAAGCAGAGCTGTGCCCCTGTCTTTCAGTGTAGCATTTTCTTTCTCGTAAGAGTCAACAACTTCTTTTAACACAGCGAGTTTATGGCGGAGTTCCGAGTCATCATGCCGTGTAATAAGTTTGACGATGTCTTTAATCAGATTCATCGCTTGAAGATACATCTTCGTCCTCCTGCTCTTTCTTGTAAGTAACTGCACCGGTGAAGCCCATTGCCTGCAAAATGCCGCCTGCAACTGTGATAATTGTTTCAGTAAGTTTCTCGTCAAGCCCAAAGTCTCTGCCGTAAATCAGCATGAGAATGTTACCTGCGATAATCATTACCGCTGAAACAAAAGCACGGTTAGTTAATAGTGATAACCATTTCATTTCTTAACCTCCTCTTAAAAAGCCAAACAACACTGACAACGCTGCGGTTACTAATGAGACTATACTCATTATAAAGCCTTTAGTAGCTTTAGCACCCGCGTTATCTAATTCAAGAACTCTAATCCGTTCCTCGTATTTGCGGTCAGTCTGTTTGAGCTCATCCATACGATAGTTAATGTTCTTACAGATAATGTCCATGCGGTCAACAAGTTTGTTTTCAAGTGCTTCAATCTTATCCAATATCAATTGCAGGTTCTCTTGTGGCATAGCAATCTCCATTTAGTTAAACAGCTGCTCAATTATCTCATCTATCATTTTATCCTTAGTGAGCTTAGAAGATACTCCATGTTCCTTCTCCAGCTCAGCTTTAGTTTTAGAGTTCACCTCTTCCCTCTCCTCCTCAAGCTGTTTAGTCAGCTCGCTTATAACAAATTCCAACTTCTCACACTCAGGACATTTCATAACAGCTCCCAGAAATTATAATTCACAGCTTCCATGTATCTTGCTGGAAGAGGTTTTGATAATAAAAGTTTTAGTAATCTTACCATTATTTACACCTATCAGCTTCTCTATAACATTTCAGTATACACTCACCGTCTGGTTTGATCAGCAGCAGAGCATTGAACATAATCAGTAATAGTGCCTGCCTTTACAGATACTATCTCGCTAAGAGTCTGCGTTGTCAGAAGAACTGTTTTCATTTTATGGCTTTACCTTCTCAAAGTAAAAAACCTGAATAACTCCGTTTCCTTTTGTTGGCGGAGTAGTATATGGCGTGTCTGTAAACTGCAACCAAATGGTTCCGCCACCGTCAACACAATTTTTTCTTACATTTTTGCTGTAAATTCCAGTTAAAAATAAATCGGAATCTGCATTGTCAAAGATAACTTCTGGGAAACCTCCATCCTGAACAGTCACCATTACTTTATTATTATAATCTCCGTCGTACGCATTTATCACAACATTTCTACACTCAACGACAACGAAACCAGTTTGTAAAGCAGTAGCGCTAAAACTTCCGACTGTATCAAGGCATGAATAAGGTATTTCAATCATTTTCATTTCAAAACCAATTTTTGAACGAATTTCGTTTATTGCAAAATTTGAGTCTTCCGGAACACCAAAAGCGTTTTTGATTTGATTGCCGTCGAAGAATCCCAAAATTTCATAGTGCATAGTATCAACATAAGGAATTGAGGCGCAGTTAACAAAATTTAACCTTCCTGATGTTCCTGCATAACTTTCTCCAAAGCAGTCTTTAAAAGTACATTGCTCAAAAACAAAATTATCAGAATCGCTTGGGGTTACGCTTCCTGCAAAAAATCTTGAATCTTCAAATACTGAATTTTCTGCGATAACGTTAAGTCTTTTAGAAGACGGGTTTGTTGTTAAATTGAATAAAAAATCTGAATCCTGAACTGTGCTATTTGACAATTTCAATCTTCCCTTGTTAGCTCCCCCGAATTTAGAAGGCAGAGCACCTGAAAGTACGGCTATATGACAATTCGAATATTCTCCGCCACTCATTGTGCAACCGAGTAAAGATGAATGGTCTATGTTTGCCATAGCCGGGAGTTTTGATCCTTTAAATATACAATTGAAACCTGCAACAATAAGAATGTTGCCACTCAAATCTTCTTGAAAATTTAATTCGTTAAACTGCGAACCACAGGCAATAACAATGCCAGCTCCATTTTGCGAAAGATTCTTGTCTTCAACAAAACAACTGAAAAGCGGAACTATCGGAATTACTGTCGGCAAAACTGAGTTTGAAAAGTCAAATCTTTCAACAACGCAGTCTTTTATATAAGATAAGTTTGCGAGAGCACTTTCCTTGCTGAAACCAGATGTAAAGTCAGCCGTAAACTCCGACTTAACTGTGTGGAGTATGGTGTTTCTTCCTCTTATTGAAACTCCCTCTATAAAAGTAACAAGTTCGTCAAATCTTCCAGAAGGAAGCTGAACAACCCAAGGGTTGCTGTTTGAAGGTTTTGAAACAGGCGGAAGGGTCGAAACATAAGCCAAAAAGTTGGCATAAGTATTGTAAACCTTGCCGGCTACTTCTGTAACTCCAGACTGTATCAATATTTCATTTGTGAAATAAACCTGACTTCCGCCACCACCTGAACCTGAACCTGAACCTGAACCACCGCCAAAAGCAAAATGTTTACCTATAAATAAAACGCCATGACAATTGGCGGGCATTGCTATACCGGCACTTGTTGCAACTGAATAATGTGTTGCGTTCTTGATTATGTCGTCTGCATCGTCCAAGTCTATTTTAGATACTTTGTCTGCTGTTACACCTGCTGTAGTTACTGTGTAGTTAGATGTCTGTGCTATCTCTAAGAATTTATCGATACCATTAACCTGTTGTCTGACATAGAACTTAAATGTCAATGTATCTGTTGCAGCTATGTTAGCTCCTGTGCAAGCTAAATAGACTGCCAATTGAGTGTTGCCGTTAAGGGCATACTTTTTGTCGTGTGTGCTTGAAATAGTTTCTGTCGGCTTTTTCTGTGAAATAATGTCTATTACTTCCTGACCTACAGATGTTACTATATCTCTGACTGCTTCATTCTCAAACCTAAGAGCATCGTGGCTTCTTCCCATTTCTCTCTCCAACTCCTAAAGTTAATAAGTATTCTCAAGATTAAAAAGAACTAATCTATTCTCAAGATAAGTGTAAACTAAAATTAACACCTTGTCAATAAGAACTTAATACATTGGCACACAATAGAAAATGTAAATCATACCGTTACCTGTTGGATGGCCACCGTCAAGCTCAACATTTATTGCAACTTCGCTTCCTGCACTGATGGCTTCAGGTTCAATTGGTGTTGGTGGTGTTGTTGTCGTATCAAGCGTGAAGGTAGTAACCGCTTTATGTTCAATAAATGGCTCTATTTCAGTTGCTTCATCTCTTTCAGGTATGCTTCCGATTACAGCTCCTTTGTCACCAAGTCCACTTAATAAACCAACCCGCAATGTTCCGTTATTTGATATAAACTCTATATCTCCGACATACATCATTTTTGTTATCATGCAATTTGCGGGCAGTTTTTTAGTTGCTTTGATTGTGTTACCTTGTGTTAAATCAGCTTCTTGTATCTCAATTGCGATACATTTTTCACTTGCATTGATAAGGTTTGCTATATGAGAGTGAACAAAAGCTCCTTTGTTTATTTTTTCTATATCACCTACAAAATAACTGCCATTCCACTCTCCAACAACATTGTTGGGTATCGGATTTCTTTCGTTTAAAATACAATCTTGTGTTTCAAGTGTCCCTTCCGTCGGTGTTGTCTTATCAAGCCCAATAGCGTTACAGGTGCAACTGTGAAGTTTAATTTCGTTGCCATCATTGCAATAGATTATAAACCTGTCGTTTGTTTCATTGTTGCCGAGAGTGCACTTATGTGCATATAATTTGGTAGGAAGAATGCTTTCGTATGTCCCTGAAAAATCAGAACTGTTGATTGAGCCCTCTCTTAATGTGCAGTTGTCGAGCTTTAAGTTGCCTGCTATAACAAATGGCTGTGTCGGATTAGTTAGGGGAAACTCTTTCATAAATATAGAGTCTTGAACTTCTGCATCATACACCTTACAGCTTATAAATCTATTGTTTCTGCCAAATATAGCCCTGTAATATCCTCTTCTAAATGTGCAGTTGTTTGCCAGTAAAGGAACAAACGCACTGATTTGGTCGAAGTTGCAATTGTCAAACACGCATCTCTCTGCCAAAATAAAGGGTGGATTAGAAGACACATCAATCTCTGATACTATACAGTCTTTAATACATAAAACGCCCGGTAAGCTACCTCCTGTTTTTTTGACAACGCATCCCGTAATGTATGAGCTAAACGATATGTTATTTCTAAACGCCTTAACATTGTTGCCAACTTCAAAAGAGTCGTCATTGTAGCCAGTAACCTTGCCTGTTAAAACGGTATTATTGCCAATGACATCAACATATTTTATTTGGTCAATGTTTTGGTCAAACTCGCCGCTTGGAAGTAGAACAGCAAACCTGTTATCAGCACTTGGACTTTGTGTGTTTATCCAGTTTATGGCAGCAACATAGGTTTTATAAGCCAGCCCTGTAATATTCTCGCTAAGTGAAGGGTCAACATAGACTACATTCTTTAAGTTCACTACATCAGGAACTAAGGCACTTACCTTGATATTCTTTTTACCGCCTGATGTTTCTTTGCTTAGAACTATATTGTCGCCTGCTGTAATTTTATTCTCAAGATATTCTGCTGTATCGGCATTGTCAACTTTAACTTTATGGTCTGATATTTCAGCACTGACACTTGCTCCGTCAAGCTCTATTCTTAACCGCTTACCACTTGCTCCGTCCTCTTCAATGATGTTGACATATCTTGAACCCGCAAGTTTCTCTTCAAGATAACCTGACTGTGTGTCGCCTGTTCTTGTTTTTACCCTGTGAAGTTTTTCTTGGCTTGGGTTTATTCTTTTTGGCATTGTCATTTTTTAATCTCCTTTATTGCTTCGTTTAAATCCATATCAAAGACACCAATATCTTTTAATGCTCTGCTTATATATAATAATCTGCGATATACCAATTCATCGCTTGATGCTTTTTTTGCCGCCGTTCTCATATAAGCTGTCATTCCTTTTTCGTCGCCTGACAACAATAAACTTAATTCATCAAGAGCCGCTATCATAGGGTAGGTTGCCATGCCTACAGGCGGAGTTAAGATACCAAGAGGTGATTCCATAACTTTAGATACAAAAGCCCCGTAACTTGCAAACGGTGCTCTTGCCTGCATATATCCGGGCATACCGCCTGCGACCTTTGCAGCATAACCCTTCACGCCACCTTCATCCATATACGGCTTTAACGCTCTCTGATAAGGCGAATCTTCATTCATTGCTGAGGCAGCAGCTGCATAAGTTACAACACCTGCTGCAATTAATTTAGCAAGCGGGGCTTTATCTCCGTTTTTATATGCCCTAACTGCCCCCTTGCTTAGTTCGTGGAAATACATAGGCCAGCTTGTAAATGTCATAGCAACACCCGCAAGAGGATGAAGCTCCTTTGCCTTGCCTTTCAATAAGCTCTGACCCATAACTGAGTAATCAAATATTTCCTGTCGCATAGATCTATTCGCATATCTGAACAGAAACTCTTCTGTGGTATTCTTAATATTATCAAAGTTAAGTGCCTGTAATATATATGCTCTGTCATTCCCTAAGTTAAAAGTATCTAAATGTAAATCTTTACAGAAGGTTTTGATTGCTTCTTCTCTTGTCATCTTGCCGGCTTTACCAAGTTCAATGTTCTTTAAGTTACGCTGTAGCTTTTTCAATGCTCCTTCGCCGTGCCAGTGTGCAGCGGTAAAAGCCGCTCTTCTTGATATCTGGTCTGAAAATGTAAAGGGCAATGTTATTAATTCGCCAACTGCTGCAAAGAGTTTAGTTGCCATACCGGCGTCTTTGCCTGCTCCCATAAAGATAGATTTTAAATCTTCATCAAGCATAGTGTGCAAGCCGGTGTTATTCTGCTGATAGCGATAAAGATTCCGCATAAGCATACCTTTCTCGCCCATTTGAATAGCCTTGTCAAAATCGCCTTTAGCCATTAAATCCATTATTTGTTTTGTTCTCATAGGATGCAAAACAACCTCTTTGCCAAACTTAAGAACTTCTTTAGTTGTTGCCGCTAAAGTCTTTACATATCCGTGCCTATAACCACCTGTAAACACTGCCTGATAAGCATTTGACATAACCATTTTTTCAGAAGCAAGTGCTAAAGGAATTGCAACTCTGCTATATTTCATTAACCACTTTAAAGCAGGATTCATTCCGTCAACACCTTTAGGATTGAAATTAGTTTTCCACTGGTCTTCAATCACTTTAATATATCTATGTTCTGCTTTCATATTTTTAAGATTAGCCTTACCCATATCCATAGGCATAAGAGTTGCAAACTTAGCATCGTTGATTGCTCTCAAGCCCTCTCTTCTTACGCTTGCATCTGTCATTGCTGACATATATTTTTTAAGCTCTTCTGTAGGGCTAAGTCTATTTTCGTTTAGTGCCAGTTCAGGACTGTCTAATCTTCTACGCTCAAAGAATTTCAACTGGTTGCCAAAATCATTATCTCTAACTGCCGCATCATAGATAGCTTTATCTTCTGCAAACTTTTTGCCATTCTTAATAAGCCATTCTTCATTAGCAACTCTTGAGTGATAATTGGCTCCCAAGTCGTTCCTAAACTTATCGTTGATATATCTAACAGTTGTGCCGTCTATTTCTCTTATACTTCTTGGCAGTTCTCTTGCAGCCGTATCATAATCTCCAGCGTGCCAAAAGTGCTCAAACCTTTTCATTTCTCTAAGGATACTTGCTCTCTGATTAGCATACCGCATTTCCTCGTAACCGAACTTGACATTATATTTAACAGAAAGCTCTTTAGCCAGTTCAGGATTGGCAAGGATAGTTTTTCTTGTCGGATGCTCGCTATACATAATAGCTTTAGCAAAGTTTCTGTTTTCCGCATATTCTCTTAAAGCAAGCATAGTTTTTTCACCCAAGACTGAGTCTCTAAGCTCTATCTCTTTTGCAAGTTGCCCTATCTTGCTTTTAGTCGCACCACCATTTCTTGCAACTGCAGCAAGCCTTTGCATTGACTTAACACCTAAAACATTTCCTTTCTGTGAGAAATAATCTATAGCGTTGCCTATCTTTGCCTCTACACCTGTTAGCATTTTATCAACTGTGCCAAGCCCTTCAATGTTTATTTTCTTACCAGTTAATCCTAAAGCATCGTCAAATACTTTCTGTGCCTCATTTGCCATTTCAATCAGCTTAGCCCCTTTAGCGTGCCAAGACATGTTTGGGTCTTTGAACACTTTATCTATCGTTGCCTGAGGAACCTTAAAATCATGGCACATATCTTTTGCTACAACTGCAACATCAATGTAAGATTTTTCTTTAGCGGCTTTCTCAAACATAGAAGTTAGCTCTGTAAATTTATGCCCTCTTATCTTTGCTTCAACTACATCAGGATGAATATCTAAAAGCCCGCCCTGAAACTTTAAGTCCTGAATAGTCTTTTCGTTAAACTCTACCTTGCCGTGCCTTAAATCTCTTATCTGATAAGACACATTGTCTATTTCTTTCTGAACAGCAATTGCATGATTTTCTGATTCTACTTTTCCTAAGTCTGTTAGAAGTCCCTGTTTCTTCCGTGTGAGCGTTTTAATCTCCTGCAGGGCAGCTTCATCAGGAGCGTAGGTTTTTGCACTGTAATGCTGTTTCTTTGCTATATCGAGTGATTCTGAAAGTGTTACGCCTCTTTCTGCAACAGGAGTGTGCCTTGTTTTAAATTGAAACTTGGGATTCTGCAATGCCTGCTCTGAAACATATTTCATTGCTGAGTGTGATAAATCTGCTTTACCTGCAACATCTGCTGTTCTTCTTGCAATATCTTCAACGGGAACATCAAGTTTAACCATTGGGTCGCCGTGCTTTATTACATGTGCTGTTTTAGCAACAGCTTCTTTAGAGCTTTTCATCCAGCTTTTTAGTCCGTTTGCTACTGCTTTTGCCCAAGTTGACACGGCTATTCCTCCTGTCCTNNCTGCCTCTTCGCTTATTACAAAGTCCTCGTTATCTTCCGCTGTAAGTTTTTCGTATTCAGGTATTATATGATTCATAAATATATTAACTACATCTTCGTTGCTTATCTGTTTATTGTCTATGCAATTAACAACATCTTGGTCATTACCCGCTGCTTCTCTTAGTGTGCCCAATAAACGATTAAAGACTTTATGTAAATCAGGATAGCTTTCATCAAACAGCTTAGCAACAAGATTCTGTGAAACAGCTTGAGCTAAGCCGTCCATTGCTTCTTCGCTTGGCATTTTTGCTCTATGTCTGAAAATCATATTATCATTCCTCCGCCCATAATCTCTTCAAAAGCGTGTCTAATTTCAAAGTTTCCTATTCTGCCTTTTGTTAAGCCACCTGCTTTTTCAACAACTTTATTCCTGATAGAAGACACTTTATCTGGAGATATTCCTAATTTCAAAAGTCTATCTGTGCTTTCGTTTAATACTTCAAGTGCAGCATCGCTTAGCTCTCTTTGAAGCTTGCCAACAGTTACTGCTCCGCCTTCTCTTTCAACGGCACCCCAAGCTGTTCCTGCATAAGGCGACCTGTTTTTTACTTCACCGGCAATTGTGTTAAGTGTATCTTCTGAAAGATTGTAATTCTTGTCTGATAAGTGTCTTGCGTTAACAGCGTTCTTAAGTTCTGCTTCGCTTACATATTGAGTGTTGGTTGCCCTATCCATAGCGTTCCATTGACGAGCTATCCACAAAGACTCCTCTTTGCTTTTTTCTACAGCGGTATTGTCGTAAATATAGTATGCTTGTTTAAAGCCTTCGTCCATTTGCTCTTTAGGAACACCAAGAACTTTCTCAACAGCTTCTTCTTTAATATGTCTGCTTGATAATTTGTGTCCAAGAAAGCTCAATCCAAATGCTGCACCGAACATAATACCCATTGTTGCGAGGTCTATAGGTCTGTCTTCGCCAAGTGCCATTCCGGATGCGGTCTGACTAATTGAATACCATGCAGCGGTTTCAGCAGCGTTACTCATAGCATGAAACATAGAAGAGCCATGATATATCTTTGTAATCTCAGGAGCTAAGTTTCTGAACATATAGGGCAGTGCTTTCATAGTAACTGCACCTGTAGCACCCGAAATTAAGCCAACCGTAAACCCTGCTTTAAGTGATTCGTAAACTTCCATTCCGTTACCAATACGGCTTCCCATTTCTGATAATCCGTCCGTCAATGACAAATCTGCAACTAAGCCATTGCTTACATTAGCCCAGCTTGCACCTTCACTCATTCCACCAAAAGCGGCAACAGCGGCAGTTCCTTTAACCAAAGCACCTATGATGTTTCCTGCTGTATAAGAGCCACTTGTTTTAAGAACATCGCCCCATTCCTGATAAAGAGCTTCAGATGCTCCTTTTGAGAAATAAGTTTGCGACATACCATAGCCTTCAAGAAACCGCATAAACCCACTATCTTCATCTTTAATCTCATTGACATTATTTACAAACTCATTCCAGAACTCTTTAGGTTTATCTTTCTTTAAATAGTTAGCACCATACTCAAATGCCTCTAATCCAAGATTAGTTAGTGTATAAGCAAGCCCTGCTCCTTTAACTCCGCCTAAAACACCGCCTGCAACTCCTGCTGCAGTTCTGATTATACCATAAGTGCCTGACCTGACTTCCATTCCTAAAGCAGTTTTCTGAGCTATGTCCTTTGTGGTTACAGGCATATATTCATAGTCTGAAAATAAACCTGCCTGTGCTAAACTTAAAAGACTTCTTGTATCGTGTCTGATATTATATCGTTCTACAGGAATACCTTCTCTTGTAACAATATCTATCTGGCTGACATCGTCTATATCGAAGGTTTTACCTGTTCTTTCGTTATAGATTAGTGTCATTATTTTTTCCCACTAAATATTGATAAATCAGGAATTACTTGCTTCTCGCCATACTTTGATTTTATAGCTTCTCTTTGTGCATGAACTTTAGAAGACATTCCTCTTAGCATTTCTACCATAGTGCCAGATTGATAGCTTGCCGACTCTCTGCCTACTTGTCTAAAATATTTACTCATTGCATCTGCTCCTGACGAAAACCCTTTGCCTGCACCAACTGTTTCAATTGGCTCTTCGCCTATGGCTAATAGGGCTGCTTCTGTGTGATTGAGCAGCTTGTAATTAAGAGTTGCCGCTTTTAAAACATTGTTTAGTATGCGTGCCTTCACATCATCTTTGACATCAAGCTCATCTATAGCGGCATAAATATTTTTGCCACGCTCTGAACCCCAAGCATAGTTTACAGCATTCTCGTTATTTTCGCCATTAAGCTCTTTAAGATATATGGCTGTCTCTAAGGCAGTTGGAGCTGTGCTTACTCCTTTAGCATACATAAAAGGCAAGGCTCCACTTATATCATCATAAGGAACATATTTGTTCTTTAGTTTGGCTTCATTTATTCTATCTCTCGCCAACATGGTATTGTAAGCATATTGCATTTCTGCAAGACTAAATCTATTCCGCCAATCTACACTAAACTTCCTTGCCTCAAATTCTCTGCCCTCGTTTATCATAGCTTCTTGATTTTTAACATTATCAATAAACCTGCCTATATTAGATATAAACTCATCTGCCCTGTCTTTCATATCTAACACTCTGAAAGCGTTTGATATTTCCATTGCTGTTGCTTGAAACCTCATTTGGTTATATGCCTGCTCGGAAGCATCCGCTCTTGCATCAAATTCTATCATTGCGTTGATAACATCGCCTTCGTATTTAATTCTAAGCTCTTCATTAAGAAGTCGTATCTTCTCAACCTTTTCACGATGCTGCTCTACATCCATTGACATCATTGTCGCAACATTAGCCATTACCTGCTGACCTGCTGACGGAACGCTTGCTGTAGCAACTGCTGTAGTGCCACCACTTGCCCAAGCTATTGCGTTCTGCGTTATATCGCCTATAGTCCCCATAACAACTTCTGCAAGATAGGCATTCATGTCATCAGGCATTTCAGGCATAGCAATCTCAGGAGCACCTTGCTCTAACAGCTTGTCAAGCCCTTCTCTCCTTAAAGATGGTTTGTCTCCGACTATATCTTTTGCTCTATTTCTCAGGTATGCTAAATCAAATTTACCCTCTGCAAGTCCATAAGAATTCATAAGACTTTTGATAAGAGTTTCTTCATACTCCATTTTTGCTTCTAATGCTTTCCGCTGATTTTCAAAGGTAAGTTGAACATTAGTTGCTTTCAAAGAGGCAAGTCCTGCGTTCATAAGAGCCACTGCTCCGTCTGGGTCGTTCTCATACATCTGCTCTATCTTATCAAAGAAGCCTTCTATGCTTTCAAAGCCTCTGTCAATATCTTCTTTAAACTTGCTTTGTTCTGTTTTAGCTTTTGATATGTCAGCTTTATCTTTGCGTGCAGACGCTTTGCTTGTTGTCAGAGAGCCAGCAGTAATGCCCATTCGTTCATACATGCCAGCTCTCAATGCACCCCAAGTTGCATCTGTAGATTGACCTGTTTTGTATTTGAGCTCGGACTTCTTAGCTTTTTCAAATTCTTCTTTTTGTTCTTTAAGAATTCTTTCTTCGCCAGCTTGTTTTATAGCTCTTTCAACCTGCTCCCTTTCATCAGGGGCTATAGATTGTTTCTTTTCTTCATCAGCCATTAGTGCCTCCTAATTCCAAATATGGAAGTATTCTTCTACCAGCCCAAACCTACCTTCTTCTGTTTCAGTATCTCTATATCTTGAACGGAATTCCCCAAGTCTTTGCTCTCCTACTTCTTCTGCTGTTCTACCCAGGAAAGACTCTTGCTGTAGTGTTACTCCTTCTGGAACATTAGATTGTCTTAATCCAAGTGGCTCTACAGGCAAAGTGTCATCTTGACCAAACACTTTGTCTGCTTGAGGAGTGCTTAATGCACCTGCTATGCCTGAGCTTTGTGCAACAGTCTGATTAAGAGCAACTTTTTTAGCATCAAGCTTCTTCCTGTAGTCATAATACTTTACGCTCGCACCTGTTATCTTAGCAAGAGATTCTATTGTCGCTCCTATATTAGATGCTATCTTTGCCTCCATTTCAAGTTCCTGTCTTTTAATTTCATTCTCTCTTGCTATGATTTCACTCTCTGATTTTCTCAGCCTGTCGCTTGCCTCTATAGAAAGCTTCGCATTTCTTACTATTGCCTCAGCATCCATGTCCTGAATATTCACTGCTGTTTTTTGAGTGAATTGTTTTATATCGCTTAGTGCCAGTTTATAAAAAGCTTCTTTCCTGAAAGCATCGCCAAACCTTGATTGCTGTTCTATCTTGTTGACAAGCCCTTGAACCTGCATAGCGTAAGCATCATCCTGCATTAAGGCTCTGCCATACTGTCCTGCCGTGAGTCCACCAAATCCAGCTATGTCTGCTGTTTTCATACGCTGTATGCCTAAAGCAGCCTTCTCGCCTTCTGATGTTTTCTTGAACTGTTTCTTGGCTTCCTGCTGTGCTTTGACACCAAAACCTATACCTGTTGCAGCAGAAGTTAAGCCAGCCACTCCGGCGATTCCTGCCAATATAGCACCTATCATGATGCACCTCCACTCTTTATATATTCAAGCTCATCTAAATATCTCTGCAAATAGGAAACCTCTTCTCCTGCATACTTATCAAGCATTATGTCAGTCAAATAATACTGGTCTGTGAACACCGACAGCATTTCACTTGTTTTGCTTTCATCATCGTTTTTACAAACGAATTGCCCTGTTGTAGCTGAAATGTATGTCGGGTCTATTTCGTTTATGCTCTGGAACATTTTCGTGAAAATAAACCGCAAAAGCGACGGTGTAATAGCTGTTCCTCTTTTAATCTCTCTCATCTTTTATTTCCAAACCAAAATAAATACATCAAAAACAACAAGATCGTATTTCTCCAGATGTATTTTAATATCTACTGTTACCTCGCTTGCCTGTTTAAACACATTATATTGTCCACCTTCTTTTTTGATACAGTTCTGAACAGCACTTGTCGGCAGGAGCGGATTAAAATAATTAATTATTACGAACGAATTTCTGCCGTCGTATGTGTCTGGGACATTTATTGGAATCTTAACAGAGCGAAGCCCTGCTTCTCCTGCAACAAATTTTGCAAAGTTTCTGGCAAGCCTGTATGTTCTGTCTTTTATTTTAATCTCACCTGACATATCTTTTATTTTGTGAAGCTCTATCCCATTGACATTAGAGTTGCTTGACCAGTTAGCCTCTGAAATAAGTTTAATATAATTATTGGCTGTTCTTATAAGCTTGGCATCAAACAAGTTTATATGCTCAGGATTGATTGAGCGAACCATTTTACTTAACTCTAATATCTCAGAGTGTAATCTTTTATTATATGCTTTAGTGTCTATCTTTCTCATGGATTAACCCTGCATAAAACTGAAACTGTATATCTGTAATAAGCACCTTTCTTTTTGTCATCTATCTCGGCATTTAAATAAAAATCAAGCCTGTTATCTTTAGAACTGAAACTAACATTAGAAGCATCAACGCTACCTGTGTTGTCTGAAACATTAATATATCTTTCCGTTGCAATTGAATCCAGTCCGTCTTTTGCTAATTGACTTTCAAACTCTTCTATCGTTTCTATCGTGCCATCCCAAATAACAGGATTGTCCGCACCGCCTGACATATCAAATTTTAACATCGGCACCTTTAGTTTTTTTATTATAGGCCATAAGTCCCTGTAAGTCATAGGAACATAAAAGAAAGGCACTTCAATTTCCATTGCTTTATGGTCTTTCAGCTTAGGATTGTCGTCATCTGGAACGAATTCTAAAATTATTTCTTTGTCGCCAATCCCATTTACCATTGTTAAGTTAGGTCTTTCGTCCATAAGATTAAATAGTTCATCAAATAGTTTTTCTTTAATAGATACCGAGTGCTCTCTTGTTACACCGAAAAACTTCATAGAGTTTTGAACAGGTCTTGTTTCTGTCGGCATATCTATAACATTGCTTGGAGCCAAAGGAACTGGAGCGGAGCCATCATCTGTTGACAAGATATTATCTTCATCTATCATTCCTCTAAGCAACATCTCTATATCAGCTATCTTCTGCTCTATCTGTTCAGGGGTGACTTCTGTAAAATCAGAGCCGTCATCAACATAATCAAGGTAACTAATCTTTGGCATTGGCTCCTCCTATCTCGCCAAGTATCTGTTCAGTAAGAATATTAAAATCGTAAACCTCTATGTCGTCATAGCCGTTATTAACAAAGTCTGCTTTAACTTCATATCTTATTGCAAATGAATTTCTTGAGGCAGGCATAAGCTTAATGGACTTCATAAATCTTTGACCGCTATATCTGACCGGATTGTTATTAAAAGAACCTGATAGCTCTTCTGCACCGAGATTAAATGAAACATTCTCTTCCTGAGTTTCTGTGTTAGTATCTGAACTCCAAGAAAGCTTAAGTCCTGCTAAAGATATTCCGGCATTGACATAAACATCTATAGGTTTATCTGTTACAACATAATCAGCAAAGACTATGTCGCCTGTAGTAAAAGAGGCATCTATCTTCTGACCTTTGTCCTGAACCTTTATTTCTTTTGCTGTCCTGTCATATCTTTGAAACTTGTTTCCATGAGCTGTAGGGTCGTATAACACAAAACTTGCCGAGTCTTTATCGTAAACATAGGCACCAGGTTTAGCTTTGATATAAGTGTCAACCATTTTTTTGCTACCTACATTCCTGTAAAAATCTTCATAGCAATAGTCATGAAGGACTATTGATGTATTTGTAAGACCAAAAATAAGCTTCAGAAAACTTGCACCTGCTATAAGCTCTATAACTCCGTCAACAACATCTGCTTCAACTTTCTGGAATATTATTTCATCATTATCTTTTACCTGAATCTTTTTTCTTATAGCAGAAGGAGGCTCATCAATAAGCCGTGCCATTACACCATTAGGGCATACCAATTTCTGTGCAATCCCAGTATAAGTGAACTGAGCCGAATCGTTTCCATTAAAGTGCAAATAAGTAATCATGCTTTGTCAATCTCTCTTTCAAAACTTTTTCTTCTGTCAACGCCTGTTTCAAAAGCTAAGCCGAGCTTGCCTCTGTGAACAAAGAGCCGATGTATTCTGTTCTCGTAATGTTCTTTGCCAGCCCACACCTTGTTTTCCATATCATATATCCAAACATTCCAATCATCTGCAACATAGATTTTGCTTCCGATACTCACTGATTTAATTTCGCCTTCCAAATTAATTTCTGTCAACGCTTTGTTGATTTTACTTACAGCAGGATACCAAGCTCCTGTTTCTGTTACATGTTTGTAAACTATGTGTATCTCTCTGCCGTCAACTGAAAGAACACCGCCTGAACATGGAGTTAAATATTTACTCATTATATTTTCGCCACCCATTACCTGCTTAGTTCCCTGACCTGCTTCAAGATAAAAAAGACCTGTCCTTGTTGCTAAAACAACACCAGCATCCATTGTGGCCATGTGATTTATTGTTGAGTGAACTTCCATATAATCTATCATCATGAAATCATCAACGCTGCCTATCCAAACCTTGTTATCTTCAACAACATAGACTTTGCCACCTGACATTGATATTAACTGCGGATTACGCATAGCTCTTCTTATCATGGGCATAGGCATAGGTATTCTTCTCATCCCTGTATAGTCAAGAGTCATTAAGGGGGCATAGCCAATTTGAAGTTTGTCTTTCATTTCGTTTAAGCTTCCTTCTTCTTCCCAAAAATTGCCTTCATAAACAATTCCTGAATCATCAAAAAAGAATCTTTGACTAATTCCCTGAATATGAGAATTGTTCCAAATAGCGAACCTGTTATCTGCGTTAGCCATGTATTCTCGAATGTCATCTTCTGATGAGTTAAGTGCTATATCTGAATCGCCGACATGAGCAGTAAGAGTCGCCATATATTTATTTAAATCAACATAGCTTATTGATACTGACTGCCACCAACCTTTATAGCTCCAAGTGTCATAGCCACCATTAGACCAATATGTTTGACCAAACACTGAAAGGTTTTGTTGAATTTCAATAGCACGAATTGAATATTTGTGCCACTCCACATTTAACATGTTGCTCGTGCTGTCTGTCGAAACTTGAAAGTCTTTTATGAAATACATATTGCCCTTAAAGACTATCATGTGGTGGTCGTCATGCACAACAACATGCCTTTCTTCTTTGAACAAATCGGCATCGTATGTGTTAGACAATTTAATGTATTGAGATTTATAGCTTCCGTCCTGCTTTACCATTGATATTTTAGTTTTATCAAGTTCAACTGTTTCTGTAGTGTCAAGCGGAATAACATCGTCCATGCTGACAGGTACAGGTGCTGGAAAACTATCTGAATCCATTCCAAGCACAGGGAACTCAAACCAGTGCATTTCTCCGCTCTTAATATTTCTGGCTTCAAACGATATTGCGTTATAATTGTAGTTCTTGTCTTCCACTTGTATCGGGACTGTGTTGCCTATGCCTGATGGTTTTGCATAAAGAACAAGATAAACGCCTTTTGGGAAAGGATGCTCTGTGCCTGAGTCAAGGTCTTTGTGATATACAGGGTCTTTTACAGCCATTAACAATCCATTGACATCAGCACCTTTGTTGTAACTAAGTGTCGGCTGCCACTTGTTACCTACCATGCTGCCTAAAGCTATAGACCAGCCAGCATATTTTGTGTGCTCCCATACACGCATGTCTTGCTTCGCTGTGCCTTGATATAAAACCAGTCCTCCTGTGCTTATGTTCTTGTTCCTTGCTTTGCTTATCGGAAACGGGCTGACAACTACATGTCTGTAGCCGTCTATATATTCAGGATCAGATAGTTCAGAAATAACACCAAGCTCATTAACCCAAGCAAATCTTGTTTCGCCTGTTATTCTGTGTGAGTTTTTAATCTGCTCATCTCCGATATACATACGCTGTTCAAAGACCTTGTTGGTAGCGTTTTTAATATCAAGATAAATTCTACCGACAATCATATCTATATCATCTCTTGCCTGTTGAATAGTATCTGAATTGTCGTTATCTGCTGTTATCTTAAAGACACCATTCTTCATAAGCCTGTATATATCAGCATAGTCATTGATTATGATTACTGAATAATTGTCTTCAAGCATATAGAATTTATTGCCACGCTTAAAAGAAAAGTGATTGTTGTGTTTAGTTGTGCCGTTAATTACATGTTTATATTTCTTTTTCTTGAAGTGAGACGAATCGCAAATCTTGAAACTTGTTTCAGGCCATTTGCTTAACCAGCCCCATAGTTCTCTTTTATAATTCAAACCAAGAACTATTTCTGTATCGCCAAACTTAAAGGACTGGATATCAAACCAAAGCTCATTGTCTGTCTCAGCCATAACACGAGTGCCTTCTCTGAATTTAAGGACACCATCTTCAAGGACAAAGTTGTGAATATCTGATAAGAAGCCTTGTTCTGTTTCCCTGCTCTTCCTGATAAGACCGCCACGAATAGGTATCTTGTTCTGGATTGTTCTTATAATCTGTCTTGCACTTTTATCAATTGCCAAACCTTGCTCCCCATGCTCTCATTCTCATACCATGTTGAACTGCCGGGCTCGCCATTTCATAATCTCTGAATCGTCTTAAATATTCCTGCTGAGTTATATCACTCCAAGATTTGCCGACCGAACCCAACACTTTCTGGATTATCTCTAATCTGAGTAATCTTAGATACTGTGCTGGGAACGGCACGGCATCTGATTCGCTTGCTATGTCCGGAGGGAATTTGACTACTCTTAAGAGCAACTCATCTCCTTTCTGCCACGGAGTCTTAGCGGTTAAGGTGGTGCTACTTGTTGCTCTTAAATCTTTCGTCATATCGCTTGAATCAGCAGGTATTCGCCAAACTCCGTCTATCGTATCAAAATAGCCAAGTATTTTGTAGAAGATAGCTGGAAGATTGAATGTGTTGCTTTCGCCATTGAAGATGTGCTTATACTCTTCTTTGAATAATCTCGGATTTAAATCGACAAGCTCTTTGATTGTTTCGTTTGTATAAAACACACAATCTTCGGCATTGAGATATTGATACGAGGAATCGCTGTCCCCATATTCAAGCCCCTGATTAAGCTCTCTCGAAACCCTTTCGAAAAATTCTGAAAACAGCATATTCATTCCTCCTGCCGTAAAGAACCAAAGAGGGGAGAGCTAAATGCCCTCCCCCGACAAAATCAAAGCATCAAGCTTTCATTACAAGAGCATAGTAAGTATTTGCTGATAAATCAGCTTTCTTGCTCTGTGCAACTTTAACTGTTTCGCTTTCCTTAACGAGCTTGTAAACAATCCCTTCCGATGCGGAAGTTTTAACAAGTGCTGGAATTTCAACAACCGTAGTGCCGCCTGATGTTGTAACTGCATGAAGTATAGCGATAATAACATCGTTTTCAGCAGGAACTGCATCGGGAGTAACAGGAGTGATTGTGCAGTTCACAGGGCCTTCGCTGACATTTGCTCCAACAAAGCTGATAACATAAAGCCCCTGCAGTTTCTTTATTGCATCTGCATTGCCTTTGACAGTTTCGTCCACTCTGCCCGCTCCTGCAAGGTCTGCTGCGGCTTCGGCAAGCTTCATGATGTCAACACGCTCATTGCCTGTCATTTTATCTTTCATTGACATTGCACCACCTCCTTATGTGCCTGAGATACCAAAAGCAACATGCTGATGAAGATTCCAAATTCCAAGTGTCATTGCTGAAACAATGTGCTCTTCTATTACTCTCTTATCTCTTACATTAGGAACAGGTCTGACAGCAGGAATCATTACGCCGTATTTTGCGTTGTTGTGATAAGTAATTCCAACACTTCTCGGGTCAAGACAAACCATAACTTTTTCCTGTCCAGCAGTGTAAGTTCCGTCATTAAGTGCCGGATGATATTTGAGCTTGTCATCAACAATGACAATAAGCTCTGTGTCACCAATCTGAACGCTTCTTTTTGCAAAGCTCATCTTAGGAAACTGAACCACCGTGCTGTCAACTGTCTTTTTCATTTCATGTGCAGCCTTTTCAATAAGCATTGACATTTTGCTTGTTGTATAGCAATGAAGTCTTGAAGGAGCATCAGTGCCTCTTTCAGCAAGAACATCAGCAAATTCCCAAAAATCAAAAGTTGTGCCTGTGCTTACTTTTATAATTGGCTTTGCAGGGTCAGTATTAGCTGTAGCATTTGAAAGGTTGAGAAGTTTCCAAATACCTTTCATTGAGCCATAGTCATGTCCTGATGCAGGAGCAGAACCTTGCCCAAACCAGAGAGCAGTGTTGATTTTGCTGTAGAAAGCTGGCTCATGTGCCTGATAAAGAGTTTCCATTGCATTATCGTATTTGGTAAGCTGGCTCATAGCAACAAGGTTTTTACCATAAGTGGTGTCAAACATCTGGATATAGTTCTCATATTGAGTTGTTGTCATGTCGTCTGCTTCTGGTGCTGAACCACCAAACTCTGCAACTTCTTCAAGAAGAACAAAAGCTCCTGAGTTGAACTGGGTGCATGTGTCTGCATTGGATACGCCCAAAAGGTTTGAGTCAATGGTTTCTACAGTCCAGTCATTTGCATTTGTAACTGCTGTAATTCTAAGAAGGCAGTTTACAGCTTTTGTTGCACTGTCGCCGTCAACAACTTCGCCAATGATTCTGAGTCCAAGTCCTACTCTGGGAGTTACATTTTCAAGAATTGCGTTAAGCCCTGCACCTGCATTAATGTGATATGAGATATGTTGAGCTTTTAAATTAATCTTGCCGCTGCTTACATCGGTAATGTTTGCTACTGCAATGTAGTCTGTTTTCACACCTGTTGCTTTGTTATAAAGCACTCTGTAATTTCCTCTTCCACCTGCACCTGTAGGAACCTGTGCATCAACAAGCCCTAAGTTGTTCATTAAAGCAAAAAACTTTGTGTTCCTGTAGAGTCTATTCCAATCTACATAATTTTGAACTGCATCTACTACTTGAGATGCATTAGCTAAATCGTATGTAGTTTTTATTGTCATCGTTCATTCTCCATTTAAAAATTTACATCATCTGATTAACCGCCTCTGATGCTGGAACAGTTACAGGTCTTTTCGGTATAGAGCGGATAAGATTAAGCTTTGCATCGTTTGATAAATTCTGGTTTGCCATAATAGCTTCTTTGGTTATCTTCCCTGCAGCGAAGTCCCTAAACCATTCTGGCGAATTAATCTCAGGCATTACATACTCTCCTGAGTCTCCACTCGCTACATCTCCACCTGTAGGTCTTGCTGGGTTTGTGCCTTGATGAACACCGTCCTGATTAACACTTTCGGTCTTAGAATTTTTCGCAATCTGTTTAAACAAATCAATTGCACTCCTTGCAAGATTGGTATCGTCCAACAATTGGGGTTGTTCTTTAAATAAATCGTCAATAGTCTTTCCGTCTGAGTTCTTGATAGAGGCAAGCTCATTCCATCCATCGCCTGCACTCTCTTTGATTCTTCCGTAGAACTCGTTCCTTTTTTCTTCTCTCTGTTTAATTGCCTGCTGTTGCTCACGCTCACGCCTCAATTCATCGAGAAATTTTTTGTCCTCGTCGTTCTTTTGTAAATCTGAGTTTACATTGTTGTTTACATTGTTGTTTACATTCATGTCATCGTTCATTTTAATTCTCCTCGCTTAACACGCTGTTAATAAACTCCGTAGCTCCGCATATATAATACGGTATTCCCTTTTTAAATGTCAAGTTCTTTTTTAGTTTACGATTAATAATTCTTTCTATAATGCTCTGTATTTCTATTATATACTCTTCTCCTGACTTATCTTTAGCACCTGTAAACAATAGTTTACATAACGGCTTCTTTAAGTTCATTGCTCCGCTGGTTACCTGATGATAAAGCATTAAAAGTTCTCTCAAATCTTCGTCATCTCTTCTCTTAGCCATTGCTCATCTCCTGAACCAAATCTTTGTTTTCATCTATCAGCTTAATAGCTTCAATCATTTGACTTGCCTGTTCTTCATTTATTGCTCCTTGTTCAAGAAGAGCCATTACTGTTCCCGCCAGTTCAGTAGCCCAGTATTCAGCATCGGTTTTCAAATAACGATACGGGTCAACAAAACCAATTGCCTCGTATAAATCATAGAACAGGTTCTCAAGATTAGTTCTTTCAGGTATTTCAACTGCAAGCCTTAATGCTTCCTGTAACTTAGCAAGGCGAACCATTCTGTCGGATGGCAGATAAGAGCCGTTGACCACTCTGATATTTCTATAATCTTTCAAAAAGTCTGGAGGAATACTCTGTTCCTGAAAATCAAAATATTCATAGCGGGTATAAAATATTCTTAATATGTCCCAAGTAACGGGATTATAAAAAGAGTTCTCTATCCTCTTTGCTATATCTGAGTCGCTTCTTACTAAGGCTTCGCCTATCATATCAGCAACACTTGTAACTCTTATCTGTTTGTCCTGCATACCAAATGTCATGTCACTTGTGCCTGTTACATAGAAAAGGGACTCCTTCCCTTTCTCATACATGAACATAGCTCCCTGTGTTATTTCAGGGATAGTGAATTGGTGCATAGCATCAGAAGCACGGACTATGTTTTTATCAAGTGGATTAATTCTGAATATCTTCCTGCCATCTGCCGGGTCATAAGCAAGCGGGTCAATCATTATATCGCCAAGACAATATATCGGTGCTGTATTATTAAAAGCATTGTTATCTGCCACCTGATTAAAGGCGTTACTCATTGCTGCGACAGGCCACTTAAGCTCTTCCCAAAGAGTGATATAGTCGTCATAACAAAAACCAACATTAATCGGGATTCTGCTTAAATCGCCATTAGAAGCATAGCCCTCTGCAACTACATAAGCATCGTTGACTATTACATAGAACTTGCCGTTGTCTAAATAATATTCACGAAGAGTTACTGAATTGCTCGGCTTCCTTTTGCCAAGTAAAGAGTCGCCCGAACTATCAAGCAAGTCCTCCATCTTCTGGGTGTGTCCGTCAAGAGGCTCTTTGAAATCAGGAAACTTTCTCCTGAATGCTTTCTCTGTCATCGAGCTGCTTATTGTTACTATGATAAATCTTGCTGTGCCTCTATAGTCAAGCGGGTCTGCATCCCAGTCAAAATAAGTTGTCATCGGATTATAAACTATATAATCAACCGCCCCTTTGTTGTAAATATTTTCCGGAGATGGTCTGCCGTCCTGCCAACGCATAACTGTTTCGCTAAGTTCTCTGAATACTGTCTGTTGAACAAAAACGCCGTCCCTGACAAATGTTTTAATTATTCTCGGTAGCTTACCTGCTAAATTCATTTTCGTGTAGAACTTAGCAAACTCTCTCTCTAAAGCTCTGCTTACTGCAACATAGTCTTTTCTGTTGGCATCCCATTCATAGCGAGGCGGAATAGCTGTCATGTTGTCTATCATCTTCTTTGTGATGGCTTTGTGAATAGGTAGTAACATCTTTGAACAGGTAGGAGGCAACTGCTGTTGCTCTGATTTGTGTGTCTTAGCTCTGCTGTCTCTTATTGGCTCGTCTGTTATATAGCCGTTCAAATAAATCTCGTTACTTGCAGCACCACGAATATCATCAGGTATCTCATTCAGGAATGCCTTCCGTGCATAGCCCATTTTCTTTTTAAATTCACTGAAAGCACCTTGAGAAGTTTTTAAATCTTCCTGATACTGTTCTAAGATTTGTTTATAGTTCATGTCATAACCTCGCAAATAGTCCTGCATTTCTTAACTGTATCGGCTGGAACTCTATGTTCTGCCTGCCATGCTTTAAATTCTTGAAAGCTCTTGCTGTATAAATATCGCCCTGTCTGTCTATATCTGAAACCATCATTACAACACAGTCAACAAAGTCCATGCCACCTATACCAAGCAACTGATTGATTAGTTTCTGGATATTGGTTTTCCTTTCTTCGTTAGTATCATTTTCTATCTTAGCAACATATATTTCACGCATTTCAAATAACAGAGACAATACTTTGTTTGCCGCTTCAACTTTGCTGCCTAATGATTTGGTATGTTTGAAATCCCTCAGATAACGCATCCTATCACGCATAAGCTTTATCTGCTCGTCATAAAGCCCTGTCTGTCCCTGCCCCTGAGCATCCTGAATAAAGAAATCAATGTCCTCTTCAAGTGCCATATTGAGATTGACACTCTTGATACCGCCTGTGTCCATACCAAAGGTTTGCCACGCATTATAAATAATAAATACTTCTTCACTTACTACTGCATGGATAATAGAAAATCTGGATTTAGTGTCGCCTTCTCTTTTGTCTTTTCTTGAAAATGAAGGGTCGCATACCTGAACGACCATGTGCTTACCTTTGAGTTCTTTTAGTTCGTCCTCAGTAAGCACCATTACATTACGCTGTTCACTGAAACCTATATTCAATTCACTGCCTTCATAATCTCTTGGCTGCATCATCATCTGTGATTGAAACCATTCGCCCTGTTCTATCCGCTGATTAGCCAATTCGTCATCTGTAAAATAACGACACAATCTTTGTGTTTCGCCTAAGTGTTCCCATTCGGCAGGCATTTCAAAGACTGTGGCATTAGGCATTTCTTTTATCTCAGTATATAAAGAGTTCTCCCACCATTCTGTGCCGGTCATGTAACAGCGGAATGTCCAGTCATCTCTATATTGTTTCATAGCAAATAAACTTCTGAAATAACTGATTAATTGTTTTGTTACCTTCGGGCTTCTGCTTGTTTCATCAGTTACCAAGTCATCCGCCAATACTCCTTCAAAGTGCCATGAAGTTCTATCTATCTGAGGCGAGCCGACTGTAAAGGTCGCTTCTTTCCTGAACTCGTAATTGACATCGCCGCTCCTTAAATATTCTTCCGTTTCTTCATTGAAAGTAACAATGTTAATCTTTTCACTTGTTAAGATATTGCCACCCCTTGCTCTGAACATCCGTGCATCTTCTGTAAACAAATCAGGAAACACCAATTCAAGATACGGGTTCATCATCATCTCTTTAATTGATTGCAATAAAGACTTGGCTCTGTCTTTATCGCTATGCACTACAAGCCATTTATATGTCGGGTAATTAATCACTAACCATAAAGCACGCATACATGTCCATTTAGTTGTCTTACCTGTTCCTCTTGACATCATCACAAGCTCGATTGTAGCGTTAGGAGCAAACTTAAAGAAGCCGCCCTGACCTTCTGCTGAATCATATTTAGCAGGTAGATAACCGGTCTTTAAGAAAGAGTCCAACGCTCTGTCAACCGGAAACAACCATTTGGGGTCTGATATCCATGCAAAGAACTCTATCCTATATTTCCTGAATATGTATCTGAGATGCTTAATAAGAGTGAAATATTTATAATTAATGCTGTCAATTGAATCTTCGGGATATAGTTCACGATACTGTCTGCAGACCGCTGCATAATGTTCTCTTTCAATGTGTGTAATGCTTTCCTGACCGGTATGCTTCAACCTGTTCAGAATGGTGTCTAAATCCCTCTGTGTCGGTTCCCAGCCATGACTTCTTTTCTTTAAGACCTGCTGTTTACTCATCAAGTTCCTGCTTAATAAAACTCATTCTGTCTTTTACTTTCTTTTCCAGCTTACCGCTCCTCTTGCAAAGCACTATAACTTCAAGAAGAGCTTCGCCATTCTCATCGCCAAACGCTATATCAGCTAATCTGTCAAACGCCTGTTCAGATAATTCGTCTTCATTAGATGCTATTATCTTCTTTAACAGCGTAACATTGCTTGTTCTTTCTATTACACTCGATAATAAAGATACCGCTTTATCGTGGAGCTTAGTCGTTTCGTCCACTTGTTACTCCAAAAACATATCTGTCTTTAACAACACTGTAAATTCCTTTGAAACCATAGTACGCTTTATCGCTATGTTTACTCTTGCCGTCATAAACTAAAGCAACCTCTTCAGCTTCAAAGTCTTTTAGTGGAACACCCTGATTAATATCAGTATTGCCTACTGTCATATCAAACACAGGAGCTCCATCTTTATCCAAAACTGCTCTAAGCATTTTCGCCCTCCTTCAAATAACGGACTTTTAATTCTCTGTTGCCGACTATCTGCTTTACTGTTACTCCATCGCCTACTATCGGAACGCTCAGAAAGCCCTTAGCTCCATTTATCTTATATTTAAAACAACAATATTCATCCGATACATCTCCTTCAAATACTGCTTTGCCGTCATCGTCTATCATGCCTTTGATGTCAGGAGTGTCCTCAAGATAACATTTAGAACCTTCTATGAAGTCGCCATAATCAGTAATGTCAAAACAAGTCTCATCTTCTCCCGGATTATAAACACCGTTCTTAAAGAAAATATCTTTAGCCTCAACTTCAAAATAACTGCCTTTATCAGCAACCCACAATTCTAAACGATACTTCTCATCTGTAGCCCTGTGATTAGAAATGTCAACTCTTTTATCATGAGAGAAACTGTAATAACAGATCTCTTCATCGCCTATTCTTGAATTATTAAATAATACCTCGCCACTGCCTGCGTCGTATATCCTGAAACTGCTACGCATTATTTACCTCCGTAATTCAAATGTTCAACCTCGCTATGCTCCATATAGCCATCTATCAATAACTCAGCTAGTGTAAAGCCATTAACCAGTTTCCCTCTTCTCCTTAATCCGTCCATCAACCGACCAAGAAATTGTAAGCCATGCTCTCCTACTACAGGAACTCTTAAAAATCCATATAAATCTCCTGCAAATTTAAGAGGAAGTGTTTCTGATAATTCTTCTTTCTCTATACGCCTCTGAATCCTTTTTACGACACTCTTTGAAGAAGCAGAAGCACGCCTCTTGCCAAAAAGACGACCGTCCCTGACTCTACCTTTCATATCCACGAAAAGCTCCTTAAAAACGAAATCTCGCACTCTTAAAATAACAAATATAAAATCACTTGTCAATATATTGTTTATTTATTAAGTGTCTCTCTTAAAAAGAAAAGAAATAAAAAGAAAAAAACTATCGCAAAAAAAGAAAAAACAAGAAAAGAAAAAAGATGTCTTGGTTTTTTTAAAAACTCTTTGCCTTATAAAAAAGAGAGTGCTAAGAAAAAGAATCATGCCTGCCCGACTTGTAAGAGTTAATAAATCAGGAATCAAAAAGAGAGGTCATTTTTTTTGGGGAAAATTTTTGTGTGAGGGACAAACATTTTTTCAGAGCAGGGGCGTTGGGGTCAATGGGGTTTTTGAATCAGGGCTAAACATAACTCCAATCTATGTGCAATTATAGGACACCACAACATGTTGTGGTTGCTGCTGTTTTCTAAATTACATAAACTTTTCACTTTTGATAACTTGTTGATTTTGTTAAAGATCCCCTGTTTACTCAACTTCGCTTAACAGCTATTATGTAAACTAAAGTTAGCTGTGTTCAGTTATTGAACATGTCCTAAAAATGAACATGTCTCATTTTTGAACATTGTGAGAGTATCCGCAACATCTATTTTATTTTATTTAACTTGATTACAATTATGCTTATAATTACAATTGCTTAACAATCTTATAAATCTTATAATGTCTTGTTGTGTTTACAATATATATCTTACTTTCTTGTAATTATAGCTACTTGTCTTATAGCAATTATTAAGAATGTTATATATATTCCTGTTACTGTAATTCTTGCAATAGCTGTGAGATATAATCTTATGTCTTAGACAATTACTATATTTTGAATACATATCTTGCTTATTATTATGGTTACTGCAATTATTATATATATTATTATAATATAATCTCGTGTAGCTTCTTATATAAACATAAGAATCTACACTCTATTATCTTATAAGTTGCTGTTTTGAAGATTTTTATTTTTGTTATTTTTGTTATTCCTGACAAAAATTGTCCTGGTTTTCTTCTGTTTCATCGCCGTTTTCCTTGTTTTTATCAGGTTTTTTGTTGATCTCACAATATTTGTCTGATTTTAAGTTGTTGATTTTATTGGCATTTCTTCCATGTGACAAAAATTGTCCTCTAATTTTGGCACAAATTAGGTTGCTTTTCCTACAATCTTAACACTGCAAAATATTTCTCTTTCGCTTTATGTTTTTTATTCTTAATGATTTCGTGCACTTGCTTAATTATTTTCTGCCTTGTGTTAAGACTGGCACACTCCTTGCAATATTGAAACAGTTCTTTGCAAGTCGAGTTTTTATTATTTATTTTTATGAAAAGGAGTTAAAAATGGAAAATGTTAAGAGCTTAAATTTATGCGGTTGCTGCCTTGAAAACAACTGCGGTAATTGCCCTAACCTGAGAGAGGGAGGGCAAAGATGAAAAAAGAGTTAAAGAGAGACCTGATGACACTGTTTTTTTATAGTGTCGGTGTTATGGTTATTTTAGAAGTATTATTTACTTTAAGGGGGTTTTAGAAATGAAAGTTAAAACGAAAGAGTTTAAAAAAGCTATTGCAAATTGCAACTTGGTTGCTAAAAACGACAAAAACTTTAATTTTGTCAATTTTATTTTCAGGAAAAACAGCTTGTTGTTATCAGCCTCAACCTTGCAAGAAAATTACAAAACTGAGTTAAAAGGTGAAAATTCAGGAAATTGCTCTTTTCTTGTGAATAGCAGTCAAATTTCTAAAATTGCAAAAGGTATAAAAACTGCTGAAACTGAACTAATTATACAGGGTGAAAAACTTGTTATTAGGGCGGGTGTTGATTACAGCATTGATGTTATTGCTGATACCGACATTCTACCAAAATTAGAAGCCACCAAAAACAGCAGTTTTGCAGTTAAAATAACAAACCAGCAAGTGTTGTTTGACATTGTAAAAAAAGTCAGCTTTTCTACTACAAAAGCCAACGAAAATAAAGCATACAGCGGGCTTTTGTTTGCAAATAACAAAGAAAAGGGCTTTTCTGAAATTGTTGCAACCGACATACACCGCTTGAGTTATGTAACAACCAAGATTTTTGAGTCTGAAGTTGATTTTGTTGTTGGTGTTGAGCACCTGAAGAACATCTTGAAAATCTTCAGCTCTTCAAAAATAAGCGTTAAAATCTTAGACTTTGGCACTGAAACAGCAAAAACATTAGTTGTTAAGGGTGGAAATAACCTTTACAGTGCAAAGTTAATAAAAAACGAATTTCCTAATTATAGAGCTATTATTGAAAAGTATGCTGATAAGAAAAGCGGTTTTTATGTAATTAACAAGGCGGTTTTTTTCGATAAGCTAAAAGGTATTGTTTCAGCCTCAAGCGATAAGATAACTCAAACATTGTTTGATTTTGCCTGTGATAAACTGTTTATAACGACTGAAACTGTCCAGGCTGATTTAGCGGTCAAGCCGGTTAATGTTTCAAGCTCAAAAACGGTCGCTGTTGACGCAAAAAAAGTTCTTGATGTTGTTAACAGCGTTGAAGCAGTAAGCATGAATATTGAAGGTGGTTTTAGTCCTGTTTTCTTTGAAGAAAAAACAAAAGATTATTGTTATAATCATTATCTTATGCCTTTAAGAGCCAATTTAGAGCAATTTAGAGCGGTTGAGGCAATTGAGGCAATTGATAAGGCAAAGAGTGCTGAAAAGGTGCCGGAAACAGAAAAGGTTGAAGTTGCAGAAGTTAAACAAGCTGAAAAAACAGAAATTAAGGAAGAAGCACAGGAAGTTGAAACAGTTAAGCGGGAAAGTAACGCAAAAATAGACCAAGATTACAAGGAAAAAATTAAGCAACTACAAGAATCGGTCAAAAGTGTATCTTTAGAAGATTTGCAGAAATTTGCAAAAAACTGGGCAAGAGGATACATTGCCGGACTTTATAATTACAGTTGCTATAATTTCGTGTTGGCAAGCGGTCAAATAAGAGCGAGAAAAGGGCTTGAACTTCAGGCAATTGCCTCTTTTAAGGGCTGGAAAGAAAAAGGAAGATTTGTCAAAAAAGGTGAATCAGCAATTTCCATTCTTGCTCCCATCATCAAAGCAATTGAGATTAAAGATAAGAAAACAGGTGAAATTGCTGAAGAAAAAAAGGCAATCGGTTATAGGATGGTGCCGGTTTTTGACTTGTCTCAAACTGAGCAAATTAAAGGTGTGGAAGATAAATTGAAAGTCTTTGCCGGCGGTTATGTTGGCAAGGACACGCAAGGAAAGTCTCTTTTATCTTTCGAGCAGTTGACAAGCAGTTTCAAGGTGCCTTGTGTTGTTATTGAAGTTACAGAGGGAGCAGAAGGTTACACCGACGGAAAAAAGATTGTAGTTCTTAAAAAAGACAATGAGCAAATGATAGCAACTTATCTACACGAATTAGGACACTGTTTGCTTCATTTTGGGAAAAACGCTGATAAGATAACAAGCAGTGTTGCAGAGCTTGAGGCAGAAACTGTTAGCTATGTTGTTTGCTCTATCTTGGGGATAAGCAACGAATTTTCTAAGCTATACTTGAAGGGCTGGAACGCTGATACTAACTTAATGAAAAAGATTAGAGTTGCCAAAGTTATTTCAGCGATCGATAAGATAGTTAAAAGGCTAATGGAGCGACACAAGGA
>LSQX01261524.1_pt2 | contig 30661 bp, 22 predicted proteins | sample 654561 | NCBI WGS metagenome assembly LSQX01 (sample SAMN04489861, study PRJNA283612) | anaerobic digester metagenome | isolation source: 4 biogas reactors fed with cattle manure at either 37C or 55C with and... | place: Denmark: Kongens Lyngby | collected 2014 | reverse complement strand
ATCCGGTTCCCATCGGGGAACCATTTCAGGCCAAAGACCCCCACGGGGAGATCGGTGATTTTTTGGGCTTCACCGCCCTGAATGGGCAGGACATAGACCTGGGCGGGACCATCGTGACGGCGCGAAGTAAAGGCCAGGCGGGTGCCGTCGGGGCTCCAGACAGGGCTGCCCTCCTTGCCGCTGAAGGTCAGCTGGCGCAAGGCGGCAGTCTGGTTGTTCATCAGGAAAATATCCGTGGAAGAGGTATTGGCTTCAATATCCCATTCTGTGACGGTAAAGGCTGTCCATTGCCCGTCGGGCGATACCTCCGGATTGCCCACCCGCTTCATCTGCCAGAGCAGTTCGGGGGTGATGGGAGAGCTGTCCCGGGCCGGGAGAGGCTGGAAGGAAAAAACGAAAATTACGAGAGGAAGGAGTTTTAGCATTTTCATATTATCTTGATTTCAGATTAACGATTAACGATTTTTGATTTGCGAATTAAAAGATCAAACGGATGATGGCATGGGGCATGGGGCAGACCCAAAACCTGAAACCATTTGATTTGAGATCAACCCAGCCTGTCCTCCTTCGGCGGGTAAACCGGCTGGCAGGGATTAACGATTTTTGATTTGCGATTAACAAAAACCAAACACCCAAAACCTGAAACCATTTGATTTAAGATCAACGATTAACGATTTGTGATTTAAGAAGTTAACCCCAAACTCCAAACGTCTAACCCCAAACCTTAAACCCTGAACACCCTTTCGAGTACCAGTTCCTCCACAGCTTTTTTCCGCTGGTCGAGCAATTGCCCCAGGGCTTCTTCGCCGCCTGTATAGAGCACCTGGCTGATAAGGGGCATGGCCAGGAAAGGGAAAAAGCCGACCGAGAACATATTGACCAGCAGTTCGCGGGCATCCACGGCCTGCATCCGGCCCAAGGAGGCTTCCTCGTTTATCTCCTGCTGCAGGGCACCCAGCTCGGCCTTATAGCCCTCCAGGATCGGATACATCAGCTCGGGATGCTGCTGGGCCTCCTGTATGATGAATCCCGGCAGGAAAGGCTTGCGCAGCATCACCTGCAGAAAGCGGTCGACCAGCAGTTGCAGCCTTTGCTTCAGGGTGCCCGCCTGTTTTTCGAGGACCACGCCGCTGAGGGAGGCAAACCACGAGAGGGCATCTTCCATTACCTGCCTGAACAGCAGCTCCTTGCTTTGAAAATAATAGTGCAGCAAGGCTTTATTCACCCCTGCATCATCGGCGATCTGCTGCATGCGTGCGCCCGAATAGCCCTTATAGACAAAATTCTTCGCGGCAGCATCCATAATGCGCTGCTCTGCTCCTTGCTTATTTTCTTCCATCATACTCAGGTTTAAGGTTCAAGGTTCCTGGTTCAAAGTTCAAGCTTGCCTGCCGGCAGGCAGGGTTTCAGGCACTTCGTTATTCATTATTCCTTGTTCGATATTCTGAAATCAATTGGTTGTGAATTTCAGACAAGATACTGATTTTCAATGTGCTATTTGTGAAAGAAAAACCCAATCCACAAATTCACCCCAATTTTAAGTCAATGAACACAAATAAGGTTAAGGTTAAGGTTAAGGTTGAGCCACAGGACCTTATCTGCGTAATCCGTCAAAATCTGTGTAATCCACTCATCACCACATTAGGACATTCTCTTCGCTTTTCCAAATTTACGGGAAAATCCATCCATAACCAAAATTTTCACCATTTAGTTAATCCCCTTATGAAAAACATTCAAACAAATGGCATTCTTGTTTGTTATTTGAATAAAACAAAACCCAAAGCCATGCACAAACCAGCCCTAACCGATAAGAACATCCACCCCCTGCTGAAAAACCGCTGGAGTCCCCGTTCCTTTGATTCGCGCCCTGTGGAGGCCGATAAGCTGCAGCGCATTTTTGAGGCGGCGCGCTGGGCGCCCAGCAGCTTCAACGAGCAGCCCTGGCGCTTTATGCTGGGCATCAAGGGCGATGAGACCTGGGATAAGATCTATGACAGCCTGCTGGAATGGAACCGGCAATGGGCCGTGACGGCACCCGTGCTGGTGATGGCCATTGGCAGCACCCATTACGACAAGACCGGCAAAGAAAGCGACATCTATAAGTATGATGTGGGACAAGCCATTGCCCACCTTACTTTCCAGGTGATGGAGGAAGGGCTGATGATGCACCAGATGGGTGGTTTTTCGAAAAAGAAGGCCATCGCCCATTTCGACATCCCTGAGCAGTACCATCCCCTCACGGTTTCCGCCATGGGATACCAGGCTGATCCCGAACTTTTGCCTGAGGAGTTTGCCAAAATGGAATACAACGAACGCCGCCGCAATGCATTGAATGAGCAGGTGTTTTCGGGTCGATTCGGGCAGGCTGCCCCCGTGGTGGAATAACACGGGCAAAGCCGGAGGACTGTTTCCATATTTTCACCGAATATTCCCCCTGATTTTTTGTATATTTGGGTCAGTCTATTTTGGGCTGAACAACGGATATCTGTCTGCCAATGGTTTTGCGCCGTTTCTTACTGATGCTTTGCCTGCTGGGCCTGCTGGCAGGCAACCTCCGTGCGCAGGCGCCAAAGTACAGCAATGAGTTTCTGAGTATAGGCGTAGGCGCGCGAGCCCTGGGCCTTTCCAATGCCTTCACCGCCCTGGCCAACGATGCCACGGCAGGCTACTGGAACCCGGCAGGCCTGACCCGCATTCAGTCGAACCTGCAGCTCTCGCTGATGCACACCCAGTATTTTGCAGGTATTGCGCGCTACGACTATGGCTCACTGGCTTTCCGTTCAGGCGATAACAACCATTTTGCCCTCTCCTACATCCGCTTCGGAGTGGATGACATCCCCGACACCTCTGAGCTCATTGACCCGGAGGGCAACATCAATTACGACCGCATCCGCTCCTTCTCTGCCTCCGATAATGCAGTGTTCTTTTCTTATGCCCGGCTGTTTCCCTCTGTTGAAAACCTGCGCATAGGTGCCAACGCCAAGATCATCCGCCGCACGGCAGGCTCCTTTGCAGGGGCCTGGGGCTTTGGACTCGACATTGGTCTGCAGTACCAGTGGAAGGCCTGGCATTTTGCCGCTGTAGGGCGCGACATCACTTCCACCTTCAATGCCTGGAGCTATGACTTCAGCGAGGAGATGCGCGAGGTGTTTACCCTTACGGGTAATGAGATCCCCAAGAGCAGCCTGGAAGTCACCCTGCCCCGGGTAGTCCTGGGGGCAGCAAGGCAGTTTTATTTCAGGGAAGACTTTGGCTTGCAGGCCTCACTGGATATGGTCATCACTACCGACGGTCGTCGCAACGTATTGATCAAGGGCGACCCCTTCAGCCTGGACCCCAGCCTGGGACTGGAGTTCTCGTACAAGAACCTGGTGTTCCTGCGCACAGGACTTGGAAGCTACCAGCGTTACACCCACGAGGATGAGTCCTATGGCGGGGGGATGCAGCTCAACATGGGGCTGGGCATCAACCTGGGCGAGAGGCTGAGTATCGACTATGCCCTTACCGATGTGGGCGACCAGAGTGTTGCCCTGTATTCAAACATCTTTTCCCTGCGGTTCAACATCGACCGCCGCGAAAGAACAGAACCCCAAGAATAAAGGCTGACGACATTGAAAAAGACCCTGATCCATATCGTTTTTCTCTTTGCAGCCCTGCTGAGCCGGGCGCAGACCCCCTTTGGCAATGAATGGATCAATTACAACCAGCAGTATTACACAATCAAGGTGCACGAGCAGGGCCTGTACCGCATCGGCTACAGCACCCTGCTGGAAGCGGGGGTACCGCTTGGCAGCTTTGACCCCCGCAGTTTCCAGGTGTTCCACCGCGGGGAGGAACAGCCCATCATCGTCCGGAATGAGCAAAGCGGACTGTTCCAGCCGGGTGACTACATCCTGTTCTATGGCGAACGCAACGACGGGCAACTGGACGAGGAGCTTTACAAGGGCGCTCCCTTTCATCCCAATCCCAACTACAGCCTCTACACAGACACCGCCACCTATTACCTCACCTGGAACAGCCTGCTCAGCAACCGGCGCTATGTTACGGAAACCGACCTGAACTTCGAGGGGTATACCCCGGCGCCCTGGTTCTGGCACACCGTCCGCCAGGACTATACCAGCAGTTATTATGCCGGGGAGACCAATACTGCAGGGGTTACCGACCCCGAATATACCCAGGCCCAGGGATGGTTTGACGGGGAGCTAACGCTGGGTCAGAGCCGCAGCAAGACCATCCCCACCCCTAATCTTTACCTGGCAGGGCCACAGGCAAGGGTGGACCTGGCCGTGGCAGGCGCCTCCAACTATGCCACCCTGAGCCCCGACCACCATCTGCAGATCCAGTTTGCCGGCCAACTGATCGACACGCTTTACGATGGGTATAAACTGCTGAAGTTCACGCAAAACGTGAACGTCTCTGCCTTAAATCCTGCAGGCACCCCCTTTGTGTTCACCTCCATCAACAACCTGAACAGCCCGGTGGACCGCAGCGCCATTGTTTATATTCAGGCCCGCTACCCCCGCAACTGGAACCTTGGAAACCTTCAGCAGCTAAAACTGGAGCTCCCGGCAGGCACCCAAGACAAAACCCTGCTGACCTTCAGCAGTTTCGATGCCGAAGAAACCGATACCGTATGGATCTTCGACCAGGGCAACAGGCGCCAGATCCCGGTAGTACTGGAAGAAGAACAATGGAAAGCGCTGGTGCCCAACGGGACCCTGTTGAGAAGCCTTTTTCTGACTTCCTCTGCCAGGATCAAAGCCGTTGAACAGGTAAAGCCTGTCAGCACCAATCCCTCAGGTTTTGCGCGTTTCCGTAATTTTGGCAACGCAGCTCACCTGGGCGCCGATTACCTGATCATCACCCATCAAAGCCTGTGGGAGGCCGCCACCCAGTATATGAACTACCGCAACAGCACGGGCCACCAGGTGCTGATGACCGATGTGGATGAGCTCATCCACCAGTTTGCCTACGGCACCTTCAAACATCCCCTTGCCCTGCGTAACTTCGTCCGTTATGTGATGGACCGCAACCCCAATGCTCCGCCCGAATACCTCTTCCTGCTGGGAAAAGGCATCGATGCCCGCAATGCGCGAAAAAACCCTTCGCTTTATGCCCTCAACCAGGTGCCTTCCTTTGGCGACCGCAGCTCCGATGCCCTCATCACCGCGGGCCTCGACGGCTACCAGTATGCCCCCGCTTTGGCCACCGGAAGGTTGTCGGCACAAAACCCTGCCCACGTGAACCTTTACCTCAATAAGGTGATGGAATACGAAGCTGCCCAGCAGGAGCCCCAGGAATGGATGAAAAACATCCTGCACTTCGGGGGCGGCAGCAGCCAGATCGAACAGGTATTCCTATACAATTACCTCAGGCAATACAAGGAAAAGCTGGAAGCCCCCTATTTCGGAGGCTACGTGCGCACCTTCCTGAAAAGCAGCACAGAGCCCATACAGATCAACCAGAGCGATTCACTGAAGCAACTTATCAACAACGGGGTCTCGCTGATGACCTTTTTTGGGCACGCCACAGGCATAGGCTTTGACATCAGCATTGACGAGCCCTCGGAATATGAAAATGCCGGGCGTTATCCCTTCGTTACCGCCAATTCCTGTTATTCAGGCGATCTGTTTGGCGATTACCTGAGCACCAGTGAAGATTTTATCTTTCAGGAAAACAAGGGCGCCATTGGTTATCTTGGAGCAACCACACTTGCCGGCACAGGCGACCTGCACCAGTTTTCCAACCGTTTCTTTGAGAATTTGGCCTACGATATGTACGGGCAATCCATTGGCCACAACATCCGCAAGACCATCCGCGACCTGCAAGCTCCCATTTACTCCCTGAAGTTCATCAGCCTGTATTCAGCCCTCCACGCCGATCCCGCCATCGTGATCAACAGCTTCCCGAAACCTGATTACAGACTGACCCAGCCCGATATTTCCTTTATTCCAAAGGACGTGACTGCCGAATTGGACAGTTTTACCGTAAGGGTCAGGGCGGTCAACATTGCCAAGGCCATTACCGACTCGATGATGGTGGAGCTGGCACACACCCTGCCTGACGGAAGTATTGAAAATTACCTGCAAAGGATTCCTTCCCCCTTGTTCAAGACAGACGTCGACTTCCGTATCCCTGTCGACCGCGTGAACGGCATCGGGCTGAACTATTTCACAGCCACCCTCGATGCCTACAATGAGATCGATGAGCTGAATGAATCAAACAACCTGGCCACCACCAGCCTGCTGATCAAATCGGCCGACCTTCAACCCGTCTTTCCGCCAAAATATGCTGTGGTCCCTGAGCCACAGGTAACGCTGAAAGCCTCGGTGGGGAACCCTTTCGGGGAAGCGCGCAACTACGTCTTTGAAATGGATACCAACGCCAGGTTCCTGACCCCCCTGCGGGAAAACATGAGCGGGGGAACAGGGGTCATCACCTGGACGCCGCCCCTCACCCTGACCGACAGCATTGTTTATTTCTGGCGGGTAAGCCAGGACTCCACCTATACGGGCGAATATGCATGGCGCAGCAGCTCCTTCCAGTATATCAATGGCCAGAGGGGATGGAGCCAGGCCCACTTCGACCAGTTCGGCCTGAACAGCTACCGCTTCGTCAATTACAACGAAACGGAACGCCTCTGGGATTTTGAAAACAACCGGATCACCGTGGCTGCCCAGACGGGCTATTATCCCTATATGGAATACTACGAGAACTGGCTTAGGGTAAATGGTGTGCTGACCCGCGTCTGGTCGTGCCTGAGCACCGGTGGCCACGGGATGGTGTTCTTTGTCTTTGATCCGGTGAGCGGCGAAAACTGGCTCAGCATCCCCCAGGGTGACGGCCTCGGGCAGTACGGCAATGTCCACTGCACCACCGGCAGCAGAGAAGGCTTTGACTTCTACACCCACACCGAGGAGTGGCGGGAGCGGGTGCGCCTCTTCCTCGACAGCATCCCCGATGACCATTACATCATGGCCTGGAGCCACCGCAACCACAATGCGCAGAGTTTTTCGGAAGAGCTGAAGCAAAGCTTTGAAGCCTTTGGCAGCGGGCTGATACGGCAACTGCCCGACAACCTGCCCTACCTGATATGGGGGCAGAAAGGACAGCCCATAGGCAGCGCCAATGAGGCCATCGGGCAAACAATCACCTCCATCATCCAGATCGAAGACAGCCTGGAGACCAACTGGAACAGGGGCTTCATCCAGTCAGAGATCATTGGCCCCGCCAGCACCTGGGAGTCCCTCCACTGGCGGCAAACCAGCCTGGAAGACCCAAATACCGACCAGGTGAGCCTTGATGTCTTTGCGATGCAGCCCGGCGGGGAGCCTGTGCTGTTTTATGAAAGCCTATCACCAAGCCAAAACGACATCTACAACCTGGGCGACAGCATTGATGCACAGCAATATCCCCTTTTGCAGCTCAGGGTGAATATGTTCGACGAGGTCAACCGCACCCCTGCCCAGATGGATCGCTGGCAGGTATTGCACGCGGGCATCCCCGAAGCGGCCCTGGACCCCGGCAAGCATTTCGTGTTTCGTGCCGACACCCTGCAGGAAGGACAGGACCTGATGTTCAGCACCGCCATCACCAACATCAGCGACTACGATATGGACAGCCTGTTGGTACGCTACTGGATCGTGGATGAAAACCGCCAAACCCATCCCATCTCCTATCCACGACAGGCACCCCTGCCCGCAGGACAAAGCCTGATCGACACCGTTCAGTTCTCTACCCGGGCGCTCCTGGGAAACAACACCTTCTGGATAGAAGTCAATCCCGACAACGACCAGCTCGAGCAATACCATTTCAACAACATCGGCAGCCTGCCCTTCTATGTGGAGCGCGATAAGGCCAATCCTCTGCTCGATGTGACTTTCGATGGCATCCGCATCCTCGATGGGGAGATCGTTTCACCCAATCCCCAGATCCGTATCACCCTTAATGACGAGAACCAATTCCTGTTGCTCAATGACACCTCGCTGGTGAAGGTATTCATGCAAACACCCCTTCAGCCTGAACCCCAAAGGGTGTATTTTATCCAGGACGGACAGGAAATGATGCGTTTCTTCCCCGCCAGCCTGCCCGACAATACCTGTATCATCGAGTACAATCCCGTTTTTGCCGAAGACGGCACCTACCGCCTGCGCATTCAGGCCACCGACCAGTCGCTCAACGAATCGGGCGACGAGGATTATACAGTAAACTTTGAGGTGATCAACCGCAGCACCATCACCGAGGTGCTCAACTGGCCCAATCCCTTCAGCACCGCCACCCATTTTGTGTTTACCCTTACGGGATCGGAGCTGCCCACCTACTTCCGCATACAGATCCTGACCATCACCGGCAAGGTGGTGCGCGAAATAGACCTGGCCGAACTGGGGCCCCTGCGCATCGGCCGCAACATCACACAATACGCCTGGGACGGCACCGATGAATATGGCGACCGTCTGGCCAACGGCGTTTACCTCTACCGCATCATCACCAGCATCAACGGGGAGGAGATCGAACGGAACCCCACTGCTGCCAGCCGTTTCTTCCACCGCGAGATGGGGAAGATGTACCTGATCAGATAATAACAAACTTATGATAAACTACCCGCCCAAGATCCTGATAGCCCTCTCGGAAGCTATCGATGAGAATCACGACATCGCCCGCTGGCTGCTGGAGAACGGCTTCCCCGAACTGACCGCCGTGGCCAGTGCCATTCACCTCGACGAGGAGGCCTTTGATTGGCTGATGAAACACAAGTTCCCTCATTTCGGGGCTTTCACCAAGGCCGTATGGGACGACAAGAAAGCCTATTACTGGTTGAGGGAGCACGGCTTTGACTTGATGGTTAAACTGGCCGATGCCTCCCGCGGCGATGACGTCTCCCTGCAATGGCTTCGCGACCAGGACCTGGAAGTCTTCATAAGGATTGCCCAAAAAACCGCAGAGGTGATCAAGCGCAAGGAGTTTGAATTAAAGGATTATCACCGGTTTCACATCTAAGACCCATAATGGAATATCACTATGCATATCCGCGGGCAGCCATCACGGCCGATGCCGTGATCCTGAAAGAAACGAAAGGACAGACCTTAGTGCTGCTGATCCAACGCGCCTCAGCCCCTTTCCAGGGGATGTGGGCCCTGCCCGGAGGCTTTCTCGAAATGGATGAAACCCTTGAAGAATGCGTGGCCCGTGAAACAGAAGAGGAAACAGGACTTAGGGGCCTGCAGTTTAAGCAGATCGCCGCCTTCAGTGCCATAAACCGTGACCCCCGCCACCGCACCATTACCATCGCTTTCCTTGCCCTGGCCGACGAAACCCACCAGCCCCGCGCAGGCAGCGACGCCAGCAATGCCCGCTGGTTCCCCCTCAACAAGCTGCCGCAACTGGCCTTTGATCACGGGAAGATCATAGGAGAAGTGTTGGAAGTGTTGTCGTGAGTGGAAGTATTGTCGTGGTTGTCCGGTTTTCTGTTTGTCTGGTTTTTAGTGTTGTCCTTGTTGTTTAGTTGTCTGGTTATTTTGGTTATTTTCCCCAATTTTTCCTTTTGGCTATGGCGTCTCTCCCGTGCTTTGAGCCCTATAACAATGACAACATTGACAACATTGACAATATTGACAATATTGGCAATATTGGCAACACTTACAACCCTTCCATCATCGCCCGCACCACATTCTCAGCGCCTTCGCCAATCTGGGCAATGTCGGCATCAAGCATATAGCAAGGGGTTGTAAAAAGCTTGTTGGCCCGGTCCACGGTTACCTGTCCGTGGCCGGTAGTTTTGTGGGTGGCTCCCATGTTTTCGATGGCCGCCGCCGTGCCTTGATCCTGTCCAATGGTAAGCTCGCCCTTCCCAAGCACCCTGGCCAGCAGCACCGGGGCAATACACAGGGCGCCGATGGGTTTCCCTGCAGCGTGCATCCCGGTGATGGCCTTTTCCACGTCTTCGTTAACCGAACAGTCAGGCCCGTCGAAGGCAAAGCTGCTTAAGTTCTTGGCTGCCCCGAAGCCGCCGGGGAACAGGAGGGCATCGTAATCTTCAGGATTGAACCTGCTCAGGGGCTGTATCTTCCCGCGGGCAATGCGTGCCGACTCGGCCAGTACATAGCGCGTCTCGGGCATCTCCTGTCCCGTGATGTGGTTCACCACGTGGTGCTGAACAATGTCGGGCGCAAAAACATCATAAGTCCCACCCAGTTTCCTGATGGCATACATGCTGAGGGTGGCTTCGTGGATCTCAGCCCCGTCAAAGACCCCGCATCCCGATAAAACGACTGCAAATTTCTTCATGGCTGTTTTATTGATTGATTTACGTTTCCTAAAAACAAAAATCGTAAATTTTTCCCAAAGGCCCAAATGATTCCCCCTGGCTGTCTGCCATCACCCGTGAAAAACAGTAAATCGCAACCTTAACCTTACCTCACCCTCATTCTTTACTCATATCTGAGCGAGCTCACGGGGTCTTTTTCTGCGGCCTTTCGGGCGGGCATATATCCGAAAATAATACCCACAGTGGCGGCCACCCCAAAGGAGACCAGGATGGACTCGATCGATACAATGGTGAGGATATCGGTAAAATGCATGATGGCCCTGGAGAGCCCGATGCCCAGGAAGATCCCGATGATGCCGCCGCTGACGCTGATCAGGGTCGATTCGGAAAGGAACTGGAACACCACATCCGATTTGCGGGCGCCCACGGCCAGGCGTATCCCGATCTCGCGGGTGCGCTCCATCACAGAGGCCAGCATAATGTTCATAATGCCGATGCCGCCCACGATGAGCGAGATGCCGGCGATGGCCCCCAGCACAATGTTGAAGATATCCTTGGTGCGCTGTTCCTGCTCCAGCAAGAGTTCGGGGACGATGACCTCAAAGTCCTCCACCCCATAATGGCGGCGGATGAGCATCCGCTGGATGACATCAGCCGTTGGGGTCAACTGCTCCGAGTTCTCCACCTGCACAGTGATGCGGTCGAGTTGATGGTAGTTCTGGGCCTTGTCTTCTTCACCGGAAGCCGCAACGCCCCCGATGACCACGAAGTTTCCGCGTCCGCGTCCCCCGCTCCGCCTGCTTTGCTGCAGCTCCGCCAGCGAAATGGCCGAGCGGTCCTGGAACCGCAGCAGCAGGGTTTGCACAGGCGTATAGATCACATTATTGAATTCGCTTACCCCCAGGTTCTCAATGGCATCTTCGGTCACCAGCCGGTCTTCCACCACCCCGATCACCGTCAGCCAGTTGCTGCCCGCCTTGATTTGTTTTCCAATGGGGGTGCTGCTGCCAAAAAAGATGCCCCGGATGTTGTTTCCAATGATGGCCACAGGGGCGCCGTCCCGGAGGTGGGACTCCGAAAACATCTCGCCCTGCGATAGCTTCAGACGATATACCTCAAAGTAATCGGGCGTAACCCCTCCCACCCTGACAGGCCTGCGGATGCCCTCGTTCATGGCAAAGGTGCTGAGTTCCACTTCCGGGCTGATCCGTTCCACCGTGGGCACCACCTCGCGGATGCTCTCCACATCCGCCAGGGTCAAGCCGGGCGAGAACTTCCCGCGCTGAGTCTCATCCTGGCTCTCATCCTGGGCAAAGAGCGGGCGGATGATGACGTTGTTCACCCCCACCATTTTCATCTGTTCCAGAATCTCCTGCCTGGCCCCGTTGCCAATGGCCAGCATTGCAATAACTGCCGCCACACCAAAAATAATGCCCAGGGCCGTGAGGATCGAACGGAACTTATTGGCGATGACCGCCTCGAAGGCAATGTTCAGGTTATAAAAATACTTCTCGAAAAATTCCATCAATTTTTGCTTAAAGTTCAATGAGCTTCAACTCATCTGCTTTTTCGGGAATGGTCAGCAGGACCTCATCATTTTCCTTCAGCCCCTCGGTGATGATGATCTGGTTCTCATTGCGCAAGCCAACGACCACTTCCTGCTTGACCACCTTGTTATGATCCTGGCGGTAGACCCAGGTCAGGTCGTTGTCGCCGTGAATAGCCTCAATGGGCACAAACAATACATCTTCCTCCACCTGGGTGATGATGGTGTTCTTGGTGGTCATGGCAGGCCGAAGGATGGTGTCCGACTCGTTGATCTGAAGCTTAACCTCAAACACCCTTGCATCCTGGTTGGGGCGCTGCTCACCAATATTAGCTACTTCGGTGACATAGCCCGTGAATTTCTTTTCAGGAAAGGCATCCACCACAACCTCGGCAGGCTGGTTGGGTTTCACCTTGCTGATGTCTACCTCATTCACATAGGTGCGCGACATCATCACTGAGAAATCGGGCAGGGTGGCCACAACATTATCCCAGGTACTGATCTGCGAGCCGATGGTCACCTTGGTGCCGTCCCAGTTTCGCCTGTATATCACCATCCCGTCCTGGGGAGCAGCGATCACAAAGTCGTCAATCACCGAAATAATGTTGTCGTAACGCCGCTGTACCTGGCCCAGAGAAGCATTTACTTCCTGCATTTTGGCCTGGGCTTGTCGCTGCCGGAGCTCATAATTGGTCTTAGCCTGGTCGTAAGCCCGCTGCGCCTTGTCGAGGTTGATCTCGGCCTGGCGTATGGTAGCCGGGGGCTCAAAGCGTGATTGTTCGAGGGCGATCTGGGCTTCCTCATAGCTGAACTCGAGGTTGATCAAATCGTTGCGCGCATTGCGAAGGTCCATGGTGGTGTCGAGCATGGTCTGGGTATAGAGGGTCTGCAGCTTCTCCAGCTCAGTCTCCACGTCCTTCAAGCGGCTGGTGATCTCGGTGCGGTCGAGTGTGGCCACCCAGTCGCCTTCCTTTACCACCGTCCCCTCAGGAATCAGCTCGGCGATCTGAACATTATACACCCCAACCGAGCGTAAGTTGCTTGGCCCCTGGATCTCCTCCGAGTTCTTTGCCTCCAGCTCGCCGCTGGTATACACAGTAACCCTGAAATCGCCCCGCTGAACCGGAACCTTAATGACCTCAACCACAGCAGGTTCAGATCGTAAAAAATACCACAGCGCCAGGAGGATTAACACCCCGAGGCTGATCAGGATCCATTTCTTTTTCTTCATAACAATAAAGATAGGTATGTTTTGATAATATTTTTCAGTTCTGCACCGCTGATGCAAAATTATCAGAAAACCCTGCAAAAACAACGCAAAGCTATAAAACACAAACAAATATTACCAAAAAAAGCCTTGGATATCCCAATTAACAACAGGAAACAGGCCAAAACTCCTTGGCAAAGCACTTGTTTTCCAACTCCTTACACTCCTTCCGGGAAAAGGCAAATATTTACAAGGCTACATTACATAAGCATTTGCGTATATTATTTTATAATTCGACGAATATTTTTTTTTGATTTTTTTTTCATAAAATGTTTGTTTAAAAAGATTTTTTATTTAAATTTGGTCTAAATAAACATAACAAGCACAAACAAAAAAACTGAAAATTATGAAAAAAGTACTTTTAACAAGCATATTCGGGCTCTTTCTTTTCGCAGGGACCGGCCTTGTATTATTTGCCGATGAGCCTGTAGCAAAAGAGGCCAAAACAGAACAAGCATGTTGTGAAGAAGCAGCCAAAACGGCTGATGGCGGATGCACCAGCACCGCAGCAGTAGAAACCGCCAGCACCCGGTCAGCCGCCGCCGATTGTGGAAGCTCTGCAACCCAGGCTGCCGGCGCAAACAAGGCCGTTGACTGCAGCAGTACCGCCGTTCAGACCGCAGGCACTTCAGCAGCGGGAGGCTGCGGAACCTCTGCAGTGCAGACTGCAAGCACTTCTTCCGCATCTGACTGTGGCACGCCCGCCATTCAAACCGCTGCCATCAAAGCCGCCGGCGACTGCGGAACCCCTGCCGTTCAAACCGTTGAAAGCGTAACTGGTGACTGTGTCAAGCGCCCCGCCGGCGTTAGCCCTCAGCGCGCTGAAAACAGATAATATTGTTTCCCGATTACGATCCTGTGTTTTGGTGAATGTCCGCCCCGGCAGCAATGCCGGGGCGGTTTGTTTTTCTACCGGCCCAAACGCCTGCATTCCCATTCCCGGGGCGGTTATAGCTTTTGAGTTCCAATTCCGCCCTTTTCCCCTAAGAAATTAATACCTGACAGGGGGTTTAGTCGGTGTTTAGTCGGTTTAAACCTTCTAAACCTCATCGCGGGCATGACTTTTATTGCTTTTTTTTAAGGAAAGACACCCTGTAAAAGAGGCATGGACCATCAATGGGCGCAGGCCTTCCGGGCTATAAAATTAAGTCTTGCAGGAGTTTCTGCTAAAGGACCGGCTATGGCCGGATTTTTCTAATTTTGTAAAAAAAACATTCCATGGCACATCGTTTAACTTCCGGTATCAAAGGAAAAGCAAGTCTGAAGGTCACCCCAAAGGATACGGCTGAGGCCTATGGCTCGGGCAAGGTAGCGGTATTTGCCACCCCTGCCTTGATCGGGCTGATGGAAAACGCTGCCCACCTGAGTGTGCAGGCCTTCCTGGAAGAGGGGTTCATCACCGTTGGGACGGAAGTGAACATACGCCACCTCAAGGCCACACCCGTGGGAATGACCGTCACTACCGAGTCCGAGCTCATGGAAGTGGAAGGCAACAAACTGAAGTTCAGCCTCAGTGCCTTTGACGAGAATGGGCAGATCGGCTTCGGCACCCATACCCGATATGTGGTGCACGCCGAAAGTTTCCTGAAAAAGGTTTAAAGTTCAAGGCCAGGTTCCAGGTGCTCCTTTTATCAAAAATCGTTAATCCCTGCCTGCCGCAGGCAGGTTTTATCTGAAATCAATGGGGTTCAAATTTCTGGTGAGCCTTATCTTCAAGGCCCTCTGCCATCATCCGTGGAATCCGCAATAATCCGTGGAATCTTTGTTTCATTTTTCATTTTCAATTTCCTCTCCTGAGCGGATGCGGTCGGCGCGTTGCTGGGCTTCGCTGAGGATGCGCTGGGCATTGCGTTCGCCTTCGGCTTCCAGTTGTTCGGCCCGCTGGTCGGCTTCACGGATGAGGGCTTCGCCAGCACGCCGGGCAGCGGCTTTGGCAATGGGTCCGGAGGCTTCATTTTCCAGGCGCTGGGCTTGATCACGGGCTTCTTTGCGGATGCGGTCTCCGGCAGAGACAGCTTGCTCCCTAAGCCTGTCGGCCTGGACCTGGGCTTGCTGCATCAGCTGATCGGCACGGGCATTGAGTTCGGCCTGTATCCTTTGGCGGACCTCATCCGCCTCTTCCTGCAGGCGGTCCTCGATCTGTTCGCGCACATCATCGGCTTCATCCTGAACGCGTTGCTCAAGCTGATCACGTACCTGCCCGGCTACATCATCCATCATGCCGGATAGGCCAAAGCTCACATCAGGATTGGTGAAGGTGCCCCCTATGATCACATCCAGGTTTACGGTCCGCCCCGGTGTGATGTTCAAGCCTTTGCCGGCCGCTTCATTCACCAGGTTATCGAGCACCTGGTTGGCGGCTCCGCCAAATTGTTCACGGGGCATTTCAATATTCATCACATAGCTGATGGTCTGATCGAAGAAGTTGCTGCCACTGACTGTTGCCTTCGACTGCCCGAAACTCAGGTCGAAAGGCTTCACATCCACCCTGCCGTCTTCGAATTCAAAGGAGAGCAGCAAGTCACGGATGGAGATCTCCCTAAAAAGTTCCACCCTGGTCAGGTCGGCCAGTTTAGTCATGGCCGGGCTGCCCTGCAGTGACAAGGATGGTGAGCTCATGCTTCCTGTGCCGGTAAGGCTTTCCAGCAAAGGTTTCAGGGTATTGTCGAGCACACTGCTCAGGTTCAGTTCTCCCGAAATGCTTCCCAGGGCATATTCCCCTACAGGGGCAAGGACCTGCAGGGTGTTAAAGGCATTGAATGCCTGTTGGATGTCGAACTGCGAGATATCGAGGCCGAAATTCACTTCGGGCGACTCCCCTGCAGTGCTGTAGGAGCCGGTCAGAGAGAGTGCACCGCCGAGCAGGTTCATGTTGAGGCCTTCCAGACTGGCCTTTTCGTCAGCCAGGCGGATCATCCCTGTCGCATCGGTGATATCGAGTTTGCCAAAGACCAGGCGCTCGAAATGCGAACGCAGCGTAAAGTCAATGTTGGAAGGCACTTTGATCACGGATAATTCAGTAGTGTCCTCCGTTTCACCTTCGGGCAGACCTTCCATCAGCTGGTTGATGTTGAAGAAGGCAGACCGGGTTTCAAAGCTTCCCTTCAGCACCTGGTCATCGAGCAGGAAGCCCAGCAGGTTGTCGATGCGACCGTTAGCATTCAGGTCGCTCTCGCCCAGCTTCATAGAGAAGGCGGGGAGGCTCACGAACTGGGGCGACAGATTGAACTCGGCAGCCGCCACTTCCAGGGTATGGGGCAAATCGGGGGACACATAAAGCAAGTCATTCACCTTGAAATGCCCTTCGGCAAAGAAGGCCCGGAATTGTTTGTTTTCGATGGCCGACAGTTTTCCGCGGGCCTGCAGGTCGCTGTCGAGCATGCCCCTGAGGGAAGTCCCTTCTTCCAAAGGGAAATACCGGTCCATTTCACCAAGGTCGATGCGGCCAATGAGCAGGGCATCAATATCGGGATCACTGACAGGCGTCTTCAGGGTCAGTTTGGCATCCAGAGGATTGCCACCAAGGTTCAACGTCAGGACAGGCATTTCAACCACCGTCAGGTCAAGGTCCTTGCCGGGATTATCCACATTCAGCCTGAGCTGCACATTGCTGACCGAGGCCGGCAGACCGGGATACTGGAACATCCCGTCCTGCACGTCAAGCTTCAGGCCGAAGCCGGGCGTTTCATCCTCATTATAAATCCCTTTTACAAAACCCTCCAGTTCCATGCTGCCTGAGCTCTTCAGAGCGCTGAAGTCCTTGGTATACACGGCAGGGATGATAGACAGGAAGTTTTTGAAATCCGACTGAAGGGCGCCAAAGCTGAAATCCATCACGATGTCATCGCCGGGCAGGGAAATGACCCCGTCAAAGCTAACGGGCAGCTCATTGAGCAGAAACTCATTCTCGCGGAAGGTGAACACGTAGTCCTTCAGGTTGGCTTCCATCTCTGCAGTAACTTTCCCTGCGATATTCGACAGGATCGGCATTTGGCCGTAGCGCAGGCTAAAAGAGCCAATGGTGGCATTGCGGGTAGAAATATCGGTGACATCCAGGCTCAGGTCGCCCTTCAGGGCTGCGTTCAGGTCTTTTGCAACAATAAAGATTTCCCCTTCATCATCCAGGTAGGAAACATTTCCCCGGTTGATCTTCACGCTTTTGAGGTGCAATACCACTGCATCTTCATCCGTGTCTTCCGCTTCGTCCGACTCCTTCATGATATCCCAGTTGGCCGTGCCGTCCCTGAGCACTTTCAGCAGGAGGTCGGGGCGGTCCATGCTGATGCTGTTGATCTCAAAGCCCTGTTCACCAAAGAGGCTGAACAGGTTGATGGTCACGAGGGTGCGGTCAATGGCCACCAGGGTATCCTTTGCAAAAGCCTCAGCGCCAATGATCTTCAGATCGTTCATGCTTAGCGAGGCATTCGGGAAATTGCGCAGCAGCGACAAGCGGAAAGTCCCAAACTCCACGGTGGCATTCAGGTTTTTATTAATCTCGGTCTTCACTTTTTCAACAATCCTGCCTTTGAAGGCAATGGGCAAAACCAGGAGCAACACCAGGAGGAAGGCCATGATGATGCCGGCAATTTTCAGCGTTTTCTTAACCATTTTTATTATGCTTTATGGGTTGTTTAAAAAATCTTATTCTCCTGAAAACAGCATATCCAACAAAAAACCAGACCTGTTCCCTTACAGGGATGCCACCTTGTTCCGCAGGAAATGGTCGGCCAGGGTAAGTGCGGCCATGGCTTCGACAATGGGCACGGCGCGGGGCACTACACAGGGATCGTGGCGGCCTTTGGCTTCAAGGGTCACTGCTTCGCCCTGCTTGTTGATGGTTTGCTGTGCCTTGGCGATGGTGGCAACAGGCTTAAAGGCGACCCTGAAATAAATGGGCTGCCCGTTGCTGATGCCCCCCTGAATGCCCCCCGACCTGTTGGTCAGGGTGATCACCTCCCCATTGGGACCAGTGCTGAAGGCATCATTGTGTTCGGAGCCTTTCATGGCGGCAGCCGAAAAGCCGCTGCCATAGTCAAAGCCCTTTACCGCATTGATGCTGAGCATGGCCTTGCCCAGCCCGGCCTGCAGCTTATCGAAGACAGGCTCGCCCAGCCCTGCGGGCACGCCCCTGATCAGGCCTGTGATCACCCCGCCCGTGCTGTCGCCCGCTTCTTTCAGCTGTTCGATGTACTCAATCATCCGGCCTGCGGCCGCCGGATCAGGGCAGCGCAAGGGATTGGACGCTATCTGTTCGGGGTTCACGGTGTCCTGGTTGACCTGTGCTTCAAAAGGCCCTACGGCAGACACCCAGGCCATCACCTCCACCCCAGCCTTGGCAAGCAGCATTTTGGCCAGGGCCCCGGCTGCCACGCGGGCTGCCGTTTCACGGGCCGAGGAGCGGCCTCCGCCCCGGTAGTCGCGGTGGCCGTATTTCTGCTCCCAGGTAAAGTCGGCGTGAGAGGGCCGGTACACGTCCTTCAGGGCATCATAGTCTTTTGACCTGGAGTCCTTGTTGCGGATCAGGAAGGCAATGGGGGTGCCCAGCGAGCGGCCTTCGAAGATGCCCGAGAGAAACTCCACCCGGTCTTCCTCGCTGCGGGGCGTGGTCAGGCTCGATTGCCCGGGGCGCCGCCGTGCCATATCACGGTCCACCAGCGAAAAATCAATTTCAACGCCTGCAGGAAATCCCTCCAGCACGCCCCCTATGGCAGGGCCATGCGACTCGCCATAAGTCGTTAATCGTAAAAGCCTTCCAAAGGTATTTCCCCCCATATCACAAAATTAAGGTATTTTTGCTTTATCAATAAAATAAACAACGAGCCTCGTTTTCTTGTTTATTCAGTATTATCTCAACATACCCCTTACTTCGATGAAAAATATTTTTTACCGATTGATTGTGTTATCGGTTCTTTGGGTGGGTTTTGGCTTGCAAGGCGTTCAGGCACAGGTCACCATGAACCCACCCCTGCCCACCGCCGCCGACCAGGTGGTGCTGACTTTCAACGCCCTAGGCACGGCGCTTGAAAATTATGAAGGCAATCTTTATTCCCATACGGGGGTAACCATTGCAGGTGCTACCAACCCCGGCGACAATGGCCGCTGGAAATATGTGGTTGGCGACTGGGGAGAAAACGAGACCCAGCCTCAGTGGACGGAGATTGGCGACAACCTCTATGAGCTCACCCTTGACCCCAGCATCCGCGAATTTTACGGGGTTCCGGAAAATCTGCAGATCACCGAAATCTGCATGGTGATCCGGTCGGCAAACAGTCCTTATCTGCAGACCAGCCCTGACATCTTCCTGGAAGTAGCCCAGGCCGGCCTGAACGTCACCATCACATCGCCCATCGGGCTGCAGCCCATCTTCGAGCTGGGAGAAACGATCACCATTTCGGGCGCCGCCAATGATGCGGTTTTGATTTCCCTTTTTGTTAATGATGAGCTTACTGCCACCTCTACCGGGGCCACCCTTTCCTATGACTGGGAAGCTGAGAGCCAGGGCCGTTTTGATGTAAGGCTGGTGGCCGAAGACGAGAACGAAGAAACCGTGGAGGCCACCACCTACTTTTATGTCCGGGGCAGCGTGCCCGTGGCCGCCCTTCCCGAAGGGATGATCAGCGGGGCCAACTACCTGGATGCAAATACTGTGACACTGGTATTGCACGACCCGCCCGCACTGAAGGAATTTGTCTTCCTGATCGGCGACTTCAATGATTGGGAAATCGATCAGGAGTATTACATGAACCGTACCCCTGACGGGGAATATTACTGGATCACCCTCGAGGGGCTGACCCCCGATACTGAATATGGCTATCAGTATTACATAGACGGGCAGATACGCCTGGCCGACCCTTACACCCATAAGGTCCTGGATCCCTGGAATGACCATTGGATAGATGACTTCAACTATCCCAACCTAAAGCCCTATCCTGCCGGCAAAACAGAGGGCATTGTGAGTGTTATCCATCCCGGAAAGCCTGAATACCAGTGGCAGGTAACCGAATTTACACCGCCCGCTCCAATGGATATGGTGGTGTATGAACTACTCATCCGCGATTTCATAGACACCGAGGCCATCAAAACCGTGCGCGACTCGCTCGACTACCTGCAAAACCTGGGCGTGAATGTCATTGAGCTGATGCCCATCAATGAATTTGAGGGCAACAACTCCTGGGGATACAATCCATCATTTTACTTTGCCGCCGACAAGGCCTATGGCACGATAAATGATTACAAGGCCTTCATTGACGAATGCCACAGCCGCGGCATTGCCGTGGTGATTGATATGGTGCTGAACCACAGCTTCGGGCAATCGCCCCTGATCCATATGTATTCGGGCGAGAACTATTGGGAGCCCTCTCCCGACAACCCCTGGTACAATACCAGCTGTCCCCACGAGCCCTGGTGCTGGGGTGCCGACTTCGACCATCTCAGCCCCTATACCCAGGCTTTCGTCGATCGCGTCAACGAATTCTGGCTGACCGAGTTCAAGGTGGATGGTTTCCGCTTTGACTTCACCAAGGGATTCACCAACGTGCAATCGGGAAACCAGGGCTGGAATTATGATGCCGTGCGCGTAGGCCTGCTCAAGCGCATGGCCGACCATATCTGGGATGTCAACCCTGATGCCTATGTGATCCTTGAGCACCTTACCGACAACGTAGAAGAAAAGGAACTTGCCAATTACGGGATGATGGTTTGGGGCAATATGAACGTTGCCTACCTGGAGGCGGCCATGGGATGGATTTCCGGGAGCAATTTCCAGTGGATCTCTCACCTCGCCAGGGATTTCGATGATCCCCATTTGCTGGGTTATATGGAAAGCCACGATGAAGAAAGGATGATGTATAAGAACATCACCTTTGGCAACTCAAATAATCCGGATTACAACATCAAGGAACTGAGCACTGCCTTGCGCAGGGCTGAACTGGCCGCCACCTTTTTCCTGACCATCCCCGGCCCGAGAATGATCTGGCAGTTTGGTGAACTGGGCTATGACTACTCCATCAACTACTGCCCCCACAACGGGGAGATCAGTGATGACTGCCGCACCGACCCAAAGCCCGTGCGCTGGGATTATTACGACGACTGGAGGCGCAAGCGGATTTACGATATTTATTCGTTGCTGGCCAACCTGAAAACCTCGGAGGAGGTATTCAGCACTGAAGATTTTACGCTGGACCTGGCAGGCAATGTGAAGCGCATTCACCTGAACCATCCCGGCAATAAGGTGACCATCATCGGAAACTTTGGTATCGAAGAGTTTGTCACCATTCCAAACTTCCAGCAGACGGGCACCTGGCACGAATACTTCAGCGGGCAGACGCTGAACGTGAACAATACCACCGATCCCCTTACCCTCCAGCCCGGAGAGTACCGCCTCTATTCCACGGTGGCCTTCCCTGATCACGGCCTGCCGCTATCATCGGAAGAACCCCTCGAAACCCTGAACAAGCAGGCCAGGGTATACCCCAACCCCTCGGCACAGGGCTTCTGGTTTGAGATCCCCCTCAGCCGTGCAGGCGAGGTGAGCCTTGAAGTGTTCGACCTGCAGGGCAAACAGGTATTCCGCCAGGAGCACGAAGGCCTGCCGGGCACCAACACCTGGTTCTGGAATGGCTTTATGGGCGAAAAGGAAAAGGCAGGACTGTACTTCTACCGCATCAACACCACCGACAATTCCTTCTCGGGACGCCTGATGGTGAGATAAACGGAAATCACATCCCAATGGAAAAAGTGGCCGTCTCCATATCCTGGGGCGGCCTCTTTTTTACTGCCATGGTTCTTCTTTCCACCTGGAGGTTCGCCTGTTTTTTGGTGAGAACCCCGGTTAACAACGTGCCCTGCCTTTGCTTTTCTTTCCGGTGAACCCCGATCAGGGGGGGCAGATTCTGCCCTTTTCCGACCCACTCCAGGCTCAAATCTCAGGTGTACCATTGCCATACTTAAGACGTATCTTAGACGTACCTTAGACGTACCTTAGACGTACCTTAGACGTACAAAATACGTTTAAGGTACGTCTTAAGTCCGTTTTAAATACGTGTCAGTTACGTTTTATCAATGGATTTGAAATGGTGATGAAATGCCACTGTATCGGCGGGGGATAGGCCCGGATATTGCTTATTAAGAAAAAGAAAGGCAAAAACAGCACCCCCAGGCCTCCATTAGAAAGCAGCAAGCTGCCCCGGGGATTTGAGACAGCTTGTGATGTTCTTTTATGCTCTGTCGGGAAAGGCAAAAACCAAAGCTTAACAATTTCGCCGACCGCTGGGTTTTGTCATAAATCCGGGCTGGGAGCATAAGCGACCAGGGGATTTGCAAATCCCGTGAATCAATTTTCATTTTCCGCTTCTACCAGCAGGCCTTCCAGGTCCAATGAACGGGTGTACATCTCAATCCGGCCCTCTTCGTCCAGGGGCCAGTGTTTGCGGGGCTTGTCCCAATAGAGTTCAATGCCATTGCCATCGGGGTCTTCGAGGTAAATGGCCTCGGAGACGCCGTGGTCGGAGGCCCCGCCAATTGGGTATCGCGACTCAATCAGGCGCTTAAGGATTTGGGCCAGGTCTTTGCGTTCGGGGTACCGTATGGCCAGGTGAAACAGGCCTGTACTGTTGCGGGGGGCAGGGCTGCCGCCCTTGCTGTGCCAGGTATTGAGACCAATATGATGGTGATAACCCCCGGCCGAAACAAAGGCAGCATCAGGCCCATAGGTGGTCACCAGTTCAAAGCCAAGCAGATCGCAGAAAAAGCTCAGCGACCTTTTGATGTCGGAAACCTTAAGGTGTACATGCCCGATGCTGGTGGCGGCAGGCACTTTATAATGCTTATCAGGGTTCATTTCTGTGATGGATCACTAAAATATTTGAAAAACAGATTGTTACAGCAGGGATTGGACTTTCCCGCCGTAAAACAGAAACAACCGGCTTAGCCGAAAGGTTCAGGCCCTGAAAAATTCAGCGGCACGGAGCCGGCTCATTGCATCAGTCAAAGCGGATGAACATCCGGTTGAAATTGATTGTCATCATTTCAAAGGCCCCGATGAGATCCTGCCCGATGTTGCCATACATGGCGCTCCAGCCCTCGCGGATGTCCTCCACCAGCAGGTCGACCTGTTCAATTTCTATGCTTTTGCCCTGGATGCTTGCCCGAAAGGGCAGGGAATATCCCTGGAAAGTCTGCACTCCGCCTGCGCCCCCGTATCGGACTTCCGCAAGGGTGTAATGTTCTTCTATCTCCTTGCGGAAAGCTTCAAAATAAGGCCTGAACAGCAGGCTGCGGTCAGCGCCCGTGTCGAAGCGGTAATGCCTCCCGTCAATGCGTATCAGGGGCTGCAGCTTGTCCATCGCCAGGTTTTGTTCTCCGGGAAAAGGGGTCTCTTCTAGTGGAACCCTGAAAACGCCCTCGCGGCTGATCTGAATCTCGCCCAGGGCTTCCATCACCGGGAACCCAATGATGCCCCGGATGTGATAATCGACCTGGGGAAATGAAAGGGCTTCATCCTCCAACACCAGAAAGATGGCATTTCGGATGACAGCCTGCCCGAGTCTCAGGTGCTCGCAAAGGGCCAGACGGGCAAAAACTGATTGCCCTGTGATGGTGCCGACCTCTATGGTGTCGGCGGTCATTTTCATGCCAAAACGCTCTGCTGTCGAAAGGGTGACCGTGGAGATATTGGCCCCGGTGTCAAAAATAAAAAGCTCGGTGATCTCCCCTGAAGAGACCTCCAGATTGTTCAGGCCGGCCTTGTCCTTCACCATCTGCATTTCCACCCCGCCCCCAAGCAGCACCTCTTGCGAAGGCACATCCTTCACGGCGTTCCATAACTTCAGGCTGTTGCGCACATCGTCTTCATCCTTTTCGGTAAGGCCTTCGGGATGCTCGTTTAAAAGGGCGTTAAGGGCTTCAGCCGCTTCCCCGTATTGATAAAGGCGCACCGCATTCTGGTGTTTGATCTGATAGAGTTCGCGCAGCACTGAATCCGGGAGTTGTGCCTTGAATTCCAAAAAAAGGCGCTCAATATGGGCGTTGGATTCTGCGGGGCGGTTAAAGGCATTGTCAATAAAAGCCGCTGACAATTGCTGTTCCATTGGGGACAAGGCCTGGCCATCGGCAAGGAACAAATCACGGGCAGTGAAGAAATCCTTTTTGGCGATCCATTCATAGATCTTTTCAAAACCCGGAGAGAGTTCCGGCTGTTGGGCCATAGAGCGGAGGGGCAGTATCAAAAAAGCGGCAAGGATAAGGAGCCCCGCGCCTGTTTTCATGTTTTTAAGCATAGAAAAAAAGATTGAATGAATTCAGTCTTGTCCCGATCTGAAGGATAAGAATGAAGGAGAAAAAAATATATTATTAAAAGGCGCTCCCCAAGCCTATCCCGATGATCATCCCCAAAATGGCCACCACATAAATGACGGCCCCGATAATGACCAGCACACCCATATACTGATAATGCAGCCTCAGGAAATGCAAAGCACGTTCCAGGGCATTTTCATCGCGGGTTTCAAGGGCCGACTTCGACAGACGCGAGAACTGCAGCAGGTACCAGAACGGGAAAAAATAAATCACCGCAAAGATCAGCAGCGGGATCAGCGCAAGCATGGGCGTTCCGAAGGCCGGCATTTCGGGCAGGGTGAAATGACGCAGGGTTAAAAAGGGCGTAAGCACCATCAGGGCGATAAAGATCAGACCCATTATAGAAAGGAAAAGCGTCCATTTCCTGGCCTTCTCCAAATGGCTCATGGCTTCCTGGTTAAGCCCAAGCAGGTTTCTGTCGAGCGTTGAATCGGTAATGGTTTCCATAAAGCTTTGTTTTTAGTTTGACTTGAGAAAAAGCGGTTCTTGAATGGAACCTCCTGAAAGTCAGGACAAGCCTCATTCAATACAAATGTATTCAATAATGGACAAAAGGAAAAGGTCTGGCAGCCATTATTTCGCAAACAGAAACAGACCAAATGCAATGCCCTGTCCTTCCGCCATTACCGGATGATTACCCGAATCAATCCTATCCAAATACCATAGATGCTATGATTTTTTATTAAGTTTGAATGATCTTTTCCAAAAAAAAAGAACCTTAACATCCTTTCAGTAAAATTTTTTCATGATGGATGACAAAACCGTAAACTGTTCGGGATGCAAGACCTACCCTTGTTACCAGGGCGAGGACTGCGTCAGGGGGCAGGATTTCAGCCAATATGACGGCCCCGTGCGAAAGGCCCTCAGCGTGGAGGAAAACAGAAAAATGCTGGAGGTGTCAAGCCGGATCGAAGGCGAACACTATATGGAATGGACTCGGCTAGAGGAGATCATCGGCTTTGCTGAACAAATGGGCTACAAAACCATCGGCTTAGCCCATTGCGTGGGCCTTACCAACGAGGCAAAGCTGCTGAGGGACATCCTCCAGAGCAAATTCACCGTCCATACCATTTGCTGCAAATTCTCGGGCATCGACAAGAAGGACTACAAGCTCAGCCAGATCAGAGACGAGCGTTATGAAGCCATCTGCAACCCCATCGGGCAAGCCCTGATCCTGAACGACCTCAAGACCGACCTGAACCTGATCGTAGGCTTGTGCATAGGCCACGATATCCTGTTTTCAAAATATTCGAAAGCCCCCGTAACCACCTTTCTTGTCAAGGACCGGGTGACCGGCCACAATCCTGCCGTGGCCCTCTATTCCAACTATTACAAGAAAAAACTTAACACGCCCTGATTCCTTTTTTAAGCTCCCGGTGTCATTCTTTTTTTCTTGTTCCTGGCTGAACCGTAGAAGGGCATTTATTTTCCTGATATTTATTTTGACAATGTGCTTTTGCATATCGTTGACTTAAAAAGCCCTTGAAAAAAATTTAATGAAGGGTAAATTTCCGGGATTTTTATTGGTTTTGCAGCCTTCTTTACTCCTTATTTCACGGGACCATCTTAGGGGTTTAGACGGTTTATATCGTCTAAGCGTATGACCAAAACAATGCCCCGGCAGCTTGGAAAAATCACCCGCTTAATGCTGGAAAGCCTCAAATGACGGGGAAATTCTGAACCTGAAGGAGGTTTTTTTTCGGGGAACAAAAAAAAACCAACGCCCGGAAACCTTGTCCTGAGGTTGGTTATTCTTGTTTTTATATCTGCAGCAAAAGGCGGGTCAAGCGGGGGTTGCCTTTGTCAGCTCCCGAACAGACGCCCTTGAATGAGGGGATAAAAGGGGGTTCCTTTTATTTCAGCAGGTGGCCCATTTTTTTGGCGACCAGATTGGTGGCCCACTTGGGTTTGAAGCGATAGAGCCTGATCAGGAACCGGGCATCCTTGCCGACGCAAAACCGAGCCCTGTCTTTTTCCATCCCTTCAATGATTTTGCGTGCAGCCTCATCGGCAGGCAGGGGTTTGATCTTACTGGCTTTGTCGTCGGTTTCAGCTTCGCCTTTCATCTCCACTCCTGAATTGCCGGTGATATTTGTTGCAATGGCTCCCGGGAAAACAATGGTGACTTTCACATTGGTGTCTTTCAGCTCGGAAAAGAGGCCTTCCGTAAGGAGTTTGGTGCCGGCCTTGGCAGCCCCGTAAATGCTTTGTCCGGGCACGGGAACGAAACCACCCATGCTTGACAGATTGACGATATGCGCCTCGGGCCGCTTCAGGAAATGGGGCAGGAAAGCCTTAGTCATATAAAGCGTTCCTTAAAAATTGACATTCATTACCCTTTCAATGGTTTCGTATTCCAGGTCGTTGATCTTAACAAAGGGCTGGATGATGCCTGCATTATTGATCAGGCCATCCACCTGCCCGTGAATGGCAACGACCTTTTCGGGAAGGCTGATCACCGCAGGTTTATCGATGATGTCGACCACGTGGCTGGAGAGGTTTTTACTGAGCTCACCCGCCAGGTTTTGGGTTTCCTGAAGGCCTTTTTCGCTGATATCAACAGCAGCCACCCGGGCTCCGTCTTTCAGGAGGGCAAGCACCAGCTCACGGCCGATGCCGTTGCCGCCGCCTGTAACGACAATGGTTTTATTCTTAATTTTCATATAGCACTGAATTTTAATGGTTAACAAAATACATCATGAGAAACCGCATAAATAATCCCTGTTTATTCTCCAAAAATGGGTAGTCAAAATGATACGGAAAATGAAGGGGTTAAGAAAAGAATGAAAGCTTACCCAAAGTAAACATTTACTAAAACTAAATTGTTCATTGGAATGGCTGAAAGCTAAGGCGGCCTGATGTCATATGTAAAAATCTTATCTTTGCCCTTTAGATTTACCGCAATGCGAATTATTTCCTATAATGTAAACGGCATTCGTTCAGCTATCAGCAAAGGTTTCCTTGAATGGCTTGATGGGGAGCGGCCCGATGTGGTGTGTCTGCAGGAGACCAAGGCCCAGCCCGATCAGATTCCGGTGTTTCACTTTGAAGAGCTGGGCTACAGCAGTTACTGGCACTCGGCCGAGAAAAAGGGCTACAGCGGGGTTGCAATTCTGAGCCGCGAGGAACCTGACCAGGTGGAATATGGGATGGGCAATCCCCTTTACGACAGGGAAGGCCGTGTGATCCGCGCCGATTATGGCCCGCTCTCGGTTATGAGCGTGTATCATCCCAGCGGCAGCAGCGGCGATGAGCGCCAGGCCTTCAAGATGCAATGGCTGGAGCATTTTCTGCACTACAGCCTTGGACTCAGGAAGGAGCGTCCATATTTGGTGATGGCAGGCGACTACAATATCTGTCACAAGCCCATTGACATCCACGACCCGGTAAGAAATGCCAAATCTTCAGGCTTCCTGCCCGAGGAGCGCGAGTGGGTGAGCCGTTTCCTGGCTGCAGGGCATATCGACACCTTCAGGTATTTCGACCAGTCGCCCCACCAGTATTCGTGGTGGAGCTTCAGGGCCAACGCCCGTCAGAAGAACCTGGGCTGGCGTATCGACTACAATATGGTGACCGACAACCTGGAGCAGCACCTCATGGGGGCAGGGATCATGCCCCAGGTGGTGCATTCCGACCATTGCCCTGTCTGGGTGGACCTGAACAGTAAATTTTAAACCAAAGCCTGATAAAAAGGAGCTCGAATCGATCCTTTTTTGTAAATTTACGTGTTCAGGCAAAAACAGGAACAATCCAAGTTTTTTGCACAAGAAGGAAAATCAAAACTCAAACCTATGAACCGAAAGCTATTTGTTATTATGTTGCTGGCCTCCGTGATGGCAGGCGGATGTGTATCGGCGCGCAAGTACCAGGATATGGAGGCGCGCTATCTGGAAGGAAGGATGGAGAACGATCAGCTCATGCGCGACAACCGATCGGCGGAGAATCGCATCGCAAGCATCAACGACGAGATGAGTGAGATCAACCGTCAGTACCGCCTGCTGGTGGAAGACACCATGCGGCTGGGGACGAATATCCGCAACCTTACCGCCAATTACGAGGCCCTGAACCGCACCTATGCACTGGTGCAGGAGCAGAACGAGAAACTTCTGGAAGGCCGTGCCTCGGAGACCCAGCAAATTCTGGGCAAATTACAGGAGACTCAGGAAGACTTGCAGCGTCGAGAAGACGAGCTGCGTGAAAAGGAACAAAACCTGAACCGGCTGATGGGTGAGTTTGCCGCCAAGGAAGCCCGGGTCAACGAGCTGGAGAGCATCCTCAACCGGCAGGAGGCCGTGGTGCAGGAGCTTCGCCGGACCGTTTCGAGTGCCCTACTGGGCTTTGAAAACAACGGCCTTACTGTGGAGACCCGCAACGGCAAGGTGTATGTCTCGCTGGAAGAGAGCCTGTTGTTTGCATCGGGCAGCACCACGGTGGACAGCAAAGGTGAGTCGGCCCTGAAGGAGTTGGCGCAGGTGCTGGAACGCAATCCCGATATCAGTGTCATGATCGAGGGCCATACGGATGACGTGCCGCTTCGCCCGGGGGCTTCCATTCGCGACAACTGGGATCTGAGCGTGCTGCGGGCCACGGCCATTGTGCGAATCCTGCTCAAGCACGGCAGCATAGAACCCGAGCGTTTCATCGTGGCCGGACGCGGCGAACACCTGCCCATCGATCCTGCCAAGACCGCTGAGGCCCGCCGCAAGAACCGCCGTACTGAAATCATCCTGACCCCAAAACTCGATGCACTCTTCCAAATCATTGAAATGAACTGATTCCCTTTCAGGAAAATACTTACCGGGCTTGGAAGGGCCCGGTTTTTTTATGCAATAATTGTATCGAAATCAAAAAATAAAGGCCCAAAGAAGGTATCGAACTAGGCAAAATTTATATCTTTACCTCAAACAAAAACCGGAACCCATGAAGCAGCTGAATCTGACCCTCGACAACCTGGATGAGATGTTTCCCAAGGAATTCAGCCAGGAGCAGAAAGCCAAGGCCAAGACTCTTTTTTACAAGGAGCTGGCTTTGCATGCGCACAAGTTCTACAGCGGCAAGATGCAAACCTTGCCTAAGGCCCCGGTTTTGGGCTTTAACTGGTTTAATGCCTGGTACACCCCGGGGGTGTCCAAGGTTTCAACCACTATTCGCGATGACAACGACCTCTCGTATGAGCTTTCGAACCGGGGCAACCTGGTGGCGGTGGTGAGCGATTCGACCCGCGTGCTGGGTGATGGCGACTGCACGCCTCCCGGCGGGCTGGGCGTGATGGAAGGAAAGGCTTTTCTGATGAAATACCTGGGGGGCGTCGATTCGGTGGCCCTGTGTGTTGACAGCAGAGGCAAGGACGGAAAGAACGACCCCGAGAAAATCATTGAATTTGTTAAAATGGTACAGCACAGCTTTGGTGCGGTGAACCTGGAAGACATCTCGCAGCCCAACTGCTACAGGGTGCTGGATGTGCTGCGCGAGGAGTGCGAAATCCCTGTCTGGCATGATGACGCACAGGGGACGGCCTGCGTAACCCTGGCAGGGCTGATCAATGCGCTGAAGCTGGTGGACAAGAAAATGGAAGATATTAAGATTGTGTTTTATGGTGCAGGCGCCAGTAATGCCACCATTGCGCGCATCATCCACGCTGCGGGTGCCGACCCTGCAAATTCTATCATGTTTGATTCGCATGGCAGCCTTCACCTGAACCGCAAGGACATCCGTGCCGACAAGCGTTTCTACCGAAAATGGGAGCTGTGCCAGGTAACAAATCCCGATTTTGTAGATGACATCATGGATGCCATGCAGGGTGCAGATGTGCTGATCAGTCTTTCGAGGCCCGGGCCCGATGTGGTGAAGCCCGAATGGATCAAGGCCATGGCACCCAAGCCCATCGTATTTGCCTGTGCCAACCCTGTTCCGGAGATCTATCCCTATGCAGCCAAGGAAGCAGGGGCTTATATCGTGGCTACGGGGCGTGGTGACTTCCCCAACCAGGTGAACAACTCGCTGGGTTTCCCCGGCATCCTGAAAGGCGCCCTGATGGTTAGGGCCCGCAAGATCACCGACACCATGGCCATTGCCGCCGCCCATGCCATTGCCCGTTACTCAGAGCAGCGAGGCATTGACCCCGACAACATCACCGCAAAGATGGACGAGCCCGATGTATTTCCCGTAGAGGCCGCCGACGTGGCCATGCAAGCCATCAAAGACGGGGTGGCCCGCAAAACGATGACCTGGC
>LSQX01072515.1_pt1 | contig 30674 bp, 23 predicted proteins | sample 654561 | NCBI WGS metagenome assembly LSQX01 (sample SAMN04489861, study PRJNA283612) | anaerobic digester metagenome | isolation source: 4 biogas reactors fed with cattle manure at either 37C or 55C with and... | place: Denmark: Kongens Lyngby | collected 2014 | reverse complement strand
AGATGTGTATAAGAGACAGTATTTCCATTATGCGCGGCTGCGAAAGAAGTTCCTCGTTGGTCTGGATAACATATACCTTAACCTTTGAATCCGGGGTGGATATAAGTCCCGGTTCGGGGAGCTTCTTGCCGATTTTATTCAGTTCGGGGTCAATCTTTATGCCTAAATAGTCCATATCGGCGCAGACGTCCTCCCTAAGGCGGGAGTTGTTTTCCCCTATGCCGGCGGTAAAGATTATGGCGTCAACCCCGTTTAGGGAAGCGGCATAGGCGCCTATATACTTCTTGATGTCGTAAATCAGAATGTCATAGGCTAACTTTGCCCGCTTGTTTCCTCCGTCCATTGCGGCGGTGAGCTCCCGCATATCCGAAGAAACGCCGGATACCCCCAAAAGTCCGCATTTTTTATTCATCCAGCTCTGCATATCCTTTGGGGCGATATTTTCCTTTTCCATAATAAAGGGGATTATGGCCGGGTCAACCCCGCCGCAGCGGGACCCCATTATAATTCCGTCAAGGGGGGTAAAGCCCATGCTGGTGTCAATGACCTTTCCGTCCTTTATTGCGGAAATCGAGGAACCGTTGCCGAGGTGGCAGGATATTATTTTTGTGCCCTCCGCCCTGCCGCCGAGATATTCTATGCATTTCCGGGAAACATACCTGTGACTGGTGCCGTGGAAACCGTAGCGGCGGATGGAATATTTCTGGTACAGCTCATAGGGTATAGGGTAGATATAGGATTTTTCGGGCATTGTCTGGTGGAAGGCGGTGTCTATAACCAGTACCTGAGGGGTGTCGGGCATAACCGCCATACAGCCCCTAATCCCCAAAAGGTGGGGTACGGTGTGAAGGGGAGCCAAATCAACGCATTGTTCCAGTTTCTGCAAAACCTCGTCGTTTACCTTCACCGATTCCACAAGCCAGGGACCCCCCTGAACTATCCGGTGCCCTACGGCGGATATCTGATTCATTGATTCAAGACAGCCGTGGTCCGGGTTTATCAGGGCGTCCACCACCATTTTGGTGGCTTCCGCATGGGTGGGTATGTGGGTTTTCACATCATACAGCTTTCCGTTGGATTCGTGTTTCATATGGCCTCCGGGGATGCCTATGCATTCGCATATCCCCTTGGCCTTTACCTCTCTGGTATCCATGTCGAAAAGCTGGTATTTTAATGACGAGCTTCCCGCATTTACGACGAGAATATACATTTTTCCTACTCCTTTAATATATGCTTTTATTAACAATCAGATTATTTACTTTAAGAAACGGTTTATTCAGGCAATCTTTATAATTAAGACCAGCTGATTGCCTGTCAAGAATTTCCTTGACTTTTCAAACCCCGGATATTATACTTCAAGTATAGGCAAAATGCAAGGACTTTTACCTTAAAATTGCGGATATATCAACATTAGTTTATATTTTTCACATAAAAGGGGGAAGGTCAGTATGACAACGGCTTTTGTTATTTCGGAATTCAATCCCTTCCACCACGGGCATAAGTACCTTATCGATGCCCTTCACCGGGATTTTGACAATGTGGTTTGTATCATGTCGGGGAACTCGGTTCAGCGGGGGGAATCCGCCTGCGCCGAAAAATATATCCGGGCAAAGATTGCGGTCTTAAACGGGGCGAACCTGGTGTTTGAGCTCCCCTTTCCCTTCTGCTCCCTTGCCGCTTCGGAATTTGCCAAGGCCGGGGTGTTTCTGGCGAACGCTTTGGGGTGTAACAATCTTGCTTTCGGCGTGGAGGCCGAAGGGCAGGACGTGGCGAAAGCCGCCGAAATACTCTATGACAGAAACGCCATAAGCAATTATATCAAACTCCACCCCAAGCTGTCCTACCCCAAAGCCGCCCTTGAAATGATCAAAGAGGAATTTAAGGAAAGGGCGGATATTATCGAAAAGCCCAACAATATTTTGGGGGCGGAATACATCAACGCCATAAGAACCTGGGATTTCGATATAAAACCCGTTTTTATAAAGCGGGAAAAAGAATTTGCCTCCTCGTCGGAAATAAGAAAGGTTCTGTATGAGAATTTTGATTCAGGGCTTGAAATGCTCCCCGAAGAGACCAAAAGCATATTGAAAGATGTCCCCCTTTGGGATTATACAAGGCTTGACGCAGCAATCCTTGCCGCCATACGCCTTACAAAGGGAGCCGGGGATTTCTACGGAATAGATACCGGAGGTTTAAGAAAAATCTATTCCGCCGCCCTTGTTTCTTCGTCCGTAAAGGAGCTCTGCGAAAAAAGCGTTTCGGCAAACCTTACCTATGCCCGGATCCGCCGTACTTTGCTTTATGTGCTGCTTAATGTGGGGAAGGAATACCGCTACCGGGGGAAGGGCACCAAAACCCCGTCCTACGCCCTGGTGCTTGCCGCCGACCGGACAGGGCGGGAATACCTGTCAAAGGAAAAGAAAAACTTTACCGTCCCCGTTATTACAAAACCCGCGGATTTCATAAAGGAAAACGAAAACGTAATATACGACTTTGAATTTTCCCTTTCCGCCGACCGGGTACTTTCCATAGCCTCGGGCAAAAGCGGGGAATACAACCCCTTGAAAATGACGCCGTTTATGAAATGAGGGGTAAAATGAAGAAATCTGCCTTTATTTTGCTTGTTTGTATTGTTTTAATCACCTTGTTTTCCTGCTTTCCCAACGGGATAAATAACGGAAACAGCCTGCCGGAGGACAATACCGAAGAAGAGCAGTCGGTTGCATCCGATGAAACCTCTAAAGAAGAAACCGCAACCTATCTTCAGATATTCGGGGAATATGACGACGTCGATTTCGAATTTAAAAAATATCTTGACAGGTTGGGGAAAAAATACGGCGACAAGGAAAGCTTGGCAAAAACCGAAGACAAGGACGGCAACGAGATTTATACCGGGTTTTACGACAATCCCGACCCGGGGGATGGGAAACTTGCCAAAATTCTCTGCAGGATAACGGTTTATAATGATATACATACGGCAAAATCAGTTTACAAAGAAAAGATGACAACCCATCACCCCGCCATAAATATTTATGAAAGCTTTATCCGTATAGAAAATGTAATATATTCCGGCTACAACGGCTTTGTTTCGGACGTTGCGTTTTATGCAAAGCTGAACGTCCCCCAGTCGGCGGAGTTGAAATTCAATGTGGGCATAAATGAAGTCGAACTTGCCTGCACCCGGGAAAACATTGTATCCACCCTTATAGATTCGGGATATTCGTTATATGACAGCAAATGGTTATGCAACGGCGAGGAGGACCCCTTTAAAAGGATTGATTCCTATGCCTGCGTTTCCCCCAAAGGCTACGGGCTGCTTATATACATCGTCAATCCCCAGCTTGCATACCTTCTGGCAAGCAATGATAAAACCTCCGTTGAGGGGATATCCGGGTTAAAAAGCCTTCTGGAAACAAGCTATTATTACACTTCCGACGGTATTATTATAGTGGGAATGAGACCTTACGCAGAAGATTTAATCAACATGATAAACAATAAATAGTCAAAAAAGACAAAAGCCGCTTATTATGCGGCTTTTGTCATAAGGCGGAAAAAAGGGAGTGGGATATATATAAAAAGGAGGAGGAAAACGGTCATTTGTCATTAATAAGCCATACGCCGGAATTAATGGTGATTTTGTATCTTTCCGACAGGGTATAGGTGGAATCTCTGGTGTTTACCGCAATTGCCGACTCATATACGAATTCCCCCTGCACCGCCGCCCGGATAAAGTAGCTTACTTCCCCGGAGAAGGAATATTCCTCGTTGCCCGACAAGGGATTCCGGTTATTGCGCCATACCGCTATTCCGCCGGTAAGCATTTGTCCGGAATTGCTTATATAGGCACCGGTGTAGATGCTTCCGCGGATGCTCTGGCTGCTGTTGTTTATGCGGTTGTTCACAAATCTCGCGCCGGCGGGTATGCAGTCGGAAAGGGTATAATAGGCATAACTGTTGTTGGTTTTACCGGAATATTTTATGGTTACCCGATAAATGCCAAGATCGGTATCATAGGGTTTTATGGTTTTTGAAATACTAAGCTTTTCGCTTTTGGCTTTGCCGTCGGTGGCGTCCTCCGCCGTCCCGAAGTAGCGGGCTTTAACCGTAATTGCCCTGTCGCAGGATATAATCTTTAAGTTTGCCAGCTCTTTCTTTGTAAGAGTAAGGGTATAAACTCTCCCTGCGGAAAGGGTTATTTCCTGTTCCTCCACGTCACCTATCCGGTAGGTGAAGGAGGAATTTTTTATTTCGGCAGGCATAAAGAACCTTACATAGGAAGCCAGTTCAAGGATGTACTGGTCAAGAAAGGATTCGTTGTTCATGATATAATTTACCATCCTGCCGGCGTCGGCCTTTGAAACCAGGGAGGCGGAAAGGAGAGCAAGGGAGGTAAGCTTTATCGATTCCTCAATGCTGCCGCCTTTAAAGTAAAGCCTGTCGCCCTCGGTCTTGGCGTATTCATCGTACAAGGCGTTGTAAATAAGCTTTGCGGAGGAAAAGTCACCTAAATAGGCAAAGGCGGCGCAAAGGTAGAGTTTTGCTTCGGTCGAAAAATCCTCGCAGTGGGAAGCGATAAAGGTCAAGTCGTTTAACACCGGCTCACCCAACGCCGCAAGTCCCAACAAAGAGGCGGCAAGCTCAATGTCATCAATGTATTCCTCTTTTTCAAGGAAGTTATAAAACTGATTGATGATATAGTTCCTTTTAACCGGCGTAAAGCAGTCCGGTGCCACAGCGCAGATTTTAGCGGTAAGCTCAACATCCCCCTCCCCGTATGAAACCAGAGGTATAAAGCCGTAATAGGAGGAAAGAAGGCTGATTGCCCTGCTCTTGTCGTAATCCCAGCCGAACAGCTTGGACAAAGCATCATTTCCCACAAAATTAGCGGCCACCGTGTCGCTTCTTTCGGAATAGCCGCAGGTAATTCTGCGGGCAACCTTTATAAAGTCGTTATAGGTGTCGTCATAGAAGGAAAGACTTACGGGATATGCCTGGGGATTTATTGTGTGTATATCCTCAACCGGAATATCCTTTATCACTTCCATGAAAACGCCGGTGTCGGCAACCAGAAGGTATGCTTTAACCCCGTCGGAATAGGTGTCGCATTTGCCCTCAACCGTGACATAATAGGAACCTTTTTCAAACTTGCCGAAATTGAATCTGGCGTACTCGTTGGAATCAACCGCCACCGCTTTAGTAGATAAAAGCATATCCTGTTCGTCATAAAGCCGGGCAATATAGGTTACTTCCTTGATTCCATTAAGATAACTGCCGTAGGACCTTGCCGAAACCGAAATGTCGTCGCCGGTAATATATTTTTCGCAGGCAGACACATTTATGAAATAGGGGAGTGTGCATATAACGTCGGAAACACTGTGGCCTATCTTCATCCCCGAAAGTTTGTCCGAGCCCTGGTTTGACAGGACAATAACGGTTATCCGCCACTGGGTGATATTGTCGGGGATTTCAAAGTTAAACACCCCTTCACCCTTTTTGTCAAGGGTAAAGATTTCAAATACGGGATTATCTTCAAATCTCTCCCTTATATCGGTTGAAGTAACGGACTTCGTTTCTCCGTCCGAAGATTCCTCTACACTGAGATATCCATCGGCATCATAATTACCGATTGTTTTGATAAAGTAGTCTTCGTATCCTGAAGAGAATCTATAATTAAGGGAAATGGGGTAATTCTTATTTAAACCCGACCTGTAGTATTGCGCCAGGGCATTTACCGTCTGGTCTTGTATGGCAAAGCAGGCCTCGTCAACCACCGATAGTATAACCGTGGCACCGACTTCCCCCGCTTTTATCTTTACGGTGGCGTTTTCGCCGGGTTTGTAGGCAGTCTTGTCGGTTTCGACCTCTACGTCAAGGGAGGAATTGTTGACGTAATCGTAATAGATGGTTTTCGAACTCTGCTGATTTATGGAGTAATCGCCGTCAATAAAAGTGACATAAACCCTTACTCCCGCCACAAAGTCATCCTTAAACTCAAAGGCTAAACTGTCGGTATAGGCATACATATATCTGCCCTGGCTGTAAACGGTGTAAAGTACTTTTCTGTCAATCGGCTTGTTGTCGTATTCCACATGGACATTTACCGTTTCCCCCACCGAATATTCGGTTTTGTCGGTTACAACCGCATACCGGGGGGTTCGATTGTAATAACCGTCCGTCTCTTCGGATTTAAGGGCAAACAGGCTGTAGGTATAGGTATTATCAGTTACCGGGTTGGAGTAATAAACCTCGTACATATAATAGCCGGAAAAATTTTTGTCCGCCTTTATATGCTCAAGCTTAATAACCCCGTTTTTAAAGCTTTCGGTATAGTCCTTTATAACGGTTTCCTCGGTGTAGTAGTCATATATCACCGTACTGGTTTTGGTAATGGGGTTATAATAGGTGCTGGAATACCTCTTCTTGTGTTCGAACTTCTTAAGGATTATTGATACTCTGCCCTCTGCGGGCTGACCAACGGTGTTTTCAAAGGTGGCGTCGTTTTTGCCGGTGATTCTGGAAGTATCCACCTTGTTGAGATAAATTTCGCTGTAAGAGGAGTTTATCCGTGTTCCGGTTAAATAAACATTACTGTGGAAGTAGATAACCGAATCATAGACCGAAAGTAAAGCGGTTTCCTCACCGGTAAGGACTGCCGAAAAGTAAAGGTAAACAGGATAGGTTGAGGTCTGCTGATTTCCGATGGTGTCCGGGATGGTGAAGTTGACAAAGGCATTTCCGTTTTCATCGGTGGTCAGCACCTTGTTTTGCAATATCTGATTGCAGGAGACGTTGAATTTCAGTTTGGGGGCGGGAGTGCCGTCGAAAAAGGCGGCTTTAATTGTTACTCTGCCGGTGTCCCCCCTTACATAAAAGGGCTTGTCAAATTCCAGGGAAGCTTTATAAACGGGTTTATCTTCTTTTGTGACGGAAACAAATTTGTAAAACAGAACATTTTCGTCCTTGTCTCTGAATGTGAAAACGAGTGAACCGGCTTGATTGTTCTCTATATCGAGGGAATATTCGAAGGTACCGTCCTTATTAACGGTTATTTCGTCGGAATCAATATACGGATATACGTTTACATACAGTTTTTCGGGGATTTTACCGCCGGATTTTACCGGATTTATTACCCCGAAGAGGTTAATCGTATCTGTCGGGAAATAGGTTTCCCGGTCGGAATAAACAAAGCTGAAATAATTTGTCCGATTATATTCCGGACATGTGGAAACACAGGCATAGGCCTCGTCACCGTTATGAGAAATTATTATATAGGCGGAATCATCGTTTCCGGTTTCAAGCAGGCAGACACCGCTGTTGTCGGTTTTTCCCGAAAGGGAGGCGTATTTGATTTTATCTGAGACACTCAGGCTGTTGTTTCTTATAAAGCTTTCGCCCTTTACGGTTGCTCCTTCCGCAACCGCGTCATTCTCGTTTACCCAGACCAGCAGACTGCCGTCGCAGCCTTCGGTATATATGAAAAGGTCTGACACGATAAATTCGGTCTGAAGGACTTTCTTAACGGTCTGCGAACCGTGTTTACCGGAAACCGTGACATTTACGAGATAGCAGCCTTTATCCAGCTTGGGAAGCTCGAGATACCCTATCCTTGCAAGAGAATCATAATTCTTTTCCCAGGTGGTGACTTTGGTAAGGCCCTCGGTGGGGTAGAAATAGGTTTCCCCCTTTAAAAAGTATTCCGCCCTCTTTTCTTCGTAACCCTTTTTTGCCTCAATGGCTTCATAGGCGGAATTATATCTGTAAATATCCGCGGTTACAGTGATAGGTATTTCGCTTTTTCCCGAACAGGTGATAATGGGATACTGGCTTGAATGGAAGGTCCTGTCGTTGTAGGATATGGCGAAATTAATCAGTCCTTTTTCATTTACGGAACTCTTTGTCCTGAAGACAACGGTTCTTCCCTCCTCAAGGGTTTTCCCGGATGTGGAGGTTATTCCCTTTTTGACGGTAACCGTGTAAACCGTGTTTTCCTCAAGGCCGGTTTTGGGGACAAAAACCACCGTCTTACCGCCGGGATAAAGGTTGAAGCTTCCCTCCGTGGCGGGGGATATTTCAATGAATTTCTCAAAATCGTTGCCGTAAACCGATTCGGAAAACTGAACTTCGATTCCGGTATCCGTCGGTACGTTTATTACGTCGCCGCCGGGTATTAATCCTTTAATCAAAAGACTGCTTTCGGTTTGAAAGGCAAAGGAATAGGCGGGGTTGTCCTTGTCCCCCACAACCAGCCGGTAGAGTTTTCCCGACCGAAGGGAAGAGGCGGGGGAAAGTTTAAATTTTTTGTCCGAAAGTTTCGTCAGGGTGTAATTTACGTTCGGGGAAAGGGAAACGTACTTGGAAAGCTCCCCGGTTTCTATAACCCCGTCGGTTTCGATAAGGAAATTTTCGTCAACGGGGATTATCCTTCCCGTTGTATTCATGGGGGTTATGTTGACTTTTTGAAGGGAATCCGGCAGTTTTAATACCAGCCCTTCCGAAACGTAACTTCCTCCGGTAAGATCAAAACCGCCCTTGTTTATAAGGTCGTCATTGGAGGGAATATATGCCGAACTTTCGTCTTGGGAATTTTCCAAACCGCTTTTCCCGCAGGAAAAGAGAAAAACCGCCGCCAGTACGACACAGGCAATTCTGAAAATATGTTTATTGTGTTTCATAAAATCCCTTCCGCAAATAATTTACAATCATTACTCCTCAACAATATATACGGAAAAACAGTCAAAAAGGTTTCATTTTCCAAAAAACTTATTGAAAGAAATCGGGCAGGATGCTAAAATAGCCTAAAAGGGGGATTTCTATGCCCAAAACAGTATTTGAAGACGAAAATATAATCGTTTTTATAAAAGCCCGGGGAGAGGATTCGGAAAAGATTGCCCAAGAAAAGGGGTATTTCCCGGTCCACCGGCTTGACAGGGACACCGGCGGCCTTATGGTCATGGCAAAAAACAGCAAATCCGCGGCTTTCCTTTCGGAAGAGGTAAGGGAAGACCGTTTTAAAAAGGAATACCTTGCGGTAATCGAAGGGGAGATAACGCCGGCGGCCGGCAGGCTTACCGACCTTCTCTTCCACGACAAAACAAAAAACCGCACTTATGTTGTGAAAAGTCAACGGAAAGGCGTTAAGCAAGCCGTTCTCGACTACAGCATAATTGCGGTAAATGATAATTGTTCCCTTGCGAAAATAGCCCTTGTTACCGGGCGTACCCATCAGATCAGGGTTCAGTTTGCCTCAAGGGGAAAACCCCTGTACGGCGACAGGAAATACGGCAGCATTCACAAGTCCGGTTTAGCCCTTTGGGCATACAGGCTGGAATTTTGCAATCCTGTGAGTAAAAAGCTGCTTGAATTTGTTTCTTACCCTCCGGGGGAGGAAATCTGGGGGGAGTTCAGCGGCATTTACGAAAGCTGATACATTCCGATACAAACCACCCGAAAAGCTTTTTTGAATTCGAATCGCCGTCAAAGCCCACCTCCGGGTGAAACTGCACCGCAAGGAAATTTTCCCTTCCCTCAAACTCCGCCGCCTCAACAATCCCGTCGGGGGAGAAGGCAACGGGGACAATCCCCTTTGCCGAAATTTTAACAGCCTGATGGTGATAGCTGTTTACGGTTATTTTACTTTCACCTATAATTTTATAAAACAAACTTTCGGGGACAACCTCAATTTCATGGGCTGCCCCTTTTTCGTGATTCAGGCTGTCGGGTAACTGGGAAGGGATGTCCTGATAAAGTGTTCCCCCTAAAAAGGCGTTAATCGCTTGTATCCCCCGGCAGATACCGAGTATGGGAATATTTGTGTTTAATGCGGCCTTTATGTATATACTTTCCGACAAATCCCGAATATCGCTTATTTCCCCGCATTTTTCATGTATTTGCTCCCCGTATTTAAAAGGATTTACATCCACCCCCCCGGTAAACACAATGCCGTCAAGGCGGGAAATTACCTCCGCTGCGGTGTCGGAATCCTCAACATAGGGTAGGGCTACCGGAATTCCGCCGGATTTCATAACGGCGTCAAAATAGGATTTATTTACGAATATCTGTTTTTTCTCTTGATTATATGAGCAGGCAAAGCCGATAACCGGCTTTTTTGTTTTTTCTATCATAAATTCAAACCCGATTTCTGAATTTCATGGGCTTTGCAGTACAAGCCCTTTCGTAAAATAAGTTCATCGTGGCTTCCGCTTTCGGCGATTTTTCCGTTTTCAAGGACGATTATTTTATCGGCGTTTCTAATGGTGGAAAGCCGGTGGGCGATAACAAGGATGGTGCGTTTTCCCATAAGGGAATTTATGGCCTCCTGTATTTTCCTATCGGTTTCGGCGTCCACCGAAGCGGTGGCTTCGTCAAGGATGATTATGGGGGCGTTACAGACGATCGCCCTTGCTATGGATATCCGCTGTTTCTGACCGCCCGACAGCTTTAGCCCTCTTTCCCCCACTTTGGTATTGTACCCTTCCGGCATTGCCATTATTTCATCATGGATATAGGCCGCCTTCGCCGCCTCCTCGATTTCCGACATGGTGGCGCTTTCCCTGGCGTAGCCTATATTTTCGGCTATGGTGCCGTTGAACAGGAAGGTGTCCTGAAGCACCGGGGCAATGCTTTTCCTCAGTGAGCTTAGGGTAAAGTTCCTTATATCCTCCCCGTCGATTAATATCCTCCCCGACTGGGGGTCGTAAAACCTTGCCACCAGCTTTGACAGGGTGGTTTTCCCCACCCCGGTGGGACCGCAGAAGGCAACCATCTGGCCGGCTTTGCATTCGAAGGACACATTTTCCAGCACCTTTTCGCCGCCGTTGTAGCCGAAGGTTACGTTTTCGAATTTAATATCCCCTCCGGGACGGGGCATTTCTGCTGCATTTCCGGCTTCCTTTATTTCCTCGTCGCTGTCAAGGATAAGCATTGCCCTTTCGGCGCCGGCGTATGCCCGCTGGGCGTTTTCAAGGAGAACCGCCAATCCCGCCACGGGGGCATAGAATAGGGCAAGATACAACAGAAAGGCAACGATATCCTCAACATCCACCTCATTCAGGTAGGCAAGGCAGCCCCCTGCCGCCACCACGATAACCGTTCCGGCGGAGGACACGAAGTTTACCGAAGGGTTGAATATCCCCGAAAGTTTAAGGGCTTTTAGCATGGCCTTTACGCTTTCGGCAACCTTGCGGGATATTTTTCCGGATTCCTCCTTTTCCCTGGCAAAGGCCTGAATCACCTGCATCCCCGATATATTGTCCTGCAGCATGGCGTTAAGCTCGCCGGTAACCTGCTGGTCCTTTCTGAAGTAGGGGAGTATTTTTTTGGTATAAACAAACCCCATGGCAAAGACTATGGGTATGGGTATGCAGGTCAGAAGGGCAAGCTTGAAGTTAATTGAAAACAAAATTATCATAACCCCTGTAACCGTTACGATATTGGTTACGAATTCGGGGATTATGTGGGCGTACAGCAGCTCAAGACAGTTGGTGTCGTTTACAATCCGGCTCATAAGGTCGCCGGTCTGCTTGTCGTGGTAAAAGCCCATGGAAAGGCTTTGGAGCTTGTCGTACATAAGCTTTCTTACGTCCCCCACCAAGTTCCAGGCCGCCTTATGGGAAAAGAAGGCCGAAAGAAAGTTGAAAAGCACCCTTACAAGGTAAATGCCGAGGAGGAAAAGGGAAAAACCTAATATTTTGTTCAGCTCCGCTTTTTCCACCCCGTCCTTTACCACCCCCGTGATGTCCGACAACAGCTTGGGGGCGGCAAGATTTAAAAGGGTTAAAATAAAGGTGGAAACGATGGCAATGATATAATGGGTTTTATAGCGGATTGCTTTACTTCCGAATTTCCAGAGCAGTTTCATACAGATTCCTTTTTAAAATTAGTCCAGTTCGATTATCGATGCTGCCAGCAGCTTTGCCGATTCGGCTATGGAGGGAATAAAACACCATTCCTCCTTGGTGTGGTATTTCCCGCCGATGGGACCCACATCGTCAACGGTGGCAATCCCCGCCAAAGTGGTATATGCCGCGTCGGAGCCCCCGTTTGAGAAACATTCCTTATGTTCTCCAAAACCGTACTTTCGGGAAACTTTGTTTATATGGTTGAACAGACTGACATTCGCCCCGGTGCGTTCCATGGGCTTGCGGTGGCTTACATGCAAAACCTCGCAGGAAGTACCCTGTACAAAGACGGTAGCCGCCGTCTTTTTAACCTCCTCCATGGCAAATTCGTATTCCTCTTGGTTGTTTATCCGCACGTCGATATATACCTTGCAGGTGTCGGGGACAACATTCAGGGCGGTGCCCCCGTGTATCACCCCGCAGTTGTAGGTGATACCCCCCTTTAGGCTTTTGCCTTCCAGGTCGATTATCTTATAGGATGCTTCTCTAATGGCTGAAATACCTTCAAAATAATCCCCCGCATGGGCGGCTTTCCCCTTAATATCAAGGCAAAGCCTTATAATACCCTTTCTTTTCGTGGTGATAAAACCCTTCGTCTTACCCTCGCAGTTGAAAAAGGCGGCCCCGCCTTTGGCTTCGTTTATCATAAATTCGATGGTTTTTCCCTCGGAGTTTACCGATTCCACCTCCTCGTCGCTTTGAAGGATAAATTTAACCGGCCGGTCGTTATATCCGTAGCGGCGGAGGGCGTCTATCGCAAGCAGGGAAACCGTAATACCCCCCTTGCAGTCGATAACCCCGGGGCCGTACAGCATATCCCCCGCCCGCTTTACCGGGGGATAACCGAATTCACCCTTGTCAAATACCGTATCCATATGGGCGGAAAGGCAGGCATGGGGCTTTTCCCCCTTTGGATTATAGGTTAATGAAAGCACGTTCCCCGCCTTCTCAAGGATAAGCTCCTTTATGTCATAACTCCGTTGAATTCCGTGGCTTTTTATTATCTCCCAGACCCTGTCAAGGCCTTCCTTGTTGTCCGACTTGCTTTCGATGTTGCAGATGTCGGTTAAAAATTCAACATACTCCCCCGAAAGGCTGTCGATAATATCGAATAATTTTTCCATGGTTTACTCCCCGAATTTCATATATTTAATAAAGTATTCCCCGAAGATTTCGCTGTCGGCAAGCTCAATCACTTCACATTTTTTTGCTGTTTCTTTCGCCTTGTTTAAATAGCTCTCATCCAGCAGGGTTGCCGCCGCCCCCGAAAGGGAGGTGTTCCCGGCAGGGATTGAAATATCCTCAAATTCCTTTGGAATAAGTCCCAACCCGACGGCGGAATTGACATTTACCGAATTGCCAAGTCCCCCCGAAATGAAGAAGGCCTTTATTTTTCCCCTGGTACCGCTTACTTCAAGCAGGGTTTCGATCCCCGCCCTAATCGCCGCTTTTGCCAGCTGAAGGTTTCTTATATCCTTAGGGGTAATATACACATTTTCGCAAAGATAATGGTTTTCCGCCATAAAACCGGTTTTATCGATTATGCCGAGCTCCAGAAGGTAGGCGGCATAGTCGGCAAGTCCGCTGCCGCAGATTCCCTCGGGTTTTTCCTTTCCCATGACGGTATATTTAAGACTTCCGTTTTCGATATATACCCGGTTGATCGCCGAATTAACCGCCGGCATTCCCTTTTCAATGCCGTAGCCTTCAAAGCAGGGCCCCGCCGCCGTGGAACAGCAGTAGTATTTTTGACCGTCAAACAGGGCCATCTCTCCGTTGGTGCCTATGTCGGCGATTATTGAAGGGAAGTTTTTTTCCATTCCGGCGGCCATTATGCCGTTTAAAATATCCGAACCGAAATAGGCGGAAACACAGGGGGAAAAGTATTTGCCGCCGGTTTCATACCCGAAAAGACTTTCGGGTACAAAGGGGGCTTTCGACATATTGTTGGTTGAAAGTCCGGCGGCGAAATGAAGCATTGCGGTGTTCCCGGAAATCACAACCTTTTTTGCCTTTGATTTTTCGATTATTTCGTCAATAACGCCGTTTATCAGCCTTTTAAGGGTTTCAAGCCCCCCCTTTTCGGCAAATTCCATTCTCGTCATTACGTCCCCCCCGTAGGCGCGCTGGGGGTTTTCGTATGTAAAGGTTTGAATATTTTCCCCGGTGGCAAGGTTAAAGGATTCCGCGGCAACGGTGGTGGTGCCTATATCAATGGCAACCCCTGTTCCGATGTCAGGTTTTATTTGTATATCAGGGGATATTCCCCCCGTTAGTACTTGCATTCCTTTAACAAATGTGTTATAAATTATTTGAACGTCGCCTAAGGCTTTTGTGGTACAGGCAAGGCGAAAATTTTTCTTTTCGCCGAATAAATCCCTCTCCTTTTCGGTTGAAGGTGATAAAATCCCATGCGCTTCGACGACGCATTTTCCGCAGATTCCCCTGCCGTTGCAGACGGCGGGAATATATATGCCAAGGTCCTTAAGCACATGAATCAGAAACACCGGACCGTCGTATTCTTTTTCAAAGGTTTTACCCGAATGTTTTACGGTAATTTTCATTTTATAAAACACTGCCTTTTTGTTATTTCAGCTTAATCATTTTACAATAAGATTTGGCGTTTTACAATACATTTTATTAAAAGGAGTTTTATATGGCTGTTTTTGATGACATTTCAACCGCCGTTCAGAAGGGAAAAGCCGAAGATACCGAAAAATATGTTTTGTCAGCCCTTGCCGAAGGCTGTTCCGCCGGAGAAATACTTGAAAAAGCCCTGCTTCCCGCAATGGATATCGTGGGGGCGAAATTCAAAAACAACGAAATTTTCGTACCGGAGGTGCTTGTCGCCGCCAGGGCGATGAACAGGGCCACCTCGATTTTAAAGCCCCATCTTGCCGAAGGCAAAAGGGCAAAGGGAAGGGTTATCATCGGCACCGTAAAGGGAGACCTTCACGATATAGGCAAAAATTTGGTTAAAATAATGCTGGAAGGCAAGGGGCTTGAGGTGTTCGATTTAGGCGTTTCGGTCCCCGCCGAAAAATTCGTAAACGAAGCCATAGACAAAAACGCCGATATTATCTGCTGTTCCGCCCTTTTAACCTCCACAATGCAGGAAATGAAAAACGTGGTGGAGGAAGCAAAGAAAGCGGGCATTAGGGAAAAGGTTAAAATAATGGTGGGGGGAGCGCCCTTGAATGAGGATTTCTGCAGAGAAACCGGGGCAGACCTTTACACCCCCGACGCCGCCACCGCGGCGGAAAAAGCCGTGGAGCTGATTGGCAGATGAATAAAAAGGAACTTATCGAAAAAACATTAAAACACGAACATACCGGCGTTATCCCCGTATCCCCCCTGCTTTGCGGCATAACCCGTAAAATAACCGGGGTTTCCTATCCGGTCTGGTCAACGGACGCCGGGGAATGCGCTAAGGCTTTTGTAAAAGGGGCAAGGGATTTTGACCTGGACTGTCTTACCGTTTTGGTTGACCTTTCCATAGAATGCGACGCATGGGGACAAAGGGTTGTATTCCCCGAAAACGAAGCGGCTCACCCCGACTATTCACATCGACTGATAAAGGATGTCGATAAATACTCAAAAATAGCCGAAGTTGACTATAAAACCTCAAAAAGGATGAACTTTTACATAGATACCCTTAAGCTCATCGTGGCCGAAATCGGCAGTGAAATCCCGGTTTTCGCCTTTGTGTTCGGCCCTTTGGGGGTGTTATCCATGTGCCGGGGACAACAGGAAATGTTTATGGATATGTACGACTGTCCCGACAGGGTGTACACCGCCTGCGGAGAGATAACCAAAACCCTTGCGGAATATACAAAGGCGGTCTGCGATACCGGCGTTGACGGGGTAATGCTTGACACATTGTATGCCTCCGGCTCGATTATGTCAAAGGAAATGTGGAAAAACGCCGAAGGGGAATATTCCCGCATCCTTGCCGACACCATCCGTCAAAAGGGGAAAAAGGTGCTTATCCATAACTGCGGGCAAAAAATCTATTTCGACGCCCAGATAGAGTTTATGAAACCCGACGCCGTTTCCTTTTTATATCCCCCCGACGACTGTAAGGATTTTGCCGAATGCAGGGCAAAATACGGCGACAGGGTAACCCTAATCGGCTGCGTTCCCCCCACCAAAGCGGTGTACGGCAGCGATGAGGAATGGGAAAGCCTGTGCAAAGAGCATATTTACCAAATGGGGGACACCGGCTTTATCCTTGCCACCGGTTGCGAATACCCCGCAAACGCCGACTTCGGCAGGGCAGTAAAAATGATTGAAATCGCAAGGAGGAAAATTTAATGGGTTCTGCGGATACCGCTTTTATAAACACCTGTAAGGAAATTCTCGAAAGGGGCTGTTGGGTTACCGACGAAAAGGTGCGTCCCAAATGGTTCGACGGTACCCCCGCCTACACCAAAAAGGTTTTCGGCGTGGTTAACCGGTATGACCTTTCAAAGGAATTCCCCTTACTTACAATCCGTCCCGTCCCTTTACGGAACGCCGTTGATGAGGTTTTGTGGATATGGCAGAAAAAGTCCAACAATGTCAAAGACTTAAGAAGCCACATCTGGGACGCCTGGGCGGACGAAAGCGGCTCCATAGGCAAAGCCTACGGTTATCAGATGGGGGTGAAGCACAGGTACAAAGAAGGGGAATTCGACATGGTTGACCGGGTGCTTTACGACCTTAAGCATAACCCTTGTTCAAGGCGGATAATGACGAATATATATAACTTCGCCGATCTTCATGAAATGGCTTTGTACCCCTGTGCCTATTCGGTAACCTTCAATGTGCTTGACGGAAGGCTTAACGCCATATTAAATCAGCGTTCCCAGGATATGTTGGCGGCAAACGCCTGGAATATAGCCCAGTATGCCGCCCTTGTAATGATGATAGCCCAGGTTTCAGACCTTAAGCCGGGGGAACTGGTGCATGTTATTTCCGATTGCCATATTTACGACCGGCATATCCCCATTGTGGAGGAACTTATCAAGCGGACTCCCTATCCTTCCCCCAAGGTGGAACTGGATAAAACCATAACAGACTTTTACGACTTCACCCCCGAAAGCTTTACCGTCACCGACTACCGTCACGGGGAAAGCATAGGAAAATATGAGGTTGCGGTTTAGAAAGGAAAAAAGATGAAGTTTATTGTAGCGGTGGATAGGGAATGGGGAATAGGCAACAAAGGGGACCTTCTTGCCCGGGTAAGGGCGGATTTGGTCAATTTCCGTAAGCTTACCGAAAAAAAGGCGGTGGTTTACGGCTTCAATACCCTTGCTACCTTCCCCAAAGAGAAAATCCTCCCGAACCGGACCAACATAATACTTAACTGGGACAAAAACTGTAAAATCGAAGGGGCGACGGTGGTTCACTCCCTTGACGAACTATGGGAGGAACTTAAAAAGTATAACACCGACGACGTGTTTGTTATAGGCGGCGCTTCGGTTTACAACCAGCTTATACCCTTCTGCGATACGGGTTATGTGACAAAATTCGACAAATCCTTTCCAAAGGATGTCTATATACCCAACCTTGATAAGGATAATAGCTGGGAATGCGTCTTTGTAGGCGAAAGGCAGGAAAGTGACCCGGAAACCGACACCGAAGGCGGTCTCGGCTTTTACTTTACAGAATACAGGAAAAAATGAAGAAATACGACTTTGAAACCATAACCGACCGGCGGAATACCGGCAGCGAAAAATGGAATATGTTTTCAGACAGGGGGATTGACGTCCCCCAAGGGGTTATTCCCCTGTCGGTGGCGGATATGGAATTCCCCCTTGCCGAACCCATAAGGGAGAGCTTGAAGGGCTGGCTTGACAACTGCGTTTTAGGTTATACCGAGCCCACCGGGGAATATTTCGACGAAGTCATAAGGTGGATGGAAAGACGTCACGGCTTTTCCCCCAAAAGGGAATGGTTTGTGTTAACCCCCGGGGTGGTTTCGGCGTTATTCGATATGGTTAGGCTTTACACTAAAAAAGGGGATAAGGTTATTATAAACCCTCCCGTTTATTATCCCTTCATGTTAGCCGTAAAGCAGGCGGGCAGGATTGTTGTGGAATCCCCCCTTGTCCCCGCCGGGAACACTTATAATTTTAACTTTGAAGATTTCGAAAGAAAATGTGCCGACGAAAAGGTAAAGCTGTTTATACTCTGCTCCCCCCACAACCCGGTAGGGAGGGTGTGGACCGAAGAGGAACTTATAAACATCTGCGAAATCTGCTACAGGTACAATGTATTTATCATTTCCGACGAAATCCACTTTGACCTTATTATGCCGGGGTACAGGCATACCTCCCTTGCTACCTTCGAGGAAAAATATCTGCTAAACTCCGCCGTATGCACCTCTCCTTCCAAAACCTTCAATTTGGCGGGGCTTCAGTGTTCCAATATATTCATTCCCGATGAAAACAGAAGAAGGTTGTTTAATAAAGCAAAGGGCTTTTTCACCCTTAACGCCTTTGCCTATCCGGTGACTATATCGGCCTACCGCCACTGCGAAGACTGGCTTACCCAACTTATAAATCTTGTAAATTCAAATAAGACCCTTGTGGAAAACTTCTTCGGGGAAAAAATAAAAAAAGAAGTCGTTTATGACCTTCAGGGCACCTATCTTCAGTGGATAGATTTCGATTTTCTGGGTATGGATAATAAAGCGCTGGAAAAGTTTATGAACGAAAGTGCTTATATCTTCCCGAGCCAGGGCTATGCCTTCGGCACCGGCGGTTCGGGCTTCGTAAGGTTAAACCTTGCCTGTCCCGGCGGGGTAATAAAGGACGCACTGACAAGACTGGATAAAGCCTTGTCGGAATTAAAAATGTAAAAAGCGGGGTTATTATGGTCATTGAATCAATCGTAAATATTATTTCATGGTTTTTTATTTTCGCCGGCATCGTTATATTGGGCATATGCCTGTTTGAGGGCTTCAGGAAGGGCACATATAAATCCCTTGCCAAGTTAGCAAGGATAATCGCGTCCGTAATCCTTTCCTTGTTTTTTGCGGTGGTTTTTTCCTATATTTTAAAAGCCTTTATCCCGCTTTCCGGTATTTTGGAAAAAGCCATACCGGAGGATGTGGTAAAAGCTTCCCCCTCCCTTATTAATTTAGCGGAGGAAACGGCAAGGGTTTTCACTGCCTTTGTTTTATTCTGGGTTTTCTTTTTGGTATGCCTGCCTGCTTTGAAAATCCCCGCAAAAAAACTTGTAAATTATCTTGAAACAAAGCAAAAGCCGAAGGGCGACCGTATATGGGGAATACTGATTTCCCTAATCACCGCCTTTGCCATAATTAGTGTGTTTTTCTTCCCCATGGCGGGAGGACTTGATTTAGCAAACGAAATTACCGAGAATATACTGAAGGACGAAACAAACGACGATAATGTCATAAGGTATATAAGGGATGGACGGGAGTATATTGTTTCCCCCCTGTCGAAAAATCCCGTCTTTATGCTGGCAGGCATCCCCGGAAAACCCCTGTTTAACACCCTTATGACGGTCAGAATCGACGGCACAAAAGGCAGGCTTAACGACGAACTGAACGCCGTGGCAAAACTTTATTCCGCATTGATGCCCCTTATTTCCGAAAATATCAAAGACTACGGCGAAGACCAGGCAAAAGCCCTGGAAAACGTGGCGGCAACCCTTGAAGATGCCGACCTTTTATGCCTAATCGCCGGGGAAGTGATTTCAAATGCCGCAACCGGCCTTATGAATGAAGGCAGTTTTGCCGGAATCAGCCTTTCCGACAGCGACAAAGACAACGCCATGATAGGCGAAATGCTTGACATCCTTTCAAAGACCGACGGCAAAGCGGTTAAAAATGACGTTAAGACCACCGCCAAGCTTTTCGGTGTGCTTGAAAGCCATTCCGCCTTTGATTTGTTTTCCAAGGAATCCGACATTATGGAGGTTGTGTCAAGAAAGGGGCTTATTTCCGGGGTTGTGGAAACGGTTTATTCCTACAACCGCTTCCGTTCCCTTACGGCAGGGCTGGTAAACACCGCCTTTGAAAGCGCGGCGGAAAGCATGGGAACCGGCAGCAACACCCTGAATATCGATAACTCCCAGCTCCCCGACCTTGACAGTGAGGAAATAATACGGGAATCCCTGCTTATCGAAGACACCGCGGTGCTTATTATCGGTTTCGTAAAGTCAATCAATGATAACGATATATTGAATTCCGACTTTGTTTCAATGGGAAAAGCCCTTGACAACGCCAAAAAAAGCCGGATTTTGGGTAACCGGGTAAAACCCCTTATTGAGGTATTTTTACGTTCGGAAAAGGCAGTAAAAATGAACGTCTTTACCGGGGAATCCATTGAAAAGATATTGAACGCCGAAGGCGACTATGAAAACCTGTTTGCCTCAATAATCAAGACGGTTGATTTCGCCAAGGCGGTTTCCGACAGGAATGCCTCCGCCGCAGAGGCAATTCTCTGGTTTACCGAAAACACCGACCCGGCATCCGCCGACATTATTTCCGCCTTTATAACCCCCGACCTCCTTGACGAATACGGTATCAAAGGGGATTCCTCAGACAAGATGTCGGAAATGATGTCCTCATATATAACCAACTTAGGGAACGCCGCCGGAATGACGGAGGAAAAGGCCGAAACCGAATCCAAATGCGTAAGCTATGTGTATGCCATCGCCGAAACGGGGGGACAAAGGCCTATATTCGGGGAAAGCATCCCCTCCGCCGGGGAACTGGTAAACACCTTTATGGATTCCGAGATCTTTTCAAAAACGGTGGAGGATTCGATTTATGATGAAGAGGGTCACACCCTTGACCCCTTTAAGATAGGGGAAAATATAAATGATGATGAGCAGCAGGCGTTGATTGACGCTCTGGAAGATTACATAAAGGAAAACGCCAACGAAACAAATAAAGACCGGCTTAAAAGAAAAACCGTTTCCTTAGGCAGTATTATAGGCAGCGATGTATCCGGCATTATTGACGGCTGGATAGGCAACTGAAGGTGAAAAGAATTGAAAGTAATTGATCTGCATACCCACTCCACCTGTTCCGACGGCTCAATGACGCCCTCCCGACTGGTGTCCCACGCAAAAGATTCCGGGCTTTCCGCCATTGCCCTTACCGACCACGACAGCATATCCGGTGTCGCCGAGGCGGTGGAGGAGGGTAAAAAAACCGGTGTGGAGGTTATCCCCGCCGTTGAGCTTTCGGCGATATCCGACACCGAAACCCATATTTTAGGTTATTTCATTGACATAAACAACCGGGAGTTACAAAAAGCCCTTGAATATGCCAAACAGGTGCGATACGAAAGGGAGGTTGAAACCTGCCGCAAGCTCAACGAACTGGGCTTTGACATAACCATGGAGGAGGTGGAGGCGGAAGCCGAAACCGACATCCTCTGCCGGGCTCACTTTGCCAAGGTTATGGTTAAAAAGGGGTATGCGCCTTCGGTTAAGGAAGCCTTCGAGCAATACCTTAATGTGGGTAAATCCGCCTATTCCAAAAAGCAGGCGCTGACCGACATTCAGGCGGTGGAACTTATAAACAACGCCGGGGGGATAGCCTTTTTGGCTCATCTTCACTTAACCAAAAAGCCCCTGCCGGAACTTAAGGAATTTTTGATTAAACTTAAAAACGCCGGTCTTGCGGGGGTGGAGGGCTATTACACCGACTATACCCCCCAGATGGAAAGGGATTATCAAAGCCTTGCAGAGGAATCGGGACTTATCCTTTCGGGGGGCACCGACTTCCACGGCGCTTTCAAGCCCCATATCGCCATAGGCAGGGGCTACGGCAATCTTGAAATACCCTATGTAATTCTTGAAAAAATGAAGGAATATCGCCAGAGCAGAAATTCTGATTTTGCATTCCGTTCACAAAGGAAGGATCTTGTATGAAACAATCGGACATCGGACTTATCGGCCTTGCGGTTATGGGGGAAAACCTGGTAATGAACATGGAAAGCAAGGGCTTTGCCGTTTCGGTTTTCAACCGCACCGCCTCAAAGGTTACCGACTTTATAAGCGGCAGGGCCAAGGGGAAAAACATTACCGGTACTTATTCCCTTGAGGAACTGGTTTCCACCCTTAAAAAGCCCCGTAAAATCATGCTTATGATAAAGGCGGGAAAAGCTGTTGACGACATGATCGAACAGCTTATACCCCTCCTTGAAAAGGGGGATATAGTTATAGACGGGGGAAACTCCCATTTCCCCGATACCGCAAGGCGGTGGGAATACCTTGAATCCAAGGGACTTTTGTATATCGGCACCGGTGTTTCCGGGGGAGAGGAAGGAGCGCTGAAGGGTCCTTCCATAATGCCGGGAGGTTCAAAACAGGCGTGGGAGCATATTAAACCCATCTTTCAGGCCATAGCCGCCAAGGTTGACGACGACTCCCCCTGCTGCGACTGGGTGGGGGAAGGGGGCGCAGGCCACTTTGTTAAAATGGTGCATAACGGCATTGAATACGGGGATATGCAGCTAATCTGCGAAGCATACCACCTTATGAAGGATATGTTAGGGCTTTCCTACCCCGAAATGCACAAAGTCTTTGAGGAATGGAACAAAGGTGAGCTGGAAAGCTACCTTATCGAAATAACAAGGGACATACTTGCCTATAACGACGAGGACGGCACCCCTCTTGCCGAAAAAATCCTTGACACCGCCGGTCAGAAGGGGACGGGTAAATGGACGGTATTTGCCGCCCTTGACGAGGGAATTCCCCTTACTCTTATCGGCGAAGCGGTATTTTCCCGCTGCCTTTCGGCAATGAAGGAGGAAAGACTTCACGCCTCAAAGGTTTTGGGCGGGGAAATTGTCAAATCCGGCTTAACGCCCGAACAAAAAAATCAGGCTGTGGAAAACATAAGGCAGGCGCTGCTTGCTTCCAAGATAGTTTCCTATACACAGGGCTATATGCTTATGAAAACCGCCGCCAAAACCTACGGCTGGAATCTCAACTACGGCGGCATTGCCCTTATGTGGCGGGGGGGCTGCATTATCCGGTCTGTGTTTTTAGGCAAAATCAAAGAGGCTTACGATAAAAATCCGGGTCTTGAAAATCTGCTCCTTGACGATTATTTTACAGATAAAATAAAATCCCTTGTCCCCGGATGGCGGGAAACGGTGGTTTCGGCGGTGAAAGAAGGCATTCCCGTCCCTGCCCTGTCAGCCGCCTTAAGCTGGTTTGACGGCTACCGCTGCGAAAGGCTGCCGGCAAATCTCCTTCAGGCCCAAAGGGACTATTTCGGCGCCCATACTTATGAAAGAACAGACAGGCCGAGAGGGGAATTTTTCCACACCAACTGGACCGGCGAGGGAGGAGATACCGCCTCCACCGTCTATAATGTATAGGAGGAAAAACATATGAAAATAAAGGAAAACCGTAAATACGCCATTGCCGTCCCCACCAGTATGGGGGTAAGGATAACACCTCCCGATGGTCAGCCGGTACATTCTTCGGACATGTTCTTCATGCAGGCCACCTCCGCCGAAACCAATGTGGCGTCGGTTGCCTCCTATTTGGGGCTTCCCGTCAAGGTGCTTACCACCTTTGTGAAGGATTCCCCCATAGCCGCCCTTATAAAAGCAAACCTGCGGTCAAGGGGTATGGATTTTGAGGGCAAAGAGGTGGAGCAGGGGGGACCCTGGGGATACCGCCATCAGTTTAACATAGCCGACAGCGGTTTCGGCATGAGGGGCCCAAGAGTATTCAACGACAGAGCCGGCGAAGTGGGGCGGACCCTTAACATAAAGGATTTCGACACTAAACGGATTTTCGGGGACGAAGGAGTGGGAATCCTTCATATGTCGGGGCTTATTGCCGCCCTTTCTCCCCAGACCGGGGAATTCTGCGTTTCCCTTGCCAGGGAGGCGAAGAAGTACGGCACGCTTATTTCCTTTGATTTGAACTACCGGGAATCCTTCTGGAAGGGAAGGAAAGAGGAGCTTGGCAAAATGTTTTTCGAAATCGCTTCCCTTGCGGATATTCTGGTGGGAAACGAGGAGGATTTTCAGCTTTGCTTCGGCATAACCGGTCCCGAAGCGGGGGGGAAGGATATTTCAGCAAAGATGGAATCCTTCAAGGAACTTATAAACGTGGTGCAAAAGACCTTCCCGAACACCAAAGTGTTTGCCACCACCCTGCGGGAGGTCAGAAATTCAAACTGCCACCTGTGGGGGGGAATACTTAAAGCCGGGGGCAAATGGTATGAAGCCGAACCCAAAGAAATAAACGTCCTTGACCGGATAGGCGGGGGGGACGGCTTTGTGGGGGGACTGCTTTACGGCATCGCCAGGAGCTGGGACTATGAAAAATGCCTTCAGTTCGGCTGGGCTTCCGGGGTGCTTGCAACCACCTTCCTCACCGACTATGCTCAACCCGCCGACGAGGAGCAGATCTGGTCCATCTGGAAGGGCAACGCCCGGGTAAAAAGATAAAAATCAGGGCGGAAAAATATCCGCCCTTTTTATAAAATTTCAATTTCAACGCAAAACAGTAAATCTGGATTAACGAACAGCTTCTTTAAGATAAACTTCCGTATATTTCAAAACACCGTTTATTCTTTCCGACTTCATCAATGAAATCCTGTTTACCGCCATCACAGCAGGGCTTACTTCAAAGGTAATGTCCCCGCTTCCAACCACCTGCCTTGCCAGGGTTATATGGGGTACAAACTTTCTTTTTTCAATATCAAACCCGGATTCCCTCAAATCCTCCGAAACCTTATTAGCCAATCCCTCAAGACCGTCACTTAATGCCGAAACAAAATATATGTCCCCGCCGGGACGCCTGAATACCCCCGGCTTTCCCAGGGTTATTTCAAAGGGGGAAAAGGAAATCCCGTCAAGCGTCCTTTTAACATCGGACAATCTGTCGGTTTCCCCGATAAAAGCAAGGGTCAAATGAAAATTCTCTTTTTTTGTAAAATTGCCGGACCCGGCCTTTTTCTTTAAATCCCCGGAAGCCCGGCATAAAGCGTCGATTATCTGATTATTGAAATTTACCGCCACAAACAGCCTTAATACATCGCTTTTTATAATAATCACCCTCTATTATTATGGCCGAACAAACATAAAAGTCAATTCTTTTTGTTGCATTTTTGAAATCAAGGTGGTAAAATAATACAAAAAAGACGGTGGTAGCATGATTATTGATTTAAGTAAAATCCCCGAAAAGGAAATCCCCAATTTCCGGGGCGGTAATAAGGCATACAACGTAAAACTGTTTGACGACGGGCAGGTTAAAATAATGTACGGACGCCTTGTCCCCGGTGCCTCCGTCGGCCTTCATACCCATGAAACCAACTGTGAGGTTATATATATCTTAAGCGGCAAGGGGAAGGCGATTTACGAAGACAATTCCGAGGAAGTGTCGGCAGGGGTATGCCACTACTGCCCAATGGGGCATTCCCATTCCCTAATCAACGACGGTAATGAAGACCTTGTGTTCTTTGCTGTGGTAAGCTGATGAATGACGGTCTGTATATAACTTCAATCCGTCTTGAGGAGGAAATACCCGCAAGCGACTATGTTTCTGCCCTCCCGGTGGTAAAAAACCTCAGCGAGCTGAAATTTGACAAAAGCGTCACCTTTTTAGTGGGAGAAAACGGCACGGGAAAATCCACACTGCTTGAGGCGATTGCCATTATTTTCGGCTTCAACCCCGAAGGGGGTTCGAAAAATTTTTCCTTTTCCACCCGTCAGACCCATTCAAACCTCCATAAATACATAACCCTCTGCAAGGGGATAAAAAAGCCGAAAGACGGCTATTTCCTCCGTTCCGAAAGTCTGTATAACGTGGCGACAAATATCGACATAATGGACAAACAGCCCTCCCTTGACGGCAAGGTCATCGAGGGCTACGGGGGAAAATCCCTTCACAGGCAGTCCCACGGGGAGGGTTTCTTTGCCATAGTCCAGAACCGTTTTTTCGGCAGCGGTTTGTATATCCTTGACGAACCCGAAGCCGCCCTTTCCCCGTTAAGACAGCTTTCCTTCCTGTCAAGGATAAACGAGCTGGTTAATCAAGACTCCCAGTTTATAATCGCCACCCATTCCCCCATAATAATGGCTTATCCCGATGCGGATATATATGTCCTTTCGGAATCCGGGATAAAACCCACCCCTTACATGGAGACCGAACATTACAAGGTGACAAGGGATTTCATGTCCTCCCCCGAAAGGATGTTCAAATACCTATTCCGCCCCGAATAAAGGAGAAAAAATGGAACCTATTGCAATAAACCAACGGAAAAACGAAAAGTGGCAGTCGATTGAGGTGGCAAAGGAATACTACAACTCATTAAAGCTGGTTAAGCTTTACAAAACCGCCTTTTTGGCGGCGGATGCCGTGTTTGCCTTTATTATCGGCTATAAACTCATTGCCGGTAAAAACGACAATCTTACGCTTTTTATCTCCCTTTTCGTCGCCTGCCTGCTGTTTTCGGTCTGGATTTTTGTAAAACCCATAATCGACGGCAACCGGATGTACCTTGAATCGGTACTTGCCAACGGGGAGGACCATATATCCGAATCCCGCATATACGCCGACCGAATCGAATATTATTCCGAAGACAGCGAGCAATGTTCCTCCATCCCCCTTGACCGGGTTTACAATGCCTTTGAAACCGAACATCTTTACGAAATCCAGCTTATCGACGACGAAAAGAATATGATAGGACACATGCTGTTAAAGTCGGGCTTTGTAAAGGGTTCCCTTGAGGAGGTAAAGAAGCTTATTCCCCCCGGTCAAAGGACCCTGCCCGATAAATAAACCAAAAACGATATAAAATAAGCCAAAATAAACTGAAAAAAGGCGACGGAAAGCATAAACAAAAGGCTTTTCGTTTCTTTTTTTATACACAAAAGGGTAGGAATGCAGGGGGTATAAAGGAGCATAAACGCCATAAAGGACACCGCCGACAGGGGGGTAAAAAGATTCGTTATCTCCCCTTGGGTTAATAAAAGCAGGGCGCCTGCCGATGCCTCCTTCGCCCCTAAGCCGGTGAGTATTGCCAAAGCTGCCTGCCAGAAACCGAACCCAAGGGGGGAAAACACCGGGGAAAAGGCTTTGCAGAATATGCCAAGCATACTCTCTTCCGGATCGCATAAACCGAGGGAAAAATTTAAATTTCCGAAAAACCACACCGTCACAGAAGTTAAAAGAATAACCGTAAAGGCTTTTTTAACAAATTCAAGGGATTTTTGAGCCATAAGCCGGAAGGTATTTTTAATGGTGGGAAACCGGTAGGGGGGAAGCTCCATAATAAAAGCCACGGGCTTTGTTTTTGAAAATATGTTTGAAACAAAGGCAAAAACCGCGGCAAGGATTATCCCCGAAAGGTATATAACCGTAATAACAAAAGAGGTGTGATTAGGGAAAAACACACTGCAAAAAAGCAGATAAACGGGGATTTTCGCTTGACAGGACATAAAGGGAATAAGCCGTACGGTCTGCCTTTTTTCCTTTTCAAACCCCATTGTCCGGCAGGCCATGACCGCCGGCACGGAACAGCCGAACCCCAACAGCATGGGGATTGCCCCCCGGCCGGAAAGTCCGGCGGATACGAATATCCTGTCGAAAACAAAGGCCACCCTTGCCATATATCCGGTGTCTTCAAGGATTGACAAAAATAAAAAAAGCAGGGAAATAACCGGCAAAAACGCCAGCACACCCAGCACTCCCCCCATAATGCCGTCGCATATAAGCCCCTTAAGCATTTCGGGAGCGTCAACCGAACTTAAGAAGGCATAAATGCTGTCCGACAAGCCTTCTATTAAATTTTTCATAAAGACAGTTATATATTTCCCTAAAATCCCGAAGACAAGATAAAACCCGATAGCCATGATAAGCATAAAGCAAAACAAAGCGGTGTGTTTTCCGGTAAGAATACCGTCTATCTTACGGCTGATTGTATCGGGTTTAGGGGTTTTATATACTCTTTTTGTAATGTATTCGGCTTTTCTTCTTATCTGCTCAAAGGTCATATTTTCATAACCCGAAGTGATGACAGGATTTTTTATTTCATCAAAAATCGCTTTTTTCAGTTCCTCCACCCCCTCCCCCCTCAGGGCGGACACCGGAACGGCCTTAACCCCAAGCAGTTCCGTCAGCAGCCTGAAGTCAATGTTTCCTCCCCGCTTTTTCACCTCGTCCATCAGGTTTACCGCAAGTATGACGGGCTTTGACAAAGCCATTACCGACAGGGCAAGACAAAGGCTTTTTTTAAGACCGGTGCCGTCGCATACCACTATCATCAGATCGGATAAGCCCCCTTTGATATGGTTTACCGCTGCTTTTTCGTCCTCCGAAACCGCTTCAAGGGCGTATATGCCGGGGATGTCGGTGAGATAGGCATTTTCAAGCCCCTTGATTTTCCCCCTTCGTTTTTCCACCGTTACTCCGGGGAAGTTGCCGGTATGCATATTAAGTCCCGTAAGGGAATTGAAAAGGGTGGTTTTACCGCAGTTGGGAACCCCCGCAAGGCTTATGTTTATCTCTTTTACTCCGGTCATCACAGGACAACCCCTTTTTTCAAATTCTAATTGATTTTATTATAAAGAGGTTAATAAAATAACCGGCTTATTGACAATTACCGGCTTAAGTGCTATTATTATTTCACCCGAAATTTTAGCCTTTATGTAAACTAAACCGAAAGGCAGGCAAAGTCAGGGGCAATTATTTTGTTAAATGCCTTCAGAATTATGGAAAAAACAGTTTTAAAAACCAAAATAAAAGCCTATTGGGCAATAATAAAAGAAAAAGCAAAGACCTTTGGTGTATGGTGTGACAATCATCCTTTAAGCCTTATTATATGTCTTTCCCTTATAATGGCTTTGGCGGTGGAATGCTTTACCCGCCGTTCCGTTGTCAAGGGGTTTGTCTTTTTGTTTACAAACCCTTTGTTTTTCCTTGCCAACGCCTTTATACTGTTCTTTTTATACTCCCTTTCCCTCCTTTTTAAAAAGAGGTATTCCCTTATATTCGTGTTTTCGGTAATCTGGCTGGGGCTTGCCATTGCGAATTTCATAACCACCGCCTACAGAACAACCCCCCTTTCCTTGAGTGATATACTTATTCTCCCCTCGGTTATAACCATAATAAACAAATACCTTTCGATTTTTCAGATCGTCGTTATTGTAATTTTAATTGTTTTCGGAATATCCATGGTGGTCTGGGTAATTATAAAGCAGAAAAAACAAAAGGTGGAACTGTTGAAATCGGGGATAATTTCGGCGGTTTCGGCAGCCCTTACCGCGGGTATTCTAATCGTATCAATGAACTCCGACACCCTTGCAAAGGATTACTACTTTATCGGCAACGGCTATGACAAATACGGCTTTGTGTATTCCTTCTGCCTGTCGGCGATAGACCGGGGAATAAAAAAGCCCGACGAATACAGTGAAGATTACATGAAAGCCATAAAGGATGATGTAAATAAAATCAAGACCAAGCAGGTAAATCCGGACGTAAACATCGTGTTCCTCCAGCTTGAATCCTTTTTCGACGTTCACCGTCTTAAAAACGTAACCTTTTCCGAAGACCCCATTCCCAACTTCACCCGCCTTATGGAAAATTACCCCCATGCCTACCTTTCGGTGCCGGCGTTCGGAGCAGGTACGGCAAACACCGAATTTGAAATACTCACCCAGATGAATACGGATTATTTCGGCATCGGTGAAGTTCCCTACAAGTCCATACTTCAGGACACCACCTGCGAAACAGTAAACTACGATCTGAAGGAATTGGGTTATAGCTGCCACGCCATACATAATCATCAGGGCACCTTTTACGGCAGGAATCTGGTATATGCGGATTTGGGGTTTGACACCTTTACCTCCCTTGAGTATATGAACGATGTGGAGGTAACCCCCATGAGCTGGGCAAAGGACTATGTCCTCACCGGGGAAATAATCAAAGCTTTAGATTCCACAAGGGGTTCCGACTTTGTGTTTGCCGTTTCGGTACAGGGACACGGCAAGTACCCCGACGTGGTATTGGACGAAAACCAGAAAATAAAGGTGATTTCGGATTCGGAGGAACGGAAGATCGCCTTTGAATATTATGTAAACCAGCTTCATGAAATGGACGACTTTTTGGGCGAACTTACGAAAGCCCTTTCGGAATACGACGAAAAGATTATACTTGTAATGTACGGCGACCATTTACCCAGCCTTTCCATTTCGGATGAAGATCTTACCGAAGCCAGCACCCTGCAGACGGAATACCTTATCTGGTCAAACTATAATGTTAAGGCAAAGGCAAAGGATACCGAAGCCTTCCAGCTGTTTTCAAGGGTTATGTCGGTTTTGGGCTACAACAACGGCTTTCTTACAAAGCACCATCAGAACAATTCCGAACGGGATGACTATCTTGATGTCCTCGAATCCATCCAGTACGACACCCTTTACGGCAACAGATATATTTACAACGGCGAAAACCCCTTTGTTCCCACCGACCTTCAGATGGGTATCAAAAAGATAGCCGTTTCAAAGGTGGATGTAATTGGCGACGCCGCCTTTATAACCGGAAACGGTTTTACCGAATGGAGTAAAGTCAATGTGAACGGGGAAGAGGCGGATACAATATACATAAACAGTTCCACTTTGTTTATCCTTGCGGATTATCTAACCCCCGATTATACCATAACCGTTGCCCAGGTGGCCTGGGACGGCACTGTTTTAAGCGAAACCCAACCCTATAAGGGTTCAAGGAAATAAATATATATTCACCCTCGGTGAAGGCTAAACATAAAGGCTCTTTGTCAATAGTTGG
>LSQX01257168.1_pt1 | contig 30679 bp, 29 predicted proteins | sample 654561 | NCBI WGS metagenome assembly LSQX01 (sample SAMN04489861, study PRJNA283612) | anaerobic digester metagenome | isolation source: 4 biogas reactors fed with cattle manure at either 37C or 55C with and... | place: Denmark: Kongens Lyngby | collected 2014 | reverse complement strand
CCCTTACAGTGATACTGTGCAATCCTTAGAAGCTGTTCGATATATTAAGAATAAGATGGTAGATTCATTGTTTATCCCACTTAATCCAAAGGATCCACTTCTTAAACCCTATGCTTTACCACTTAACGAAGCCATTGGCAAATTTCTAATCTATGCTAGAAATACCCCCATCATTATTTATAATCAACCCTTCACCCATACTTATTTAAATGTAAAACTAGATAAAGAGGTGCATATTTCTTTTATCGATGCTATGACCATGAGCCGAGATCTTTATGGCATCTCGAATAAGCCACTAAGACAAGTCAGAAAGCACTTAGGCTTTTATCGCTTAGATGAGGACCCTGTAGGTAATGCTAAAGTAGTAGGGGCTATCTATCTGGATTACATTTACACCATTACAACATTTAAAAATAAGGAAAATAAAAAAGCTGAACGCGCTAAAAAACGGACTTTGGAAAATAAAAAGGTTGATCAAGAATTTCTAGAGCGCAAAAAACATATAGAGGCAAAAGAAGCTGCTATAAAGCAAGAAAATATACAACCTTAAAAGAGGAAGGTGAGATTTTGAAAAGATATTTTATCATCTTTGAAGGTCGAGTCCAAGGTGTAGGGTTTCGTTATTTTACAGCTCAAGCTGCAAATACCCAGAAGATGACTGGGCATGTCCGAAATCTTTCAAATGGAAATGTCGAAGTCGAAATACAAGGTTCTAAAGAGAGCTTTAATACATTTCTACAAAGTGTATTAAAGGGAAATGGTTTTATAAAAGTAGAGGATTATTCTATAAAAGAGATTCCTCTTAAAGATCTCGAAAAGAACTTTAAAATCAAAGGTTAAAGGGTCGGCCTTTAGCTTTCTTTAGAAATAAATGAAATAGGATGTGAAGTGAATGGATAAACCAATCATTGCTGGAACTGAGCCTTTTTTAGTCGAAGTAGAAGCTGGCAAGGGCATCTATTGGTGCGCTTGTGGAAAAAGTGAAAAACAACCTTATTGTGATGGAAGCCATAAAGGAACCACTTCAATTATGCCCCTTTATTTTATTCCTACAAAAAATGAGATATTATCACTTTGTATGTGCAAACATACCAGCACCCCGCCTTATTGCGATGAAACCCACTGTAATCTTGAAGATTAGAAAAAAGTTCACTTTTTAACGAAGTGGGCTTTTTTCTTTGTGCTGAAGGAATTCCATAGATGAGCTATCTAATCTCTCTATATAATTTTGTTAATTTTGTCACAAATTCTTTATTTGCACTATCCAAATTAATAAAAAACAAGTATAATCTTGTGGTAAGGCTTAATGAATATGAAAATTTCATGTAAATGAGATAGCGCCAGAACCTTTAGTTTAAAGGTTGACGAGGACGAAGTGATCGAAAATTCGGCGGATACTTCGCGGTATACACTACCGATAACATTGGAAGAAAACGAAAGAGTAATCTTTCCGACAATTCTAATAGGTGTATTAAGCCTTCGCAAAAATAATTTTTGAGAGGGTGTTTTTTTATGTGTGGAATTGTAGGTTATATTGGAAGTCGTAATGTGGTTAATGTGTTAGTTGGAGGATTAAGTCGATTGGAATACCGGGGGTATGACTCTGCTGGAATATCTCTTATCGAGGATGGATTCGTTACATGCATAAAAGCAAAGGGACGGTTATTTAATTTAGAAGAGAAATTAATGAATAATACATTCTCTTCTCGCTTAGGTATTGGTCATACAAGATGGGCTACTCACGGTGCCCCATCAGATGAGAACTCTCATCCCCATAATAGTAATAACGGTAAAATTTCTGTGGTTCATAATGGTATTATCGAGAATTATATGGAGCTTAGAGAGAAGCTTAAAGAACAGGGCTACCTGTTTTATTCTGACACGGATACTGAAGTAATTCCTAACCTTATTGATTTTTACAACGAAGGAGATCTTCTATCCGCTATTCGAAAAACTATTAAAGATCTTAAAGGAAGTTATGCATTAGGAATAATTTCTACGGAAAACCCTAACCAGATTGTAGCCATTCGCAAGGATTCCCCTTTGGTCATTGGATTAGGCGAAAATGAGTCTTTTATCGCTTCTGATGTACCAGCGATTTTGAGCTACACAAAAGAAATCATTTACTTAGATGATGGTGAATTAGCTGTGCTCAGCGGAGAAACTGTCACCATATACAATGTTCAAGGTAACAACATAGAAAAAGAGTCCACTCTTATTACTTGGACAGCTGAATCAGCTGAAAAAGGCGGTTATGACCACTTTACCCTAAAAGAAATCAACGAACAGCCTAAGGCATTAAGAGATACCATGGTGTCAAGAATTATACCTGGAGAGAAAATCAAACTTGATGATATCCACATAACCAAAGAAATGCTAGAAAGTTACACCCGTATTTATGTTATCGCTTGTGGCACTGCCTATAACGCAGGTTTAATTGGGAAAGTAGCCATTGAGAAACTGGCTAAAATTCCAGTTGAAGTAGATATTGCATCCGAATTTAGATACAGAGAGCCACTAATTGATAAAAACACTCTGCTCATCACCATCAGCCAATCTGGGGAAACCGCTGATACTTTGGCAGTTTTACGTGATGCTAAGAGACAAGGAGCCCGGGTCATTACCATAACTAACGTGGTAGGGAGCTCTATTTCAAGAGAAGCTCATGATGTCTTTTACACTTGGGCTGGACCCGAAATTGGTGTGGCTTCTACAAAAGCTTACCTTACCATGTTAGTGGCTATATATGCCGTAGGAATTCACTTTGCAGAACTTCTTTCTAGCGAAGATCAATCTTTCTTAGAAGAACTCAAGGTAGAAATGCTTACCTTGCCAGACAAAGTAGCCACCATACTTAAAGATACAACTCTTATTGAGGCTTATGCTAATAGAATCCATGATGAAAAGGATGTTTTTTACCTTGGTCGAGGACTAGATTACCAAATTGTAGTAGAGGCTTCTTTAAAACTAAAAGAACTTTCTTATGTTCACTCTGAAGCCTATCCTGGCGGGGAGCTTAAGCATGGATCTATCGCCTTAATTGAAAAAGGAATTAATGTGATTACATCTCTTACCCAATCTGCGCTTTTAGAGAAAATGCAGAGTAACCTAAAAGAAGTGACCTCCAGAGGAGCATATGTCACGGCCATCGCTTTTGAAGGTAATAAGGATATTAAAGATTATGCCCATGAAGTTATCTTTATTCCAAAAACCATGGACCTACTATCCCCTATTTTAGCGGTAGTTCCTACTCAGCTTATTGCCTATCATGTGGCAAAGTTCAAAGGTTTAGATGTAGATAAACCAAGAAATCTCGCTAAATCAGTGACTGTAGAATAAAAATAACATCACTAAAAATCCCCATAAGATATGATGGTCTTCCATCAATCTTATGGGGATTTCGTTTATAATCGAAATTCTATTTAATTCGGATATACTTCCACTTATTTGTTTTAAAACGTCCATAAACGAACACCCAACGGATAAACTGATCTGCCAGCACCGCGAGCCATGCTCCCATAAGACCCATATTAAGGACATTAACAAAGAGATAGGCTAGGACAACTCTAAAGAAGAAGATCCCTGTGAAGGTGGCTACCAATGGCCACAAGGTATCCCCCGCTCCTCTTAATGCTCCTGCTAAAATTAGCTGTGAAGATTGAAATGGTTGAACTAGAGCAATAATCTTTAAAGCCATAGATGAATTCTCAATAATCACAGGATCATTGGTGTATAAGCCTACAATTTGAGGTCCAAAGAAGAATAGCACCACCGCCATCCCTGTGGATATTAAAGAACCAATTTTCCTTGTTTCCTTTGCATACTGCTCTGCTAAATGAAGGTTACTAGCGCCAATAGATCTTCCTACCATTGACGATGCAGCAATACCAAAAGCTTGACCCGGTTGAAAAGATAATCCTAATATACTCAAAGCAATTTGATGGGAAGCATAAACCACAGTACCAAGCCCTGCCACAATTCGAACAAATAGTAATACCCCTATCCTAAGAGCTAAAGACTCTAACGAAGCTGGCACACCAATTCTTATCAGGTTCTGAATAACCGTTTTATTATAGGTGAACTTCTTTTTCAAATCAACTTTTAGAGGACTTTCTTTCCCCGTAATGTAACGAAGAATCAGAACCGAAGCCAACACATGCGAAATAGCAGTAGATACTGCAGCTCCAGTTACGCCTAACGTCGGGAAAAAGAAAAGACCATAAATAAGTACAGCATTACCCATGACGTTAATAGCATTAACTCTTAGATTAATTTTCATGGGTGCCTTCGTTTCTCCAATACCTCTTAGCGCTGCAGAAATAGCCATATTAAAGCTCTGGAAGATATACCCCACCATAATGATCTTAAAGTAAATTCGCCCCGCATCTAAAGTATCTGCTTCCGCTCCCATGAAAATCATAATTTGATCTGTAAATATTAATCCAATGGTAGATAACGGTATGGCTAGAAATACCATGTTTAGCAAAATCACATGTTTAAGGACAGAATCTATTCGGTGAGTTTGTTTAGAGCCCACATACCTGGCTATCATGGCGGTACCACCCACATTTAAAGCTTGAGCTAATGATAAGCCAATAAACATCGGTTGATTGGTTATGCCCACTGCAGCAACTGATGCCGCTGATAAGGACCGATCACTAATCCATCCCAACATCATCATGTCCACCATACCAAACAGTGAACTTAAAACCAGCTCAATTAAAATTGGCCAAGCCAAAATCATCACCGCATAACGTATGGGATTTTTAATAAAAGAGAAAAAATCTTTCCTCTTCTCATTTTTCTCTTCCGCATTTTTCTCCTGATTATCTTCTTTCTTCATGGTTCATCATCCTTATCTAAGTATCATTTTCGTTGGAATCCAACAGCTTCCATCTTTCTATATTCTAAAAACAAACATAATTATACCACAGTCAAAAAAATGCAGTTGATAAAACCATACACAAGTTTGATTTTCACGTCAGATTCAATGCAAAATAAAAACCGGTGCTAACACCGGCTTTGTTTTTAATAATCATATTCTTTTTGATTTTCACTGATCTTAATCTGTAGTTTTTCATCTTCTTGTAATTTTTTGTAAGAGACTAGAAATTCATTAAGTTCATTGTCTTCTAAATCTACTTTTTGGTTGGATGAAATAATGACAGTTCTATCTTGAAGAAATAATTCAAGATTATTTTTCTCATTCTTGATGATATGACGATATCCCTTAAAATCTTTAAGTTTACCTTTATATTTTTCTAAAAAACCCATTTCTTTTCGATAAGATTCATATGCTTTTGGGTCTCCCATTTTATCAGGGGTGAAGTCCTCCATATTAAATCCGTACCGACTCATCAGCTTGGTTTGAATTTCCATGAATTTCTCATAAGAAAGATTTTCTTTCTCCATGTATTCTAAAACTGCTCTGTTAAGACCAGCCATATCCATGTTTCCACTGCCCATCTGCCCATAAAGTTCAAAAATATAGCTTTCAAAATCATCTAAATCTTTATCTCTTACTTTATTTTTTATTTCATTAAAATCAATGATATCACTCAATGTTATTACTCCTCTCGGCTCTTTAAATAGTCCAGGAGTTCTGATTTTTGCACCCGGTTAACACCACTATGAATGATGTCAAAATCAGGATCAATCTTCTCTCCATATTCCCTTTCCATAACCTCGATAACCCTAGGTTTACAAAATTCTCCCTGACACCAACCCATACCAGCTCGGGTTCTTCTCTTTACCCCATCCACCGTTTTCACTTTGATACCACGATGAAGAGCATCTACAATTTCTTCTTCTTTTACCTGTTCACACCGACAAACAATCCGATCTTTACTCCCTAAAGGAAGCTCAATAAGATGTTTTATATCCTTAAGATTCTTAAGCGGTGTCTTTGTAACGATGGCTTTTCTGTTCGGATTAAAGTTCTCATTACTTTCTAATTTTAACCCAGCATCCTTAAGAATACCTATAACCATTTCTGAGATAGCTGGAGAGGATGTAAGTCCAGGAGATTGAATTCCCGCTACGTTAATAAATCCTTTAATATTTGATTCCTCTATGATGAAATCATCCGTTGAACTTCGTGCTCTTATGCCTGTAAAACTCCTAATGAACTGCTTCGCATTAATTTTAGAATAAAGCTCTTTAGTTTGATCATAAATTTTAGCAATTCGTTCAATATGAGTTGAGGTGTCATCTTTTTCCACATCATCATTTGCATCTGGTCCTATCAAAAGATTCCCATAATATGTAGACGCTACTAAGACACCTTTTCCGAATTTCGTAGGCATTTGAAAGATTACTGTATTAATGGGGTCTCCGGATCCTCTGGTAAACAATACATATTCTCCTGAGCGAGGTAGAATATCAAAAGTGTCTGCCCCCACCATTTTGGCCATATCATCGGTATAGACTCCCGCAGCATTTATCACATATTTGCTTTCAAATTCACCATGATTAGTTCTCACAACAAACTTATTCTCACTCTTCTCAATTCCTATAACCTCATGCTCAAGTTTTAGTTCAGATCCATTGTGAATAGCATTTTCCATCATGGCAATGGCCATTTCATAAGGTGAACAAATTCCAGCCCCTTTGCAAAAAAGTGCCCATTTCACATCATGAGATAATTCTGGTTCTAGCTTTCGAATTTCTTCTGGCCCAATAATAGATAAGTCATCTAATCCATTTTTGATACCATTTTCCATAAGCTTTTCTAATCCTTCTCGATCATCTTCTTCTGTAATAACTAAAGATCCTGTTTCTTCAAAGCCGAAATGAAGCTCCTCATCAAGTCTTTTAAACTGGGTTCGTCCCTTATAGCAAAGTCTTCCTTTAAGTGCCTCATGCTTCTCTGCATATCCTCCATGGACAATGGCACTATTTGCTTTGGTGGCTCCCATGGAAACATCAATTCCTTTTTCTAGAACCAGAACCTTTGCTTTTGTTTTTGATAGATCTCGAGCTATAGTAGTTCCCACTATCCCCGCTCCTATAATAATAACATCATACATTTGTTGGCCTCCTTATATTCTTTGATTTATCTACTAATTTTTGTAAACATTACGTTTGCATACATTATAACAAATTTACACCTATTCGTGATTTAAAAGACAAAAAATGTGGGTTTTACCCCACATTTTTTATTTACATATCTCTGGTTGCCACAATATCTGCGCCGGTTCCTAAGATATCTTTAATTAAGACAGTTCCTACTTTAATTGGTGCATTAACTTCTACACTGTTTAATTCTTTCATTACCGCAAAATTAAGCCCTTTTGGTATATCTATTGATGTTTTTACTGGTAGTCTTTTATGGATTCCACCATTAATTTTCACGGTGGAAGTCACTACTCTAGTGGGATTTGTTAGTTCTTTCTTCGCATAAGGAATACCCCTATTACAAGAATTTCCCATAACAATAATTTCACCATCATCCTTCTCTTCAACAGTTAATCGACATCCTTGAGGACATACGATACATATCATTTCTCTCGTATTACTCATTTTAAACCACCTCTTCTAATGCTATAACTAATTTCCCGCGAGCTTGGTCTAGGTCTTTCTTTTTAAGTTTAACTTTTTCCATTTCGCCTGGTGCTACGATGGGACGTCTTAATTTTTTGATTAATTCTCCATCCCCATTTCGTACTGTAATCATGACATTCTTAAATACATTGGAAACTCTAAACATTATCTCTTGGCTATCAGTAATATTTTCTAATCTAATTTGTTGAGGAACAGTATACGTTACACGATCCCCATTTTTTATCTCAGTAACTTCTTGTCCTTCAATTAGTTGATTCTTAATGTATTTAGAAGCATTACGTCCCGCTTTTTTACCTTCATCAGAAACAAAATCTACCAAGTCATGGACATGGACAACATTACCACAAGCAAAAATTCCTTTTACATTGGTTTCCATAGCTTCGTTAACTATTGGACCTGATGTTCTTCGATCAAGCTCAATTCCTGCATTTTTTGTGATTTCATTTTCAGGAATAAGTCCAACTGATAACAGTAAAGTATCACATGCAATATGCTGTTCAGTTCCAGGAATTGGATTTCTATTTTCATCTACCTTTTGAACAACTACCCCTTCAAGTCTAGTCTTTCCAATGATCTCAGTAATGGTATGGGCTAACATCAAAGGAATTTCATAATCATCAAGACATTGAACGATATTTCGGTTAAGTCCATTGGAGTACGGCATTAGTTCAACACAAGCTTTTACTTCTGCTCCCTCTAGAGTCATTCTTCTGGCCATGATTAGTCCAATATCCCCAGACCCTAAAATAACAACCGTTTTACCTACCATGTATCCTTCCATGTTTACATACCGTTGAGCAGTCCCTGCGGTAAATACCCCTGAAGGTCTTTCACCTGGTATTTGGATAGCTCCTCTGGTTCTTTCTCTACAACCCATAGCTAAGATAATAGCTTTTGTCTCTAAGCTTAAATACCCATCCTCTGTGTTAATAGCTTCAACTTTTTTCAAATCTCCACCATTAGAAATTGATAGGACCATGGTATCTAGCTTAACTTCTACATTTGTAGAAGCTAGCATATCTACATACCGTCCTGAATATTCAGGTCCAGTAAGCTCTTCATTAAAAGAGTGAATTCCAAATCCATTATGGATACACTGATTAAGAATTCCACCCATTTCTTTGTCTCTTTCTAAGATAAGAATTTTTTCAATTCCATTATTATATGCTTCATAAGCAGCTGAAAGTCCTGCTGGACCTCCACCAATGACAATCAAATCATAGTTCATTTTATCTCCCCCCCTACTTCTTTGTTTCGCCAGTAAGAATGTATGACCCATCCTCGTCTTGCATGACCTCTTCTAGCGGTATTTGTAGCTCTCTTGAAATGATTTCAAGAACTCTAGGTCCACAGAAGCCGCCTTGACATCTTCCCATACCTGGTCTTACTCTTCTCTTTATTCCGTCAAGAGATAATGAACCTACAGGTCTATGGATGGATTCAATAATTTCTCCTTCAGTGATATTCTCACATCGACAAATTACTCTTCCAAAAGTAGGATCTTCTTTGATTTTTGCTGCTTTATCTTCTGCAGATAAACTCATAAAGTGAGTTTGATTTCTGTTTCCATTGAAGTTTTCTTTCTTCACAAGAGTAACTCCAATATTCTTTAATATTTCCACAGCTTCTTCTGCAATGGCAGGTGCAGCTGTAAGTCCAGGAGATTTGATTCCTGCTAGATTGATAAATCCTTTTACAGATTTAGCTTCTTCTATTATAAAATCACCACGGTCAGATTGTGCTCTTAGCCCTGCGAAATTCCGAATACTTTCTCTGTAATTAATATCAGGAATGGATAGAGCTGCAGTTTCTCTAATGTATTCTAACTGTTCTTTTGTGGTGGATTTATCTTCTCTTGAATCTAAATCTTCAGCATCTGGCCCAACAATTAAGTTACCATGAACCGTAGGTGCCACAAGAATTCCCTTACCTAATTCAGTTGGACACTGGAAAATAACGTGTTTCGCTAAATCTCCTTGACTCTTATCTAAAACATAGTATTGTCCTTTTCTTGGTTTAATCTTAAATTCTTGTTCTCCAGCCATAGCCATAATAGCGTCACTGTAAATTCCAGCTGCATTTATAATATATTTAGTTTTGATGGGGTCTCTTAGTGGATTTGCTGTATAGATGGTGAATACATCCTCTTCTTTCTTAATATCAATAACTTCAGAAGACAACATAAGATCTACACCATTAACAACAGCATTTTCTGTTAAAGCAATACAGAATTCCCAAGGACCAACTACTCCAGCACTTGGTGAAAGTAAAGCTCCCACAGCTTTATCTCCAATATGTGGTTCAATTTCTAAAAGTTCTTCTCTGTTAATTATTCTTTGGTCAGGTACTCCATTGGCATTTCCCCTGTGATAGAGCATTTCAACAGTTTCTAGTTCTGGTTCAGAAAAAGCCACTACTAAAGACCCTATTTTCTTATATGGCACATCTAGCTCTTTAGAATAGACCTCTGTCAGGTGACACCCCCGTACATTAAGTCTTGCCATCATAGTTCCTACTTCTGGATCGTAACCAGCATGAACAATGGCACTGTTTGCCTTAGTTGACCCCTCTGAAACATCATTTTCTTTTTCAATTAAACACACCTTGAGATTGTACCTAGACAATTCTCTCGCAACAGATGCTCCTACGATTCCTGCACCTATAATTGCTACATCATACATATATTTTCCCTCCTAACACAAAAAGAGCAACACAACATTTCCCGCTTTCGCAGGAAACATTTTGCTTACTCTCTTACTCTTAGCAAATATTTTATTACCCTTATCTTAACATTTTTTCAATGCCTTGTAAACATTAACATTATAACTTCCAAATTCCATGGTCTGTTGATGAAATTGCCGTAGCTCCAGCGGCTAATGCTGCTATGACATCTTCTTTGTCTGAAATTAGTCCACCTGCAATCAGTGGTACATTAGATAATTGGGCTAATTTAGTAATAATTTTATACATTCCACCAGGCAGAACTTCGTAAGTATCAGCATGTCCAGATTCAATATACTTCATCACATTCTTTAAAGACAAGGAGTCAATAAGGAAAAACCTCTGGACTGTAATTAATCCGATATCCTTAGCTGCGCTAATAATATTAGCTTTCGTACTGATGATCCCATCTGCTTGAGTATTGAATTTAATGAATTTCGCTGCAATTTCTCTACTGCCCAGTCCTTCGATTAAATCCACGTGGACAATCGCTATTTTCTTCTTGGCCTTAATTTTCCGAACAATTTGTGCAATATCTGTAATATTTCCAAATAAAACAAATACTACTTTGCTCTCAGTTTCTAGCGCTAATTCCAATCCCTTATAGTCTTTAACTGCTGTAACGACAGGATATTCCTCTAAGGCATTGTAGAATTCTTCCTTCATGTGTACCTCCTAGTTTGTTCTTACTCGATAATTGACAAGCACTAAATAATATAAGGTTTTTCCTTATTTATAGCGAATTGTAAATTTGTTATAAACATAGAATAACAGATAATGGAGAAAATAGTACAATTAAAAGCGTATTTTTTAGCTGTTTTATAAAATTTCTATAAAACTCTCTAAAAATCTACTGATTTACGACCATAAATTCTATTCTATTCTTGCCTTTTTCCTTAGCGATATATAGATGTCGATCAGCACATTCTATGATTCTTTCTCGATTTATATCTTTCGCAACTGTACACAATCCAGCTGAAATAGATGTAGTTAATTGGCTTCCATTAAAGGGAATAATCTCATTCTCTACAATCAAACGGATTTTCTCTACAATTTCTACTGCATTTTCTATGGAACAATCCTCAAAGATTATGATAAATTCATCTCCTCCATATCGACATATCTCATCGTTTTTGCGTACATTCTTTTTAATAGTTTTAGTCAAGTATTGTAGGACTAAATCTCCTGCTAAATGCCCAGAAGTGTCATTAATCATCTTCAAATTATCTAAATCGACCAAAGCTACCACAGAGTTGCTTTTCAATTCAGATAAGCGAATTTCCAGATATCTTTTATTCCAAACTCCAGTTAAATCATCGGTCATAGATTGTTTATAAGCTACATCCTTTAACTCAATTTCCTCTGACACTCTAAGATCTTTCTCCAAAAATAAATCAAACGTTAATATCATGGGTAAAAAACCAATGGTGAATAGCACATATACAGGCAACGCTAAGGAAAAGTAACTGCTTTTAAAACCTAAGCCCAGTCTGAAAACAAACATAACAAAGAGCGAAAAGAAGTGCAAGACAAAAATAAATACTCTATTACTCTTTCTTATATTAAGTATAGCTACAATGATAAAAATCAATATCATAATAAATAAACTTGAGTAAAAATAATTATAGTAAACCTTGAACTTGAACATTTCTGTCACAAATATTATGACAGAAAATAAGTACATAAGCTGCATTCCAGATAGCACCACTAAGATTTTTTTCTTAATTTCAGTGTAAAGTGTAATACTATAGAAAAATACTCCTAGCGATAAGCTGAGTAAAAAAACTTTTTTATAAATCATATAATCATATCGTAAACTGTCTATAGGGACATAGTCTAAGAAGTAAAAATTTATAAAAAATGTGGCTAAACTCAGATATAGAAACATTCTATTGCCGCGTCTATTTAGAGCATAAATAATTAATATGAAAAATACTGACATTAAGGTGAAAACAATCCCCATGTAAACAAAGCTTTCATTATATAAAGTCAATAATCTGACTGTCCTTTCCCCCAGGATTTTCTCAGTAAATATAATTTTATTTACAGTTCCGGATCTATATCCTGCGTAGGTTTGAATCTTGAGTATATTATCTTTCTTAATCATTGAAGGCTCTATAGAACCAGCAACATGGGCAGTTCTTAGAACACTAAGGCCATTTTTAGCATCACCCACACTGATTACCAATTGATCGTTAAACCAAACTTTAATAGCATTATCATGGATACCATTGATAATCAATTTATACTCATCACTTACTAGATTACTAAAAGCAGAATCAGGAATTGTGACCTCATAGTTGAAAATATGGCCATCAGCACTATTTAATTCATATGGACTAAAATCTTCATCAAAGTCCATCGGATTAATGAATATAGCATTAGATTCATTAAGAAAATCTAACCTATCTGTATACATATTCACTCCCAACATTAAAATCACTATGCATATATATATATGAATATATACACCAATCCATGTTTTTTCCTAAGATTACTTTTCTTAACGTCTTCAATACCCGCTTTTTTCATATTCTCTCCTGTCACGATATATAATAATATGTATATCTATCATGATAGCAAATATCAGAGATAATGAATAGTTTAATATTATCTTTTTTGAATTTTCTTTATTTAAGCTTTATAACAACAAAAAAAGATAGACACAACATATGCTTCTTCAATCATATATTGTTTTTCCATCTCTTTTGGATTATTTTATTGAATAAAACTATTTATCCTCTTACTAGATTTTCTTAACCCTACAATGTGTAAAGAATAACTTCTTTACCGAAATCACTAATAATATTTCTGAGTTTTTCGATTTGACCTACTTTATAGTGATAATGATAAGAAAAACCTGGTTCCTGGTGGGCTGGGTTAACAGCAGTCCCCATCCAAATGATTACCTCTGTAGCTTCTTCAAGAATCAACTGGCATAATCTAGTAGCGCCATCTACTTTAGTCATTCTCATCAGTACTTCTATACTTTTATTCGGATCTTGGAAGTCCTCTAATATAGAAATAACTTGCGCTAATGTGAGTACACCCTCAGTGACTAAAGTTGCCCCTTCCATAGCCCCCATAGGGGGTAGAAGCTCATTTTTTTGCGAAAGATCAATTTTGATTGTCTGGCCAATACCATTGGAAATAATATTAGCCGTAGTACCTCCAGAAATCACTTTTAATCCCTCAGCTGCTTCATAAGCTTGAATTAAAACTGGATCATCCTCTTTTTTCCCCGGCGGTCCCGTAAATAGATGCAAACTTTTTTTCTTCTTCATGGTTAAAGACAGGACTGTAGCATCATCACCAGGTTTACCATTGTAAAGCACATCCGTGTAACTTAGAACTTCATTGGTCAGTAGTGGTGATGCCTTAACTTCTTTAGGAAGATTTTTTAGAAACTCTCCTATTTCTTTAGATGTCCATCCAAAGTTTAATAATTCACCTACACCTGCATGGACAACTCCATCACTAATCACCATCAAGTAATCATCTACTCCCATGATAAAACTCGATTCTAATATAGTTTTGCCATGGATTATACGTGTTTTTTTCTCCGGCATCATAAGATTTCTATGGCTAAAGTAAAAATATGAAGGATTATCAAATTCTATAATCTTTACTAAGCCTGAATTTTCGGCTTTTATAATGGTAAAGGTCGAATACGCCATTTTTCTCACCTGACAAATTGGAAGAGTCTTTGTGATGGTATCTAAAGTGTCCTCTATAGTAGAATTCTCCTTAAGCATGGTGACTGCAATTTTTGCTGTAAGGGTAGCTAGTATATTTGCTTTTACTCCACTTCCCAATCCATCGGATAATACAATGATTTTCCCATCTTCATATGAGGCTATTTCTATATGGTCTCCACAAAGCTCCTCCCCGTATTTATTGAGACTATGATGAAAAACATCAATATGATAATTCATGAAATTTCTCCCTCTTCCATAACGATAGCTTTAAGTTTATTCAGAGCCACTTTAGTCTCTGCTGTGGTTTCACCTAGCAAGCTAGCTATTTCATGGGCAACTCTCATTTGCTTTTCTATCACATCTTGAGTGATTTTTACCGTATTCTCTTTCATTTTAAGTAATTCCTTGCGTCTATTTTCTTCATCTGTAATATCGGCCATAATGATCAGAATCTGATTATCTTTTGAGAGATAAATAATGCTTTGCATAACTACCAGCTCTTGTGCCTCATAAGTCATTCTTCGATTTAGATCACTCTTTTGAGTGGCCCATACTTTTTCAATGGTATCATCATTTAGAAGATATGCCATGGGGATGTTCTTCATGTTTTCTGCTTTTACATGGAAGGTTATCTCCGCTGAAGGATTAATCTGGAGTATGGACAGATTCTCATCTAAAAGGAAAATCATATTGGGAGAATTATAGAAAATAATGTCTCTCATGTGCTCAGCTTTTGTCTGCATAAATGGCATACACATGGTAACCTCACTCATGCCCTCAAGGACCGCCCTAGCTTTATCACGACAATTATTATATCCACATGCTCCACAGTCAAGCTCATCTTCTTTCTTTCGCTTCCCCATACGAGAAAGTGTTTTTACAATCTCCTCTTCACTGAATTTTTCCAGATACACAGGTGAAGGCTCATAAGTGGTTTTTAAGTTTATATCTTCAAAAGAAATAGAGCGACCAGGTTTCCCCCATCCTTCTTTTGCATGATTTCTCACCAACTGCTTACGTCTAAATGTTGGAATTGAATTCGAAGGTATTAGCGGACCTGAAATACAAGACTCTGAGCAAGCACTTAGTTCTATAAAGGCCTTGCTTAAGTCTCCTCTTACCATTTCATCTAGCACATCTTTTACTTGATTGATTCCTTCCACATGGAGCAAATCGTATCCTTTTTCTTCAAGCAATAATCCTAAACTTTTCCCAATTCCTCCTTTAATGGGATATTCACTTCCACCAAGGGAACTAACCACATCAGGAATCGTGGCGATTAAATCTTCTGGATTAATATTCTGGTTCATAAAGAGATGGTTAACTTCCTCCATACTCAATACTCCATCGATGATATTTTCATTCCCCACAGATAAAGGCTCACATTTTTTAGATAAACACGGACTAATAAAGACAGTATAAGATTCAGGATTTTCTTTTTTAACCATTTTCCCTGTGGCCAACATTGGCGATACTACAGGAAGCAAACTACCCGTAAGTTCACTATAATACCTTCTTACCAAAAGATTAATGGTGGGACAACAGCTAGAGATGGCATAAAAAGGGTCGTTATCCTTCAGATAATCACTATAATTCTTAGTAACCTGTTCTGCTCCCACACTAACCTCTACAACCTCATCAAACCCTAGTTGTTTTAATCCTGAGACAAAACCACCTTTATTCATATAGAATCCTGTAAAAGATGGAGCAATCAAAGCCACAACTTTTATCGTTTTGTCTCTAAGGGCTGCCTCTATCTTCAAAAGATCACTCTTTACATCCCTGGCATTCTGGGGACAAACCACAAAACACTGGCCACAAGCAATGCATCTTTTATCGTCAATAATAGCCTGATGATTCTTAAATTTTATGGCTTTGACTGGGCATGCCCTAACACATCGATAACAATTTTTACAATTCGCTTCTTTAAAATTAATCAGCTGCATGAGTCACCTCCAACATTTCATGAAGGACTTCTAAACAGTTTCTTTCATTCACGGAATAGACTTCTTTGGCAATCTTTATACTAACTCCCCTAGTACACTCACCAAGGCAAAAAGTCCCTTTAAGGATTAGAATTTCTTCTAATGCATTTAATTCAATATATTCTTGCATTTTTTTAATTACTTGAGATGATCCTTTTAGGTAGCATGAACTACCTACACAAATTTCAATTTCCATTTTTTCCCTCTCTATAATCACGTAAATCTCTTATTAAAACAGTTTAATTATATCACTTAGTTAATATTTTAACAACATTATCCGAGATTCTGCATCGAAAAAAGGACTCCTAAGAATCCTCTTAAATGGCATTATTTTTTTCAATTCATCACTATTCTAATGACTTTTAAAACTTCGACAATCTCCTTATGCCTTCATTAAATAATAGTATCTTTAGTTTTCTCCTCATGATTGAATTCCTCTAGACCATTATCACTTTGCACCATTTTGACCATAACATCTCGTGTAGGATATGGGATTTCAAGATGATTTTCATCAAACTTTTCTAATACACTTTCGTTGATCATGTACAGGACATTAAAGTAATCTACTCGATTAACCCAGACCTTTAAGTCGAAATCTATACTACTTTCATTATGTTTACTCACACCTAATATAATGCCACGTTCATCTAGAATCCGTTCATCATTTAGAACAATCCCCATTAAGACTTCTTTAACTTTTTTCACATCACTGCCATAAGCCACAGAGTAAACTCGGTCAATCCTTCTAAACTCATTAATACTATAATTTGTTATATGGGAACTTATTATAGATCCATTCGGAACCATTACTCTTTTGTTATCTACTGTATCCATGGCTGTATAAAGTATTTGAATATTTAGCACAGTTCCTTCTACTGTAGATGTGGAGATATAATCGCCCACACTAAAGGGTCTAAAGATTAGAAGAAGCATCCCTGCTGCAAAGTTCGATAGACTATCTTTTAAGGCCAGCCCCACAGCTAATCCCGCAGCTGATAACATGGCAATAAAGGTCGTCATTTTTATCCCTAATGCATCAGCTGCCGTTATCACCACCAGGAGTTTAAAGAAAAACCCTGCCATGGACTTAATAAATGCGTGGATTGAGATATCTACCTTACTTTTTTGTAGAGCTCGCTCAATTAGTTTTACAGCATATTTCGATAACCACCACCCAATAATCATAATTAAAGAGAATGCTAGTATTTTAAAACCATATTTTATAATGACTTCAATAAATCTTTCCCAAAAACTCATAGTACCTCCGTTTTTCATTGAAAAGCACCTATGATGGATCTCCATCATAGGTGCTAAGAATCCTTCTTTGTCTAACTATTTTTCATTATCTAGTTCGTTCATTCGGTCTACTTTTGGTTTTGAGCGTCCACCTTGGAAATTACTTTCTAAATACTTTAGCATCATCATTTCTGCCACAGCTTTTCCAGTGGTTAAGCCACCCATGGTGATAACATTAGCATCATTACTTTTAGCCGCTCTTTCAGCTTGATAAATATCAGCCACTTGAGCTGCTCTAATCCCTTTAACTTTATTAGCAGAAATTGCTACGCCAATCCCTGTCCCGCAAATTACAATCCCACGATCAAATCTCTTTGAGACAACTTCGTCAGCCACTTTTTTTGCCACATCAGGATATAGAATCTTCTCACCCTCAAAAGAACCAAAGTCTTCAAACTCATATCCGTGGTCTTTGAGTACGGTCATAAGATGTTGTTTTAGGTCATAACCCATTTCATCACATCCAATTGCGATTTTCATACCTTCTCCTCCTTCAACTTCACTCTATATACAGTCTCTACAATTTCTTTGAAATTGTCAAGGTTATGGCCAAATCGACCAATAAATAAACCATCTACATGTTCTGAACTCACAAGATCCTCTGCATTTTCTTTATTAGCAGAACCACCATAAATAATACGAATAGATTCTCTAACTTTTCTTCCATAAACCTCTTCTAGAACTTCTCGAACTATTCCTAATGTTTCATGAACATAGGCTGCTTTAGCCGGCTCTTTTTGACCAATGGCCCACTCTGGCTCATAGGCCAAGACCACATGTTCAAGCTGTTTTTTTGGGATATTTTTAAATATTTTTTGAATCTGGAAGGAAAGCTCTTCTTCCCTTCCTTCTCCCTTACTGGTCTCACCAATGCAAACAATCGGTACAAGACCATTTTCTAAGGTGAGTTTTACTTTTTCATGGATCATCTCATAATCTTCATGAAAGATTCTTTTTCGTTCGGCATGCCCTAGTTCAATATAGGTTAGATTTAAATCCTTAGCACTCTCAATGGAAAACTCTCCAGTCATGGCACCATTGGCGATAGGTGCAATATTTTGAGCCCCTACCCCTAGGGTTGTATCTGCTAAAGTTCTAGCTACAGGATATAAAGTTCCCATGGACGGTATTAAGAATACATCAATACCTTCTATATTTAGAAACTCATTTTTTAGAGTCTCAGCCATAGTCATAGCTTTATCTGTGGTATTAATATAGATCTTCAAGCTCATTCCAACAATTGGTTTTCTTTTCATTTCTAATCCTAATTCCTATCTTTCAATTCCTTAAGAACTTCGTTAAATAGTAAGTAAGAAGAATATGACCCAGGATCTCTAAATCCAATGGCTCTTTCTCCAAGTCTCATGGCTCTTCCCTTCTTCGCGATTAGTGGCAAAGTACGATCAGAACCATTTTTTAGTTCCTGAACAAAATCTTCAAAAATTTCCACTTCAGTTTTCCCTGACCCTAACTCACTTTTCATTAAATCAATGGCTGGTCTCAATGCATCCACCATGGTTTTATCGCCCACCACAGCTTTCCCTCTAAACTCAATGGATTTGATTCCATTTTCTATAAAGTTAACATATTCTTCGAAGGTAATGGTCTGTTTCCCTTTGACATCATCTCCTGCCTTCATGAATAGACTTCCATATAGAGGCCCCGCTGCCCCACCTACTTTTCCTAAGATTACCATACCCACTTTTTTATAAAAACTAGAAATGTCATCTGTAGTGTCATAAATTTCATCTAATTGTTTTTCTACAGCTCTAAATCCAATGGACATATTGATGCCATGGTCACCATCTCCAATATCTGAATCCAATTGAGACAATTCATCCCTATGTTCTTCAAATAAAGGTATTAATCTTAAAATCACATTTTTAAAAAATAGTTTATCTAGTTCCATCATTAATGTTCTCCCTTTTTATGTCTAAAAATTTTTAAATTGCTTATAAAGATAAGGATATCCGCCACATTAAACGCAGCGGATATCTTAAATTTTCTATTTTTCTTCTATTTACTTAATCATCATATAAGGTGTGTCTACCTTGTAATCTAGTAATTCCTTTAACTCATCGTCTACTTTACAGATGGTAATACCCATACCAATCATATCCATAGATGTAGCGTAGTTTCCTACTAAAGCCTTATGAATCTTGATTCCTTTTTTTGTTAAGACTTCTTCAAGATGATTGTTGATAATATACTGATCCATTAAAGGTAAGCCCCCTAGACCATTAACTAAGGTGTAAACTTCCTCGCCTTCTTTGATCTCGAAATCTTTAAAAATAAACTCCATAATCTCATCTACTACTTGATTAGCAGGTTCGATTTTCCCACGTCTAACGCCTGGTTCTCCATGAATACCCATTCCGATTTCCATATCGCCATCTTCCATCTCAAAAATTGGGCCACCTTTTACAGGAATGGTGGAAGAAGATAGAGCTACACCCATGGAACGAGTATTATCATTACATTTCTTAGATAGTCTTACAACTTCATCTAGATCAAGTCCTTTAGCTGCAGCAGCTCCTGCCACTTTCATAACTAATAAGTCACCAGCAATTCCACGACGATCTTCTATATTATCAGATGACACCACATCATCTGTAATCAAGACAGTTTCCACACGGATTCCATCATCAGCTGCCATTTCAGCACCCATATCAAAGTTCATTACGTCACCAGCATAGTTACCATAAAGATAGATGCAGCCTTTTCCTTGGTCTACTGCTTTAACAGCATTATAGCAAGGTTCTGGTGAAGGGGAAGTATTGATGTTTCCTATTACAGCAGCGTCTGCAAAGTTTTCACCTACATAGCCTAAAAATAGTGGTTCATGGCCTGATCCTCCACCTATAATTACGCCTACCTTATCCTTAACTAAATCCTTTTTCACAAGTACTCTTCCATCATGGTCTAAAAGTTTAACCTGATCTTTGTGAGCTTTTACATAGCCAGATAACATTTCCTCTACTACTTCATAAGGATCATTAATAAGTCTTCTCATCATCCAATCTCCTTCATCAAAATATATTTAGTTAGGTTCTTCTAATCATAAAGTAACCATAGCTCAAATCTAGATGCTATCAAATATTTTATATTAAAAGAAATCCACCTACTACCATTATTGTTCAAATCACTCAGCTATTCAAGGAGAATAAGTAAACGTTTTTTGAACTTTTTTACTTTCACTTTTCTAATTCTTCCGTAATGGCTTCAATCTCATCAACAATCTCACCTATATAGGCAATGGTTTCTTTTAACGCTTTAGGATTAGTAATGTCAATTCCTACCATCTTTGATAGCTCCACTGGAGTTTTAGTGCCTCCAGCTTTTAATACTTTCTTCCACTCCTCTATAGCTTCATCTCCATTTTCTTCTAGCCGTTTTGCCATCATGGTGGAGATGGTGAGTCCTGCGCTGTAGGTGTAGGAATATAACCCTTTATAATAATGTTGCTGCCGCATCCAGGTATTTTCTGATCCAGGATTAAGGATAATATCATTGCCAAAGAAACCTTTTAGCGACTTCGCCATTAATTCATTTAATTTTTTCGCGCCTACGCTACCGCCCTCGTCAATAACTCTATACACTTCTCTTTGAAAATGAGCTTCCAACATATGGGTAACAAAATTATGGTAGTACGTTCTAGAAACCATGGAGGATAATACCCAACGTCTAAACCGTAAGTCATTATTGGTTTTTAGGAGATGCTTTGCCATTATCATTTCATTCATGGTTGAAGGTGCTTCAATAAAGTATAAAGAAGCTCTAGCATCAAAGATATTTTGGTTTTGTTGTGCCATGCTAAAATGCCCTGCATGACCAAGTTCATGGGCAAGAACAAAAACCTCTCTCATTCTTTTCGTCCAGCTAATCAACATATAGGGATGCGCCCCATAAGGGCTAGCGCAAAATGCTCCAGTAGATTTCCCCTTATTTTGAGCAAAATCAATCCATCGTTCTTCAAATGCCTTATCCACCATGCTGAGATAATCCTCACCCAAAATGGATAGTCCTTCCATGACATAAGTTTTCGCTTCCTCTACTGAAATTTCTGGTTCGAATGAAGAGTCCACCGATAGTTTTAGGTCATTAAAAGTCATTTCTTCTAATCCGTGTATTTTCTGGAGGATCTTCACATATTTTTTCATGTGCGGAGCTAATTCCTCATAAATAACATCAATCTGGCGATCATACATTTCCCTAGTCACTTCTTGATTAAAGAGTAAATAGTCAATGACTGAATCAAATCCTTTAAGCGTCGCCATAGCTTTTTCTTTTTGAACTTGAGTCTGATAAGCTCCTGCTATGGTGTTTTCATAAGCTTTAAGCCCCTTAGAAAAAGATTTAAAAGCTGCTCTTCTTACTTCAATATTCTCATCATAATCGTAATGATTCTCAAATAATACAAAGCTCATTGGATAGGTAACATTGTCAACCACAAAGTCTTCAAAATCAAGATCTTGAAGCTTTGCACGATTATACATAGCCATAGGTGACTCTAACAAGGAAGACAAACTGACGAAAGCTTTTTCTACTTCTTTATTAAGAGCATGGGGTTTTTCTCGTAGTAGCTCTTCAATAAAGTGCTTTTTGTCTGCACCTTTTTCTTTAGCCTCTTCGAGAACTTCTTGATCATTTTCCAAAATCTCGCTTTCTATAAAAGAAATTCTTGTCATGGCTTTAGCCATAATATTAGAGGATTCTTGAAGCTTACTCTGGTTCTCTTCATTGGTCATATCTACACTTACTGCTAAGAATCGATAGCTTGAAATTAGATTGTTTAATTTAAGCATCTCTTCATAGTCTTGCAGTGCCTCTAGTATCCGATCTACGTCGCCTAAGTTCCCTTTATACTTTTTCTCCATTTTAAGACTAAGCTGATTCATTTTATCCAAATCATTTATGACATCTTCTTCATGGGCATATAAATCTGATAAATCCCAAGTCATGTTTTTCTCTACTTCACTTCGTTGCATTACTTTCTTACTCATAAGTTTTTCTCCTTAGTTTTTTTATTTATCCTCTTAAAAAAGTAACCTTATCGTTTAAAGTCTTCATGGTATAAATCTATTTTTTTCGCAATATCTATAGAACGCTTATCTGACATGACAGGGCTAACTAATATCCCATTTTCAATACATTCATTAACATGGTCTACTTCATAGACCATTTCATAGTCAATGGGGTGGGATAACTCTTGCTCCTTCTCTCCAGAAATTTCAATAATCGCTTCTCTAGCTTTCCAGAAATCCTTAATCGTAATTTTACCTTTGTCCCCATAGAATTCAGCTTGACTGACCATATCTAATAAGGTTGTTACTTGGCCTTGGATTAAAATCCCCTCTGGAGTCTTAATATTTAAAATACAAGCTAAATCAATGCCGCCAGTTCCTAATGTAGCCAGTCCTGATGGTTGCACTAAGTCTTGATTTAATATGTAGGAGCTATGCGAAAGAATATATCCTGCATTTCCATAAAGAGCTCCTCCTCCTTTATTAACATCATAAAACCAGTCAAACCCTACTTCTGGATAACTCATGGTATACCTGACAAAGTGCACCTTTCCTATGATTCCTTCTTTAATTTTCTCTTTAACCTCCAAGGTAATAGGGAGAAATACAGACTTTTGAGCTTCCATGATGAATAGATTTTTCTTCTTTGCTAATTTAAAAAGATAAGCTGTATGCTCTTCGCTCAAAGTCATAGGTTTTTCCACCAACACATGTTTTCCATGATTTAAGGCTAACTTTGCATTTTCAAAGTGCATATGATTAATGGTGGGGATATATACCACTTGAACTTCCTCGCAAGATACCAGTTCTTCATAACTTCCAAATGATTTTTGGATTTTTAATTCCGTTGCCTTATTTTTAGCTTTTTCTAATGACCTAGAAGCAATGGCCACCACTTCACCATTTTTTGATGCTCTAACCCCCTGAACAAACCGCTCTACAATCGAAGCTGTACTCAATATGCCATACTTTATTTTTTTCATTACATTCTCCTTATCTCACAATTTCTTTCTTCTTTCATTATAGAAGATAGATGAAGGGTTTGTGTAGTTTAAAAATGAATTTACGAATTCTTCATGGCTAGATGTCCTTAATTATGACTACAGTCATGGTAGAATCAATAAAAGAGAGGTGATTATATGAATAGTACCATTGAAATCATGAAAAACCATATATCCATTCGGAAATTTAAAGATATACCTGTCTCTGAAAATATTATTCAAGAAATAATTTTAGCGGGGCAAAGTGCCTCCACATCTAATTTCGCCCAAGCTTATAGTATCATTCAGGTAGACAACAAAGAAACTCGAAAAGTCTTCTATGACATTACAAAATCTCAAGACCAGGTGCTTAATGCTCCCTTATTCTTAGTTTTCGTGGCTGATTTAGAAAGAGCACGAAAACTAACTGAGCTTTACGAGGAAACCGTTGACGTGGGAAGCGTAGAAGCTTTTATTATCTCCACCGTAGATACTGCGATTGTAGCTCAAAACATCATGGTGGCTGCAGAATCCTTGGGTCTAGGCGGAGTATATATCGGAGGAATTCGAGACAATCCTGTCTTAATAAGTGACATCCTTAGACTGCCAAAACACACTTTTCCTGTTTTTGCTATGTGCTTAGGATATGCCGACGAGACCCACGAGAAGAAACCACGTTTACCCTTGGAAATTATTCTAAAGAAGGAATTTTATGACGATTCCAATGAAGGAACTTTGCTTAAATCATTTGATGAAAAAATAAAAGCCTACTATGAAAGCAGATCTTTGAATCAGAAATCTGAAACTTGGACAAGGCAAATGGCCACTATGTTTTCAAGGAAATTGCGACCTCACATGAAAGCCTTTTTGAAAGACCAACATCTTAATTTGAAATAACAAGCACAACTAGGTCATGACCTTCTTTACTTTCACATACATTAGTTTTGCTCATCATAATTTCTGGGTTTTGTTTTATTTAAAATGAAAAAGTAATTAAAGATATGGTAAAGGGGATTCTTTTGAATCCCCTTTACCATATCTCATGTTTATCTAATTAGAACTATTTTTTCATATAATTTTTTGCTTTATCAATAATCGATATACCAACTAAAAGCCCAAAAGCAATCTCAACGGAGACTATTCGTAAAAAAAGTAGCATTCCAATGATAAAGTATATTAATCCTATGAGGATATCATTAAAGCTTGTGGCAAAGAGCTTCCGTCTAAAATCATGATCATAGATTGAAGGTGTGGAATTGATGGCACCTTTAAAATCATATACAGTTTTTAATACAATAACAATTCCAAAAAATAGTATTGTGACACTAATAACATCTATAATCATCATAAACTCCCTTTAAAACTAGCCCTTCTTAACAATAAAATAACAAACTAGCCCTCGTTTTAGTCTTCCTATTATAGATTCCAAACCTATTTTACTTAGTTAAGGCATCTCTAAAAGTTAAAATAGATCTATGGATTTAATTACATCAATACTTGTTTCTCTCTTTCATCTCTCGAGCCACATCTCTATCATGAGCCTTAGCTAAAAGAGAGTCTCTCTTATCGTAGTTTTTCTTTCCTTTTGCTACTGCAATAGCAATCTTAACTCGACTGTTTTTTAAGTACAATGAAAGAGGAACCAAGGTATATCCATCTCGTTGGCTTAAGGTTTGGAGTTTTAAAATTTGTTCTTTATGAAGTAAAAGTTTTCGATCTCTTAAAGGATCTCCATTATGAATGTTTCCCATCTCATAAGGGCTGATATGCATTCCTCGGATAAAAAGCTCTTCGTTAATAATATCAGCATAACTTTCTTTTAAGTTAGCTTTACCTGCGCGAATGGACTTAACCTCTGTTCCTATAAGTTCAATCCCTGCTTCATAAACCTCTTCAATAAAGAAATCATGACGTGCTTTTCGATTTTCTGCTAAAGTTCTATTTTTACTTTTTGATTTATTCTTTTCCACTAATTTCACCTCGTTCTCTAAAGTTAATTCTACCATAGTAGGCCAAATCTTTCATAGAATATTTGAAAAATCTCTTTTTTCGCTGGCTCTTCAATTATTCTGTGAGAGTTTTTAGACATCTTCTGGTGTTTACATTAAATTTATCTGATTTTTGCTATTTTAAAACCATCTCTTCCTAAGTCTAAGGTACTATATAAGGAGTTATTATTTTAGTGTATAAATGGCATCATTGTAAAAGGAGATTGAAATGAGAAATTATAAAATTATTACAGACTCCGCATGCGACCTTCCTCCTAAGGTTATTAGTGATTTAGACTTACATGTAATCCCACTGGAGTATGGTTTTAATGGAACTAGCTATATTCAAGATGTGACCGACCATGGCGAAAAGACAAAGATTTTTTATGAAGCTTTACGAAGCGGAGAAAGTTCTAAAACATCTATGATTAACACAGCTCAATTTATGAGTGTATTTGAGTCCTACTTAGAAGAACAAATAGATGTGCTCCATATCTCGTTTTCTTCCGGCTTAAGTGGAACATATCAAGCCGCAGTGTTGGCCAAAGAAGAACTAGAGCTAAAATTCCCAGAGCGTAAAATTTTAGTGGTGGATTCACGTGCTGCATCTATAGGATTAGGACTTCTTCTCTATCATGTAGGCCAAAAGAAAAGAGATAATTATTCAATGGAAGAAATCGAGTCATGGATTGAAGATCATAAATTTTCTGTATGCCATTGGTTTACGGTTGAGGACCTTAACCATCTGAAAAAAGGTGGTCGCATAAGCCCTCTGTCTGCCCACGTGGGTACCGCGCTTAATATTAAACCTATTTTAAAAATGGATTTTGACGGTAAATTAGTCAATGATGGGAAAGTGGTAGGCCGTAAAAAATCACTATTAAGGTTGGTTTTGAAAATGAAAGAAGATGGCTTTTCTCCAGAAGGTCAAACCATCATCATCGGTCACGGAGATTCCCTTAGTGATGCTCAGTGGCTAGAAAGTAAACTTCAAAAAGAACTACATGTCGAAAATATTATCATGTCATACATTGGTCCTGTCATAGGAAGCCATACCGGACCAGGTATCATCGCCTTAACATTTCTTGGAAAGCGATTTTAGTCCAATAGACCTTGAAAATCCCGAGGATTCAAATGTGAATTCTCGGGATTTACTTAGTGCTATTTAAGATTATTGGTCCAATTTGTCCCTTACATATTTTTCTACATCGTCTAAGGTCTTTGCTTGGGATAAATCTGAAAATGTATCTTTATTGAAATCTAATCCATCTTGAGTCATTATAAATGCAAACCTGGTACTATCATACAGACTATATTTTGTAAATTTCCTAAGACTTGAGGATAAATCATCATTTACCACTGGTAGAAATATACCTTCTTCTCCAGTAATAAAACCTCTTGTGATATTAAAATCCACTCCTATTATTTCCCCATCTTCTATAGGCCCAGGGAGTAATACCTTCACTTCATCTCCGACATTTAAATCACCTTTATATACACTGTTTACTTTGATTACCGCATATGATCCGTAGGTTATTCCAAAATTATCTTCTATAGCGATATTTTGAATGCTTTTCACCTCACCCCTAAATCCATGGATGGGAAAAAGGGAAAAAACGTCTTCCTGGGTATAGATGGCGGTAATAGCACCAGGGTTTCCTTCAGGTTGTGGAACCTTATCTACCTTAGAAATAATAAGATTTTCATCTCTAAAAAGGTCAACATCAGATGATTTACTTCCGAGATTAGTTGCTACTAGGATTATAAGAGCTAAAAGTCCAAGAGAAAGCATAGCTCTATTTTTCGTTATAAATGAACGATTTTTTTTCTGGCTATTATCCATAATTTGATTCAGCATCCTTTCTTTTGTTTTTTGTTCAGGCCAAAAAAGTTTCATTGCTTCTCTATATTTTTTATACTTCATGACTTTTCTCCTCCTGAATTAAAGTTCTTAAGAGTTTTCTTCCTCTCTCTAATTGCGTTCTAATTGTTGAAGGAGCCTTTCCTAAGATTCTCGCAATTTCTTCTGTGCTAAACCCTTCATAGTAATAGAGATAGATTGAATTTTTATACCGATTTGGAAGAGATAAGACCAGCTCTAGTATCTCCTTCTCCTCTTCTGAAACATCCGCCATCGTTTCTAAATACATAGAGGTACTTCTTTTTTTATTGAACCAATAAGACAGATGATTTTTACATGCATTTGATGCCGTTGCGATTAACCAACCCCGCTCATGACTTGGGCTCTCAAAGATCATATTTTTCTCTATCATTTTCAAAAATGTTCCTTGAACTACGTCTTCAGTGTCCTGAGCATTCTTTAAATAGCTAATGGAAATACCGTAGACGACATCAACATTTCTTTGGTATATCTCCATAATCTCTTTTTCACTTAACATCTCATCCCTCCCTTTATTCTATAGACAATTCAGATGCTGCATTTGTCTCAGAAATAAATGTTAATTTTTTAAATCAAAAGTTTAGTCTTATATTATATGACCTATTTATTTTCTCTGGTCTTAGTACCGATAAGTAACTTATCTGCACTTATCGTTAATGCTGTACTTATGGTATTCCCTCTTGAACTTCGCCCCATTAATAAATTAAGTTTCTTCATATGATTCAAAACTAGATAAATTAAGTGGAAAAAGCATGGCGAATCTTTTTTTGAAGATGCCATGCTTTTTATGCGAATAGACTATTTATGTTAAATGTAGTATAAGTTTTCAGAAGGGTAAATGGGGTCACACGTTAAATCGATGCCCAGTTTTCTTAAAATTTGCTCATCATCCGTGGTTAAGATTACAGTGGAGTGAGCTTGCACACCATTTAGGTACTTTAGATGGTCTAGCGCTAATTGAGCTGTTGGATTAGTCACCGCTCCTACACTTAAAGCAATTAGGACTTCATTAGCATTAAGTGTAGTATTTTTACTTTCTAAGCTTTCTCTCTTTAAGTTCTTAATCGCTTCAATAATTACTGGGGATAAGAGGAAGATTTCATCTCCAATATTAGCCAAATACTTTACTCCATTTAGAATAGCTGCTGAGCATGAATCCATAAGTGATGTAGATTTACCTGTTATCACTTTGCCATCATTCATTTCAAAAGCCATCACCATGGGCATTTCATTATCTTCTGATTTCTCTTTCAGTTTTAGTGCATAAGCTCTAGCTGGCTCCACCGGGACTCGATCTTCTTTTTTTAATTCCAGCTCTTCCATAATTAATTTCATTCGATTTAAAATATCTTCATCTAATAAACCCTTTTTATAGTCACATTCCGTCGTGAAATTTCGACGAATAATTTCTTGTCTTGAAGCTTCTTTGACCACCTCATTATCAATAATTCCGAATTTCACCTGGTTTACCCCCATATCTGTAGGGGATTTATATAGGGCGTCTTTTCCTGTGATTTTTTCTAAACTTCGCTTCACCACAGGGAACATTTCCAAATCTCGGTTGTAATTAACAGCAACTTCACCATATTGTTCAAAATGAAAGTAATCCATCATATTAACATCATTAAGATCCACAGTGGCGGCTTCATAAGCAATATTTACAGGATGTTTTAAAGGTAGATTCCATACGGGGAAGGTCTCAAATTTCGAGTAACCTGCTTTGTTTCCTTTTGAGTATTCATGGTAGAGTTGATTTAAGCAAGTGGCCAATTTCCCGCTGCCAGGTCCAGGTGCTGTCACCACTACAATCGGTTTAGTCGTAGGGATATATGGGTTCTTTCCATATCCTTCCTCACTAACAATCTTATCTAAATCAGAAGGATAGCCGGCAATGGCTTCATGGGTGTATACCTTAATATCTCGTCTTTCAAGTTTCTTAATGAAAACCTTCGTAGCATCTTGTCCTTGATAACGGGTTATGACAACACTATTCACGAATAATCCATAACTTCTAAGGTCATCAATTAAGCGGAAAACTTCCATATCATATGTGATACCATAGTCACCTCTAATTTTATTCCGTTCAATGTCTCCAGAATAAACAGCTATAATAATTTCTGTTTGGTCTTTTAATTTTTGAAGAAGTTTTATCTTTGCATCTTCATCAAAACCAGGTAGCACTCTTTTCGCATGCTTATCCCCGATTAGCTTTCCCCCAAACTCCAGATATAATTTGTCATAATTATTTACGCGCTCTAAAATAAATTTAGATTGTTCTTCAATATACTTTTTTGGATCAAATCCTTGTTTTCTCATTTTTACCTCTTACCTTCTTTATAAAGCTCATAACACTATTTCATTTTTATATCCATGTGATTATTATCCTAATGATTAATTTTTCTCTATAATACTATATCATGATGACGTGAAAATTCAAAGATTGTTAAGGACATTAAAACCTGACTATTATAGTGTTAATATCGAAATATCCCATGGCAATTACCGTTACAAGTTAAAATCTAAATCGTCATAGATGATAAATTCATTGCTATGACTGATTCCACATTAGTTTGCTCAGGCTCATTTGTGGACAGGCTTTTGCCAGTCATGTATAATTAGTCGTAAGCAAATATTTTTTTAAGCTAATTATTCAGAATATTTTGTCATTTTCTTTTTCTGTTGTTTATGAAAGGATGGGAGATTGTTGCAAGAAGAGAATAAAGGTTATATTACAAGAATTCGTGGCAGTGTCATCGAAGCTGTCTTTCCTAACTACCTCCCGCCCATTAACACTAAACTCACCTCAGGAATCCATAATGAAATAATCTTTGAGGTCAATTCTCATATGAATGAAAAAACCTTGAGAGCCATTGCGCTTACCTTTACCTCTGGAATTTCTCGTGGAGAGACTATTATTGATACAGGAGGTCCCATTACCGTGCCCACAGGAAAAGAAACTTTAGGTAGAATGTTTGATGTGTTTGGCAATCTTTTAGATAATGGAGCTCCTTTGACCCATGCCCCACTAAAATCTATTCATCAAAAGCCTGTTATCTTTTCTAAAAGAAGTACAGAGGATGAGATTTTTCTCACTGGAATTAAAGCTATTGATGTGCTAACCCCTTTGGCTAAAGGAGAAAAAGCGGGACTTTTCGGCGGAGCTGGAGTAGGAAAATCTGTTTTAATTACAGAGCTCATTCATAATACAGCAGAGAGCATCGATGGCTATAGTATTTTTTGTGGTATTGGTGAAAGATCAAGAGAAGCTGAAGAGCTCTATAGAGAAATCAAAGAAGCTAACGTTTTAGCGAAAACTGTATTAGTTTTTGCTCAAATGAACGAACCTCCTGGAGCTCGATTTCGGGTGGGTCATAGTGCATTGACTATGGCCGAACATTTTAGAGATGTTGAAAAAAAAGATGTATTACTTTTGATTGATAATATTTTTAGATTTATCCAAGCAGGTTCAGAAGTTTCAGGTCTCATTGGGAAGATGCCTTCAAGAGTGGGTTATCAGCCTACTC
>LSQX01014083.1_pt1 | contig 30680 bp, 25 predicted proteins | sample 654561 | NCBI WGS metagenome assembly LSQX01 (sample SAMN04489861, study PRJNA283612) | anaerobic digester metagenome | isolation source: 4 biogas reactors fed with cattle manure at either 37C or 55C with and... | place: Denmark: Kongens Lyngby | collected 2014 | reverse complement strand
AGACTGCTTTTGACCTCGAAAGTATAGTCTTTGAGACAAGGCAGCTTCTTTGCGATATGTTTGAAGCTGAAGACTGTAAGAATGTAGTTTTTACAAAGAATATCACTGAAAGCTTGAACTTTGTTCTTAAAGGTTTCTTGAAGCCAGGGGATCATGTAATTACATCTGAAGTTGAACATAATGCTGTAATGAGACCTCTTGTGCAGTTAGAAGAACATGGTATTGAATTCTCTAGGGTTCCATGCTCTAAAGATGGAAGTTTGGAATTAGATAAGCTCAAGGATTCTTTGAAGCCGAACACAAAAGCAGTTGTAATGCTTCATGCAAGCAATGTCAGCGGTACAATTCTTCCACTTAAGGAAGTCGGTGCTTTCTGTAAGGAGAATGGTTTGAAGTTCTTTGTTGACTGTGCACAGACCGCTGGTGTCGTTCCTGTCAGCATGAAGGAAATGAATATTGATGCGCTTTGCTTTACAGGTCATAAAGGTTTGCTTGGTCCACAAGGAATTGGTGGGTTTATCTTAAAGGAGGATATCATAAGTTCTATTGATCCATTAATATCTGGCGGAACTGGGTCTATCAGCCATACAGAGGAGATTCCTGACTTTATGCCTGACCGATTTGAAGCAGGAACAATGAACTTGCCTGGAATTGTTGGTCTTCACGCCGGTCTTCTTTGGATAAACAAAACGGGTATACAAAACATCGAGAACCATGAGCTAAAACTCACACAACTGCTTCTTGATGAATTGAAACCACTTGAAGAAAGCGGAGAACTAATGATTGCCGGAAAGCATGGTCTTGAAGGAAGAACCGGAGTTATTTCTATTCAGACAATTAACAAAGATCCTGCTGAGGTAGCCTTTGCACTGGATAACGAGTTTGGAATAATGACTCGAGTAGGTCTTCATTGTGCGCCACATGCACATATGGCACTTGGTACTTTCCCTATTGGTACAATAAGATTTGCTTTCGGCTATTGGAACACAGAAGCTGATGTTGTTGCAACTTCTAATGCGCTTAAGGAAATCCTCTCAAGATAGAAGACCTTAGATATAAGCTGCAATTTGCAAACTATACTGAATACGACAAAAGCTATGCATAATCAATCTATGCATAGCTTTTTTATTATAGTCATGCATGCGCATTTTCTTGCATAGACATGGCTTTATCTCGCCTTAAATTGCTAAATGCTAGCAAGTTGTTCTTTAATAATATACTAGAATAACGCTTCCCGCACTAAGCTTATGGAAGATGCTTGATGCTGCCCAAATTGGAAGATTTACGCATCCATGAGACCCATTGCCTCTATAGATGCTGCCTCCGAAAGTGCTTCTCCAATCAGCATCATGAAGGCCAATTCCACCATTGAAAGGCATCCAGTATCTTACCTTTGATTCATAATCAGTACCATCAGCATTCTTGCCCGTTAGCGTTGCTGGACTAACTTTATATGCTAGCTTATATATTCCGGCTGGTGTTTCATACCCATAATTTCCAGTTACACATGGAGTCTCAATTACAATCTCTCCATTCTCAACATAATAAACAGTCTGGCTACTGATGCTTACCTCAAGATGATTACCAATTGCCTGAACACCATTTGGATCTTTGTATACAGTTCCAACTGTTCCATTCTTTGCAGCCTCAACTAACGATTCTGCAGACTTTTGAATATCTATAGCCGCAGCAATAGCGAAATTATATAGTTCTTTCTCTCCCTCAACAGTTGAAACCTTAGTTTTATCGATATCACCCTTACCAATTGACATAATGGCGATTTCTGAAGCTACTTCAGCCGCTCCATCAAGGTCATATTTAGGTCCTGACTTTGAATACTTAATAATCTTCGCAGTTAATTCAGAGTAAATATGTATCGTCTGACCATTTGGTGCGTTGATATCCATTCCCTTCTCAATATATTCCTTTGCAAAAGCAAGCTCGTCAGCAAGGTCTTCGCTTGTAACAGATGGAACCTTGATATAGTCTGCAAGCCTACAGGAATAAGTGTTCTTTGTCGGATTATCAACCCTCTTTTTAGCAATATCATTTGCAATAAGGTCATAATCAGGATTATTACCTTGCACCTCTTCAACAATAGTCACAGTCTCGTAATCAACATAAGCATCCTGCGTTACAGTTGTTCCCTCTGATGGAGGATACATTTCCTTGAGGACAGTACCTGTTGCTTCTACCCCAGAAGTTGCATAGAGCTTCACCTCATAGTCTGGCTGAAGCAATTTAGCTTTGCCAAGTTTCCCTGAAAAAATTGCTCTTATGTCGAAGTACGAAAGCCTCAAGACTTCATTAAGTCTATACTCATTTGCAAAAACAAACTTCGTATTCACTACATCATTATGCCCTGCATCATCGCTGAACTCAATTGTGTTTAACTTAGCATTAAGTTCCTCAGTCGCCTCTGTAACAGTCATTCCACTAACATCTACCCCATCCAAACTCACACCATTTCTAAAAGTAGTCAATTTAGATGCTTTTATATCAGCAGCGCAGGCCGCAAACAATAGAATAACAGCAATAATTACTATTACATTCCTATGCCTATGACAACCGTTGATAAATCTATTATTCATTTGATGTACATACACCCTTTCCTAAAAAAAATATTTGCACAGTTGCTATTCTAACATATATAATATAAAAAAGGTTTAATAATCTTATGGTTTTATTTGCTTTTTCAATTTTTATAAATAATTTCGAAAATTTGTTGACATTTATATGCTAATAGTTTATCCTTAAGAAGTCGCGAAAATGGGGATTATTATTCCGAGGTAGCTCAATGGCAGAGCAACCGGCTNNGTGGGTTCGAGCCCCACCCTCGGAGCCATTCTTTTTGCCGGAGTGGCGGAATAGGCAGACGCAGCGGACTTAAAATCCGCCGATCGTAAAAGATCGTACCGGTTCGATCCCGGTTTCCGGCACCAATTTAATATCGCGGGGTAGAGCAGTTGGTAGCTCGTCGGGCTCATAACCCGGAGGTCGCAGGTTCAAGTCCTGTCCCCGCAACCATTTAACAAAAAGAACTAACCTATAAAGGTTAGTTCTTTTTTCGTTGTTATAACAATTGCTTAAAAAAATCGAATCTTGGATGTTCCTTGTCTACAAATCCCACCTCTATCTCTAGCTGTGGACCAAATGAGGCTTTCAACAAATCTACGAATTCGTTCGTGGCTTCAATAACAACTTCTTTGTTCAAATCAGAAAATCCATCTATAGGGAAAAGAACGTTAGTGGTATCTTCAGTAATCTTCCCTCTCTCGCTTTGTCTCCATGTCCACCTTCGAGTACGAACTTCTTTGTCGCTAGCATAAATTGCCTCTCCAACTTCTGGAGTCTCCTCCTCGGTCTCACCAAAAGCAATGAAAGTATCCCCATCTGATGCTAAACGCACATCTAGACCCTCATCAATAGAATCTAAATCATGCGCGCCTATCGGCAAATGATATTTAATCGAAATGGCATTACCCAAATCAACAATACCATTAATTGAAGGAAATCCTTTACCCTTAGCAATTCTTGTAAGCAAAGCCTCAATAGAACAATGATACTTATTAGGATTAATCCCTAGTGCGCGAAAAGCATCACGATAAGGAATAATATCTGGTGTTTCTTTAGGCTTTTTATCCTTAAAAAAATCTTCGCATATTGAAATATTTGAATCTAGCAGTTTAGCTAGCTCTGGCAAAGCCTTATGGTTATCAATCCCTTGAACCGCAACTGCGCCAAAATATGCGCTTGGCAATTTATCAAAAATCTCCTTCGATACTTGGTAATACATTTATTTCCTCCATCAGCCATCAACTCTCATATTGTTGCTACCAACAATGGTAGCATTTTGTACATGATTCTTACTCGTAACGAACTCGTCAGCCACCACAAGATTAGATACTTCGCGCTTTGTCTCACTCTCGTGGTGATGCTTTGCATCCGTATTTCTGTATCGCAAGAAAATCATTGTGTAGTATAGAAAACCTGCGACAAGAAGAGCCCACACATAATTACTCTCATCTGAATCATCCAGAACGAATATGCTCAGGAAAAGTGCTGCAATAAGCGCAAGTATCTCAATAATTACTGAAACGCCAACCAACAGAGGCTTGTTTATAGGTACACTTCCCATCGTCTCACCAGTTCGTGCATTCAATGCAATATAGTGGAGCAATGAGTTTTTACCCGCCTTTCCCTGTTGGTAGCTATACAGCCAAACCGGTAAATATGCAGTTAGATACTTTGTACCTTTGATTGTGAGTTCTTCATTATCCCATCTTACACCGCGATCATATTTCTCCAAAGAATCATTTGCTGCATATCGAGCCACATCCTTCGCTTGCTTTTCAATTCTAGGCTTGAGCTCGTCTACATTAACATCTCTTTTCTCCGAAGAAAATCCTTTCAGATAGTTAGCATTATATGTAACTGAATTCTCTACATCAAATGGCATAATCGAATTTATAATATTATTTGTTTTATTAGAGTTTCTCTCTAGCTTATCTGCGCTTGCTTCAATAGACAAATTAGAAATAGTTACATCAAAATCTCTCTTTACATCATATACATCCGCATCATAATATGTCTCGTTCTTGTCGTTATGCTTCTCAACATAGCGTCTCGTTTCATGCTCACCCTGTCCATTAAATGAGGCTGTTGCATTTACATCGCAAATAACATATGGGAAGTAAACTCCCATTACATTATCTGAACAAAACTCTTTCTTGAATTTTGGATGCGCATAGAACTTTCTCTTTCCGATAAAGTCATCAATTGAAGCCTTAGACTGTTCTTTTGTGTATTTAAATGGCAATACAATATCCGGAACCGCGCCATTTGGAACCTGGCTATTAATCGACAATGTATTTCTACACCAGTGACATCTCGCTTGGGTTGTGCTTGCAGTATCAATTACTACCTCTGCACCACAAGAGCTGCATTTGAGTGTAATAATATCTTCTGCATCTTCAACTATATCTTTAGCGCTAGGGCCAATTGTCTCTCCTTCAAGGGTTGATACATCAATATCAAGGCCCTTTGCCACATCTGTAGAAAACTCATTTCTACAAAAATTACAATGCAGCAATCCAGTCTTAGGATTGAGTGCAATGTCGGTTGAACCACATTGAGGGCATTTTGTCTGTCCATCTACAGCATCAGACTGGATTACTTTCTTCTCCTCACCCTTGTTTGCGTCCTCAATATTGCTCTCGACTTCAGTTTCAGTTAGAACTACTTTCTTATCTTCATTCATAGCTATACTCCCAAAATTTTCTCTTTTGCTTTATCATAATCCTCTTGTGTAATAAGATCTGCGTCTAACATTTCTTTCATTTTCTTAAGTTTAGCCATTGGATCTTCTGCTGTCTCTTGAACTGCTTGATTGTTAATTGGCTGTTGTTGCTGTGACTGTTGCTGAACACCACCCATTGCTCCGCCAACTGCATTCAATCCCATGCCCATGAAAGCCATACCCGCTGCTCCATCACCATTTTCTCCTGCTGCCTGGAAACCTCTAGCAACGGACTGTTGCATAAATGAGTTCCCTCGATTGCCAGAAAGTGCATCTGCCTTCTTTACATCGCTCAGGAGCTTCTTTGTATCCTCGTCGTATTCGATTGCTTGAATAGCAACCTTTTCGATTTTTAAACCTCTATCGCTTTCCCATTTGTAATTATCTTCAACCGCTTGCGACAAACTCTGTGCAAATCCAATTTGGTCCGATTGAAGCTTAGTTATTCTGTTGCCCTTGCTTGGGTCATTTGTATAAATTGAAAATGCCGCTGATAAGCTTCCCACAACTTCATTAAAAAGCTGAGTAGCAGCATCATTATCCATATCAGCCATGTCAAAAACAGGTGCGTCCGCTTGAACATATTCTAATGGTACGAAATTCTTGATTAGAAGTACAGGGTCTACAACCTTAAGTGTGTAAGTACCTCTTGTAATCGCTCCAGCCTGTGCATTCAAATATGCGTCATCCCAATAAATCTCAGATTGTGTTCCAAAATGATTGGCAGGGATTTCTTTCATATTTACATAAAATGCCAATTGTTGTGAATCTGGCTGCCCGCCCATCTTAAATCTCTCGAAGCTCTGCTTAACTAGTGCGCTGGATGCATCATCACCACTGAAAATTGACTTTGAGTTAGGGTCATCAGAAGAGAAAATAAAACCGCCCGGTTCAGTTATGACTCCGGAAATAGCTCCATTTTGAAGTGTGATAAGTGCAACCCCTTCAGGTACAATAATCTTACTTCCATTTGAAATGATATTTGAAGAGGCCTTTGTATTAGAGCCTCTTCCTTCGTTAGTCCCTTGTGGAACAGCTTTGAAAATAACACTTGTTGCAGGAATGTCTGATTGTGGCTTATAGAAATCTTTCCATTGATCAGCAAAACTGCCGCCGATTGATCCTGCAAATGCTTTAATAAATCCCATAATAATTACCTCTCTTCTTTCTTCAAGAAAAATCCTTCTTGAATTCAATATTCTTCTGAATTGTATGGCGATATTGTTGTACCCTCAAGAAAACTTTTTTTCATTATATTACATTTGCATTCTGCAATGCAAATTTGAGCCCTGAAATTTATATAAACAACACAAAAAAGACAACAGAATGCCTCTTCTATTGCCCTTTTTACCTAAGCTTTATTTTTTTATGTCGAATTCTGGTCTTAAATGTCTAAATGTTTATTTCTCAAATGCTCCGGGAGTTCTTTCCGATGTCTCTGGGACATAGTCTTCATCATAGAATTCTCTGGTAAATCCATTACCATTAACTTCACTTACATTTCCTATTGTGATAAACGCATACTCATCAATAGCAAGAATGGCTTTCTTTACTCTATTTAGATTACGGCTTGTGATAACACAATAAACCATATCGTATTCATCTTGCAGATATCCGCCCTTAATTGCAATCAGAGACGCTCCGTATCCCAAGTGAAGCAATTTCTCATTAATTTCTTGAGCATATTTTTTGCTAAAGATTTGAAGCTCGACACCACCTTGGCTCATAACAATAATCTTATTCATTACAACACTGTAGATAAGAGCATACAGAATTCCAAGTATGATTCCATTTGAATCTGTAATAATAATCTGAGTTAAGAAAATAGTAACATCAATTATGTACATAGTCTTTGCAATCGGGAACCCGGTTTTTTTGTTCAAGATAATGCACGGAATGTCGATGCCTCCAGTTGAACCACCAACCCTGATTACGATTCCTAAACCAAATCCATCAATAATTCCCGCACATATTGCAGCTAGAAGCGGGTCATCAACAAGATGCATTAAGGTTGCACTTCTTTGACAAAGGTCCATAACAAGAGGGAACACAAAAGTCGCTATCAGTATTGACCCTGCAAACTTCTTTCCAAGAACAGCCCATCCAATCAAGAAGAATATAACATTGATAATCAAAACCGCTACAGAAACTGAGATTCCAGTTCCATAATTTACCATTCTTCCTATACCAGATACACCAGCAACTACCATTCCATAAGGTAATGCAAAGCATGCCATTGAGAACGCACTGCATGCTGTTCCAAATATAATTAAAATATAGTCAATTATAATGTTTGACTTTCTTAAGTTCTTCATTTATTGTCGCTCCTTCTAAAAATCGATTGATTCTGCTTCAATATTTGATTTGACAATTTCAATCTTCTTTAAATATTTTTCATAATTTGACATGTCGCCAATTTTCTCATACAAATTGCAGAGTTCTTCCATAACCTCTATATTGCTAGGTGAATACTTTAAGGCTGTCTTAAAATCAGTTGCAGCCTCTTCAGCTTTACCCAGCGAAGCATCTGCAATGCCCAGGTAATACCAAAGTGGCCACCAGTCCGAATACCTTCCAGTTGTATACTTCGCAAGAAGTTCCTTGCCTCCAAGGTAATCTCCAGAAAGAACTTTGTTAACTGCATTTTCTATAACAATTGGTTCCTCTAATGCCTCAAGTCTCTCAGAGATTTCTTCTCTTAACTTACCGTAGTTAACCGCCTTATCTTCGGGCCTATCAGAAGTGCTACCTTCGCTATTTAGCATTCCTTCTGTGAGTTCCATAAACTCCTGCCATGTTAATTGAGCCTTTAAATACAATCCAAGATTTAAATAGCTATATCCCAGAAAATAATATCCCATAGCAAAGTCTGGGTGCAGCATTGTAAGCAATTCAAACGACTCAAGTGACTCTGCTTTGAACGAGCCAACATATGCTTCGTCTTCTTCATCACAACATTCATAAGCATCCTTGCAAGCTCTTGCATAAAGGTAGAGCGCATCACAAGACTGTTGATCAAGCATTAATGCAGCACGACAAAAAGTACAAGCATTTAAGTACTCACAAAGAGAGCCCTCTTTTGCAGCCTCTGAAACTAGCACCTTTGGAGCAACTTCTCCTAAAGTTCTATTAATATATTCTAGATACTGCGGGGCATACTTGAAATTACTATCTCCACCGATAATTCTAGCCATACCTACGGCTATAGTTAAGGTGCTCATCCCTTCCTCATCGAAAGTCAAGGGGATTGGAATTCCACCTAATATATCATCTACGCCAGCATGCTCTAGATACTCGTGTGATAGCTCATCAAAAAGCATCTCTTTATTTTTTTCAACCAAGTATTTAGAAATACGATCTTCTTTAGCCTTTTCACTCATTTTTATTCTCTCTTATGTTTGTTAATTACATTCTCTCTGGAGCCTTAATCCCCAGAATATTTAAGCAATTCTCAATTGCAATTTTTGATGCCTTAACTAGTGATAGCTTAGCGAGTCTTTCTGCATCATTATCTACTAGAATGTGCTCATCATGATAGAACTTGTTGAAGCTCTGAGCTATATCAACCAAGTGCCTTGTAAGTATTGATGGTTCATATTTGTCTGCAGCATCAACGATTACTTCCGGAATTCTATAGATAAGCTTTGTTAGTGTGTAAGCACTGTCGCTTGAAAGATACGATGCATCAATTTCACCATTTTCAATAGCTGCGAGCTCTGCTTCAGTTGCATTACGAAGAACGCTTGATGCTCTAGCATGTGTATATTGCACATAAGGCCCTGTCTCTCCGTCAAAATTAAGCACCTTATCCCAGGAGAACACATAATCTTTGATTCTATTATTTGATAGTTCTTGGAAAATAACCGCTCCAATACCCACTTCCTTAGCAATTTCTTCTAAATCAGGGGTATTAGGATTCTTTTCAATCATTATTTCCTTTGTCTTCTCAACAGCGTTGTTAAGAACATCTTCTAGGAATACAACTCTTCCCTTTCTTGTTGAAATAACACCATCTTCGAGGCTTACAAGACCAAATGGAACATGAACACAATCCTTCTCCCACTCATAGCCCATCAGTTGAAGAACTTTCTTCCACTGCTTAAAATGAAGATTCTGCTGTGATGCCACTACATAAATGCACTTAGCAAAATCGTATGTATTCTTACGATAAATTGCAGTTGCAATATCTCTTGTCGCATATAAGCTTGAACCATCTGATTTGAGGATTACAGCCGGCGCCATATCATATTCTTCAAGGCCGACAATAAAAGCTCCTTGAGATTCCTCAAGAAGATTCTTATCTCTAAGTTCTTGAACAACTGGCTCCATCTTATCTGAATAGAAGCTCTCTCCAGCAAATGAGTCAAACTTGATATCTAACATATCATATACTCTATTAAACTCAGTAAGGCTATACTCCCTAAACTTCTTCCAAAGCTCAAATTCTTCTTGATTGCCCTGTTCTAGTCTTGCAAAAGCTTCCCTAGCCTCATCGTTAAGTTCAGGATGAAGCTCTGCTTCCTCGTGGAATTTAGTATAATACGCCAAAAGAGTCTTAATTGGTGATTTAAGCAATTCTTCCTCATTGCCCCACTTGCGATAAGCAACAATTAGCTTGCCGAACTGCGTGCCATAGTCTCCAAGGTGATTAACTCTAACTACATCATATCCGATTGCATCATAAAGCTTATAAATTGAGTTACCAATTACTGTACTTCTGATGTGTCCAATATGGAAAGGCTTTGCAATATTAGGAGATGAGAAGTCAATTACTACTTTCTTACCAGTACCTATGTCACTCTTTCCGTAATTTACACCCTCAGAAATAACTTCTTTGATGATATCGCTCTCAAAAATAGCTTTATTAATAAAAATATTTACATAAGCATTGACCTGCTCAACCTTTGCGAAATTATTTGATGAACTGATTCTTTCAGCAATCTCTGCTGCGATTAGCTGTGGAGCCTTCCTCATTGTCTTAGCAAGTCTAAAGCAAGGGAATGCAAAATCGCCATTTGCTTCATCGCTTGGAATCTCAAGCATCTGAATGACTTCGTCTTGAGACAGTCCAAGAGTATCCTCCATAATTTCGCTTGCAATCATTTCCTTATAATTAATCATCTTTGTTTCTCCGATTTTATTTTGTATTAATATAAACTTCTTATTTCAAATAGCATGTTCGAGCTTGTCATAATATTATATTGCATTACAGTTTGTCAATATCCATCTCTGTGAAAAAAGTCATCCTATCGCTGATTGCATCATCAGTTTCGTTCTTGAGCAATCTTACCATAACTCCGTCACCTTCTCTGAGAGCCCCAGTAAAAGAACCATCATAGATTTGCGACACACCGCAAGAAGGACTATTGGCCTTTAATATAGCACCCTCTATCTTCTCGCCCTTAGCTTTCGCTTCTGCCAAAACCTGTGAGATGGCTTTATTGCTTCCTTTTAGAAAATTCTCTGTAACATTCTTTCCATCTTTATCAACGACCCTGAGTCCGCATTCGTCTTCAACAATCTCTGCTGGACATCTAGGTGAAGACAGTCCCCCTAGAGATTCTGGACATATTGATATGCAAGTATGTGATTTACTAAATTCCACTACAGCTTCATTTAAGTTATTACCGCCGTTATATTTGCAATTACAGCCTAGAAGGCATTTGCTAATTATATACATAAAATTACTTTCTCTCTTTCAATTGTACAATTGTAGCACCTTCGCCGCCTTCGTTGTATGGTGCGCTTGCAACTGACTTCACTTGCTTGTTTTTCTTAAGAGCTGCTCTTATTCCATTCGAAAGAATTCCCTGTCCTTTGCCATGTACAACCCTGACCTGTTTAAGCCCTGCCAAATACGCGTCGTCTATATACTTCTCGACTTCATAGGTTGCATCATCAAGGTTTCTTCCTATGACATTTATTTCAGTCTTAACATTCATAACCTTATCAGTAACATAGCTTGGCTTAACGGATTTAGCATATGCTCTTCTTTTCTTATCTTTATTACCAGCACTTTCACTTTGTGTAATAATAAGATTCTTAATGTTTGCGGAAGTCTTAATTGCTCCGATTCTAATTTGTAAATTTCCTCTGCTGTCCGGAAGAGTTTCAACCTCGCCATTCTGACCAAGAGTTGTCAGCTTAACAGCCATTCCAATATATATTTCTTCTGGGCTTGGTGCTTTCCCGGTCTGAACAGACCTGTTACTGTCAGCCGATGGCAACACTTCGTTTTCAGCATCTCTTAGTTTTCTCCGGCCTTCTGCCACAGCATTGCTTGCATGGCCATGATCAACACCAGAGTTCTTTAATCTTTTTAGCTCCGAGGACACATCCGATACCAAATTCTGTGCATCTCGAAGAATCGCTCTAGCCTCTTCCTTTGCTTCTTCTACCAGCTTTTTCGCCTTAGCTTCAGCAGCCACAAGCTGTCTGTCTGCCAAGTCTAACTTGTTTTCAGCTTCAGACTTAACATCCTTTGCTTCAAAAAGAATGCCCTCTGCTTCTTTTCTCTCTTCTTCAACTCTTCGAACCGCATTCTCAAAGTCAAGCTGGTTCTCGCCTAGAAGCTCAGTTGCTCTTTTTATTATCGCATCGTTAAGGCCAAGCTTTCTGGAAATCTCAAATGCATTAGACTTTCCTGGAAGACCAAGTCTTAATTTATATGTAGGAGACAATGTCTCAACATTGAACTCCATAGAAGCATTCTCCACTCCATCAGTGGAAAGTGCATATTTCTTTAATTCGGTATAGTGCGTAGTCGCAGCTACTAAAGCACCTTTCTCTCTAAGCTCTTCCAGCTCAGCAATGCCAAGTGCCGCACCTTCCGCCGGGTCAGTACCTGCCCCAAGCTCATCTAGAAGCACCAGCGTTCCTTCTCCTGCTAATGCAAAAATATCCGTGATATTCTTCATGTGAGACGAGAAAGTACTTAAACTCTGCTCTATGCTTTGCTCATCACCAATATCTGCAAACACTTCCTTAAGAATAGGAATGTCACTTTCCTCGCTGCAAGGAACATGAAGTCCTGTCTGTGTCATAAGAATCAACAATCCAATTGTCTTAAGTGTAACAGTCTTACCGCCTGTATTAGGCCCCGTAATTAGCAATGTTGTAAATGTACGGCCAAGTTCAACATCTATAGGAACAGCCTTATCAATATGTATTAAAGGATGTCTACCCCTTACTATCGTAAGATGTCCATCCTTATTAATTCTAGGTTCTCTGCAATCCATTTGAATGGATAGCTTTCCCTTTGCGTTTACATAGTCTAGCTCAACAAGTAAATCCTGATTATTCGCAAGCTCGAAGTGATGTTCTGCTACTCTGCTTGTAAATAATTGTAGAATCCTTTTAATTTCAGCTTGCTCGTCAAGTTCAAGCTGTTTCAAATCATTGTTTAAAGATACGATAGCTTGAGGCTCAACGAAAAGCGTTGCTCCAGTTGCTGACTGATCGTGAACAAGCCCCGGATAAATATTTGCATATTCCCTCTTTACCGGAATAACATATCTGCCATTTCGCATCGTAACAATTGTATCTTGAAGATGCTTTGATGCGGATACCCCTGTAGTGTATTTACCAAGTCTTGATTTAATTTGTTCATTCTTATTTCTTATCTCGCGGCGGATTGACTTAAGAGCTGGAGAGGCGTTATCTGCCATCTCATCGGCCGACAAAATAGAATTATCGATATCTTTCTCAAGTTGCACATTTAGTTCAAGGAGCTCTGCGATTTCTCCAATAACGCGAAGATTGTCCGGCACATCACTAGACAAAAATTGCTTTACCTGTCTTGTTATAGACATACTTCTCTTTACTTGAAGAAGTTCTCTCATGCTAAGACATCTGCCCTTTCTTGCCATTTTAAGCAGATCCTTTATATCACCCACTTCACCAACCGGAATGCTTCCCTTACACAGAATAACGGAAACTGCCTCAGTAGTTTCCGTTAATGCATCCGAAACCTGATGGTAATCAGACATAGGCTCAAGCACAGCAATACGCTGTCTAGCAAGTTCTGAGCTTGCCTGTTCTGAAAGCAGGTTTATCACCTTATTAAATTCAAGAAGACCTAGTACTTTAGAATTCATCTTCCGTTCCAAATTTTTTAATATTCTTTAACTCGTTCTTTAGATTAACATTCTCCATCTGCAAGTCGAAATATGCATTCTCCATCTCTGCAAGCTTATCCTTATACTTGTTGATAACCTCGTCAGTCTTTCCTTGCTTGATAGATTCCTGTTCAAGCTGCTCTTTTAAATCAATATTAGCGAGTTTGGCATCCTCCCACTTTGAAATATAATGATCAACTTGATTCTCACATTGTAATTTCTCTGTCTGAAGTTGCACTAACAGATCATTGCCATCCATTAGCTTCTCCGCAATATTAAGAGATGACAATACCGCACATTTGTAATTCGGATAGCTCTTAAGCATCTTGCTAGTATGACGCATTTCTTCATCAACAAATCTAGCAATTTCTTTAATTCTGTCGTCGCTCTTCTCAGCAGCTAGAACATAATTATCACCGCAAATCATAACCTCAACTTTGCTTTTCTCCATATGCTTTGTCCTCTCAATCAATTAATTTCTTACAGCTTCATACATAAGAATAGCTGCACTTACAGCTGCATTTAGCGACTCGACCTCACCGCTCATAGGAATTGTGATTCTCTCGTCAGCAAGCTGAACCAATTCATCACTTATACCATTCCCTTCGTTGCCAATAACAAGGGCAACATTCGATGAAAGATTGCACTTATAATACACATTTCCGTTCAAAGGAACTGTAACGCATATTTTCTTTCCCATCTGTCTAACAGTATCTGCAAGATCCATAGGACTAGTGAAATATACAATAGGAATATCAAATACCATTCCTGCTGTTGCTCTCAGAACTTTAAGAGAGAAAATATCTGCAGTGCCTTTCATAACAGCAATAGCGCCATATCCAGCAGCAACCGCTGTCCTAATCATTGTTCCAATATTCCCTGGGTCTTGAACTCTGTCCAAAACAAGAATATTAGTGTCTGTTGGCAGCTTCATAAAATCGTCCTTCGAACATTCTATTCGAGAAGCTACAGCCAGAACTCCAGAGCCTTTCTGGGCATCTGAGATTCTTTCAAAAAGTCGACTCGATAAGACATATGCGTTCATATTCTCAATGTCGCTAAGCCTTTTGAAATTATCGTTTTCTTCATACTCATCCGAGATAAGAATGAAATCAATCGATACTCCTCGATTAATAGCTTCTTCAACTAGGTTGATGCCTTCAATCACAAATTTGCCTAGCGCATCTCTATGCTTCTTAGAAGCTAACTTTCTAACAAGCTTAATTCTGGAATTCTCTTCTGAATCGATCCTATTCAACATAAGTCTATTTTACTTCAAGAAGTCAGGTACATCAAAGAAGTTATCAGCATTGCTTGATTCTGGATTGTTGTGCTTCATAATATCAGCAAGATCAACTTCCATAGCATCAAGTCCATCTACCTTCACTGGTGTGCCCTGAAGTGAACTCTCTTCATTATGTCCTTCTGTAGTTCCTGTACTCTCAGTATTTCCATCAAACCCTGCTGGTGCAAAATCTGTGGCAATAATTGTAACAGAAATCTTATCATTCATATCTTCATTAACAGTTGCTCCGAAGATGATATTAGCATCTGCATCAGCCTGCTCCTGAATGTTCTCAGCAATTCTGCTAATGTCAAGCATTCCCATATCGTATCCGCCAGCAACATAAAGAAGAATTGACTTAGCACCATTAATTGATGTCTCAAGCAATGGTGAATCAATAGCATTGTGTACTGCTTCTTCAATTCTATTCTCGCCTTCAGCAACACCAACTCCCATGTGAGCAACTCCTCTGCCCTCCATGATGGTCTTAACATCAGCAAAGTCAACATTTACAAGACCATATTCACTGATAAGATCTGAAATACCCTGTACACCCTGTCTTAATATATCATCAGCCATTGAGAATGCCTCAAGCATTGAAGTGTTGCGCTCTGATGTATCAATAAGTCTGTCATTAGGTATGATAACTAGTGAGTCAACAAAATTGCTTAGGTATTGAATTCCCTTAGCTGCTCTATTCCATCTCTTCTTACCTTCAAAGGAGAATGGCTTAGTTACAACTGCTACAGTAAGTGCTCCCATATCCATAGAAGCCTTAGCGATAATTGGTGCAGCTCCTGTACCAGTTCCGCCGCCCATTCCAGCTGTAATAAATACCATGTCAGCGCCTGCTAGATGTGCCTTAATCTCATCAACAGACTCTTCTGCTGCCTTCTGGCCGATTTCAGGGTTTGCACCTGCACCTCTACCTCTAGCAATCTTCTCTCCAATGTGTATTTTAATTTCTGCCTTGCATTTAGCAAGTGCTTGTTTATCAGTATTAACTGCAATAAAAGTAACGCCCTTTAGACCAGCGTCCACCATTCGATTAACGGCATTGCATCCACCGCCACCAACACCTACAACTTTAATGATTGCGGCATTATCGCTTTCAGATACAAAATCAGATACAAATTCCATAATCGTGCCTCCTCAATTTAAATAATATTATGTTTAATAATAGCATAATAACAGCTTTTTTACAAATATAAGTACACTAAACACAGTAATTCGATAACAACTTATTATACAGCTGGCTGATACGAAGCATAGCCATCATCACTAATTGAAATAGTGCCTCTTCTGATAGATTTCTCAAAGAGAGTCTCAAGAATTGTATGGAGTCTCCCTGACTCCATGGCAGAAGTAATCTGCGATGTAGTGCCTGTACAAACCAGGTTATCAAGAATGTATGCCTTAATATATAAGTCGGACATTTCAAGCTTCGTAAAGTATAAGTCCTGCTCTTTCATCAAATTCACTATTTTAAGCGCGTTACCAAAAACCACATCGTCTGTTGTTACAAGTTCTTCTCCGAGCGTTATACTCTTGACCTTGAGTCCCGATACGATTGTAATCTTTGGTTCAGTGCTAGTCTTTCTTAGCAGAACTCCTTCCTTGTCCAATATCAAATATTCATCTGAATATGTAACTGCGAGCACCTGTTGTCTCTCTGTAACATTGATTTCAATGGTTGAAGGTAATTTTCTTCTAACTGTAACCTCAGAGATATATGGATTTTCAGTAAGATATTTTTTGATAGAGCTACTTCCCAAATTATAGATAATATTCTTACCGGGTTTTGCATGCGACATCGCAACAATCTCTTCATCGGTAAAGTATTTATTTCCTTCTACCTTGATAGAGTCCACAACAAAGTAGCTACTCAATGAGAAAATAAAAGCTGCTATGAGAACAACAATAAGCCCAAGTATGGCAAATGGTTTTCCTGCCGTCTTGAGTACCTTCTTAGGCTTAGGCTGTTGCCTGGCTTGTTTTCTAGCCTCCATATTCTCATCAACCTTCTTGAGGCGTTCAGTATAATCTTCATCTGTAAGACCATACTTAATATCCTTATTGTCTGACATAATCCTCCATTATCTCATCATATATAATGTCAGCTGCGCGAGTAGGAGCAATAGATAAGCTCGCTTCTCCCATCTTGGCGCATTTAGATGGCTCTTCCTTAAGCTCATCGACAGCCGATAAAACTGACTTTGTAGTATCATCGTTCTCTCTAACGATAATTGCTCCGCCCTTATCGGCTACCGCTTTAGCATTAAAGTATTGATGATCTGCCGTTACATTTGGAGAAGGAACGAAAATAGCTGCTCGTCCCGACATAGTAATCTCGGCAACCGAGAGTGCTCCCGACCTAGCAATTACAACATCTGAGACCGATAAGGTCTCCGGAACTCCATCAATATAAGGTGAAATCCTTACATTGCTAAAGTCACTTAGGCCTTCTTTCTCAAGAGTCTCCATCACAGAGTCATAATAATCTCTTCCAGCACCAAGAATTAGTGTAACGCCTTCCTTGCCACCGTATTCCTTTATAAGTTCTATCTCAATATCATTTATAGTAGAAGAGCCAAGACTTCCGCCGAAAGCCATTATTACGAAATCTTCTGACGCAACTCCCAAGGCTTCTCTGTCTTGCTTTTTGTCTCTTCCATAAAAGTCTGCTCGAACAGGATTTCCGCTATATATGCATTTATCTGGATTGTCGAATTGATCTCTTCCCTTCTCAAATCCTAGGAAAATCTTTCTAGCATATTTGCTAAGTATTTTATTCGAAAGTCCTGGGAAAGCATTTTGTTCTTGAATATATATTCTCGCGCCGTATTTATGTGCTGCAAGTACAACCGGTACACTTACAAAGCTCCCGGTGCTAATAACAACATTCGGCTTGAACTCCTTCATTATCTTGTAGGCTTCTTTTCTGCCCTTTAATGTGCACATTAAAGTCTTTGCAATTCTAACTGGATTCTTCCTATCAAACCATTCAGCCGTAACTATCTTAAGGTCATAGCCTGCTTTAGGAACAATGGTAGTTTCTAGTCCCCATTGGTGTGCAACATAAATGATTTCCGCGTTCGGTCTCTTCTCGCGAATCTTATTTCCAATAGCAATGGCAGGATAAATATGCCCGCCTGTACATCCACCTGTAAGAATTACTCTCATTTTTGCTTTGCTACCTTTCTATTGTTCTTTTTCTCTTTAAACTGCCCTCGCGATATATTAAGGACAATTCCAATAGCTATCATGAACACCCAAATCGATGTGCCTCCATAACTGACAAATGGTAGTGTAATACCAGTTGGCGGCATTGAAGAAGTTACAACCGCAACATTAATAACTACCTGAAGTCCAACCATTACTCCTACGCCGGTTGCAAGATAAAAGCCCAATCTATCAGTCGCTCTTACCGCTGTAATAATACAGAGATAGAAAAGTCCAACGTACACAGCCATCAAAACTATAAAACCTATAAAGCCAAATTCCTCACCGATGATAGCAAGTATAAAGTCATTATGCGGCTCTGGAAGATATAGGTTCTTCGCAACACTTTTTCCTGCGCCAAGTCCAAATAGTCCGCCATTTCCAAGCGCAATAAGGCCTTGTGTTACCTGGTAACCAGTCCCTTGAGCATCCGAGAAAGGATCAAGAAAGCTTGTTATTCTAGAGTACCAGTGAATGTCTCTAAAGAAAACTAATATCGCTCCAACGAGCGCGACACCTCCTGCTAACCCAGCGACAATCCACCCCATATACAGTCCACCGACGAGCAGGATCGAGCCCATAATTAGCGCAATAACGATTGCTGTAGACAGGTTAGGTTGCTTCATAATCAAAAGGACATGAGCTAGCAAAATGAGAACTAAGAAGACCTGAGTTGATAATTTCTTCATCTTCTCAGGGTTTCTATTCAAGTATGTTCCTGTGAATAGAATTACAAATAACTTAGAAAACTCCGATGGAGTCAATGATGTAAATCCGAGATTAAACCATCTCTTCGCACCATTTACTTCTACTCCAAACACAAGTACCAGTGCAAGGGATAAAAGACTAATAATAATAGCAATATTTCCCCATTTCTCATACTTATGGTAATCATATCCTGCAAAAAAGAACAGCATTACAAAGCCAGTTAACGCATTAAAAAGCTGCTTTTTCATATAATAGAGAGGATCCGGGTCAGCCATATATACAGTCTGGTAATAGCTTGCACTGAATACCATAAGCACACCGAAGATTGTAATCCCTATTACAGTGAATAGAATCAGCTTGTTGCACGACCCAATTGCCTCTTTGGAATTGTTATAACATCCCATGACAAAACGCCCAAGCCTTGTATTCTCAAGAAAATTGATGCGTTTCTTATCTGACTTGGCTTTCTTGGTCTTCTTTTTTTTCTCTTTTGGTTTCTTTTCTTTCTTTGACTTTAAACCCATACTCTTTTGTATCCCATTTATCTCGGACTATTTTCACCCTCTATTTAAGCATATCTTCAACACAACTTTTAAAGTGATTGCCTCTTTGTTCATAGTTATCATACATATCCCAGCTTGCACATGCAGGTGACAGAAGAACTTTATCCCCCGACACTGCCAATTCTCTCGCTTTTGCAACGCAGGCTGACATGTCTTTGCAATTGTAAATGTTGTCAAAGCCAACATCTCTAGCATTTTTCTCAATAATTGGTGCGTCTCTGCCAAGAAGGATGAGGCTCTTAACATGTCCCTCAAAAGCCCTCGTTAGTTCTGTAAAATCTTGGCCCTTGCCATCTCCCCCAGCTATCAGAATAATATTATCCTTAAGGGCTTTGAGAGCGGTAACGGCAGCATCAACATTTGTTCCTTTGGAGTCATTGTAATATCTTACATCATCAACAGTTCCAGAGAACTCAATTCTATGCTCAACACCAGGGAACTTCCTTAAAGTCTCGCTTATTGTCTCTACATCAATTCCCGCAAAATAGGAAATTGCGGCAGCTGCTAGCGCGTTCTCAACATTATGATTTCCAATTATTTTGAGTTCATCAACCCCACATAGTTGATAAGATGACTCATCATCTCTAATTGTAATCTTCCCATCCTCAACAAAAGCTCCATAATCAAGCATCTTTGTACGGCTAAACGGAACCAGTCTTGCCTTGCACTTCTCTACAAGCTTTATTGTTGCTTTATCATCATAATTATAAACAAGATAATCATCTGAAGTCTGATTCATATTGATTCTTGCCTTCGCCTCACCATAAGCTTCAAGTGTCTTATGTCTATTCAAATGGTCAGGTGTCAAATTCAAGATAGCAGAAACTAGCGGTCTAAAAAGCTTCGTAGTCTCAAGTTGGAAGCTACTTGCTTCCGCAACCATCCAGTCTCCTTCATTAGAATCTATTGCCTGTGAAATTACTGCTTTTCCTATATTTCCAACAACAGATGTACGTCTGCCTGCGGCATAGAAAATATCTCCGACTAGGGTCGTAGTGGTAGTCTTACCATTAGTTCCTGTAATAGCAACATACTCAGCCTTGCTCAGTCTATAAGCAAGCTCAAATTCGCCAACTACTTCCACATTCGCAAGCGCAGCATTTCTAATCCAATCAAGATCTGTAGGTACTCCTGGGCTAAGCACTATCATATCAAATTCTGTAATTTGAGATGGAATACAGCGAAAATACTTCTCGCAAATTCCTTCGTTTTCTAGATATCTGCCAAATGACGGTTCAAGCTCGTCTTCTGTCTTTGTATCTTGAATGGCAACTATTGCACCTAGTTTCTTTAGAACCTTTACGGAAGCCATACCAGACTTGCCCATTCCTACAACTAGGATTTTTTTACCTTTAATACACTCTCTATATTCTTCTACATTCTTCATTTTCTTTACCTTTTATCTGAATTTCTATCCTATATAACAAGTTTTGTTTGGATTCTTTCTTAGCATGCAGCGAAATATGCTATCACCGTGAATACCAATGTGAACAGACAGAATCTTGTTACTACCTGTGTTTCTTTAAGTCCGCCAAGTTCGAAGTGATGGTGAAGCGGTGCCATACGAAAGAATCTCTTTCCACCGGTTTTTCTAAAATATGTAACCTGTATGATTACAGATAGAGCTTCTAGAACATATATAAGTCCCGCAATTGGGAGCAGCCATTCGTAATGTGACACAATAGCTACAGCCGATAGAACACCGCCTAATGCCATTGAACCAGTATCTCCCATAAAGATTTTTGCTGGGTATTTATTAAATACAAGGAATCCAAGAAGAGCTCCAAGGATTGCGATGCCTGCAGGTTCAAGCGACTCATTTACGCCACTTTCTGCTACTAAACCTAGGGCAACGAAAAGACAAGCAACAATTGCAGTAACACTTGATGCAAGCCCATCCAGTCCATCAGTCAGATTAACAGCATTTGCCATAGCTACTTCTACAAAAATGATGAACGGGATATATATTAGCCCAAAGTTCACGTTAATCTTCAAGAATGGGATGAAGCACTCCGTGCCTCCAGTAAGCACCATATATATCGCTAAAGCTAGACCAAACAGAAGCTGCAATACAATTTTTTGCTTTGGCTTAAGTCCTTCATTTTCTTTCTTGGCAATTTTGTTATAGTCATCTATAAATCCAATCAAGCCATAGGCAATCATAGTTAGAATAATTACTAGTTTATCCCAAGAGAAATCTCCACTACAAAGGATTGCGATGATAATTCCCGCTATAATTGCAACTCCTCCCATAGTAGGTGTCCCTTGCTTGCTCAAATGAGCCTTTGGCCCCTCTTCTCTTATAAACTGTCCAAATTGCTTCTTCTTGAGAAAGGGAATAAGCAAACCTGTACATGCACACGATACAGCGAATGCAATTACCAACTCTATAACAGCTCTTGAAATACTCATACTAAATAACCTCTTTTATATATTTTTATATTACCTGTCAATTTCTTTGGAACCAGTCGATAGTCCAAATTGTTTTACGCAATTACTTCTACTAATTTCTCAAGTTCCATCGCACGCGATCCTTTAACTAGAACCACATCCCCTTCTTCTAGAAAACTAAGCAGCTCTTTACCTGCTTCTAGTTTATCGTCGAAGCTAAACACTTGCATGCTTGAATTCTTTCTCGCACCTCGTGCAATAGCCTTTGAAAGGTCTCCAACTGTAACAAGAAAGTCAATTCCCTTTTCAGCAGCATATTCTCCAACGCCCTCATGCAAGCTTTCAGAGTTATCTCCTAGTTCAAACATGTCACCTAGAATCATTCCTCGTCTCTTTGCCTCACTATGCATAACTATATCAATACCTGCCTTCATTGATTCAGGGCTTGCATTATAAGTATCATTTATTACAACATATTTATCCGTTCTATGAATGTCTAATCTATTATCGTTTGTCTGAACATGCTTAAGAGCATCAATTGCATCCTGTGGATCAATTCCGAACCTAAGACCAACTGCAATTGCCTCAGCGGCATTCCATAAATTATGTGCACCAATAACTGGTAATTCCAGTTTGTATTCTCTAAGCTCACCGTCGACAAAAATTTTCAAAGTGCATTGTACACCCTCTATACCCTTATCGCAAATATCGGTAAGTTTGATATTGCAATCATCTCCAGTTCCAACTGTGGCCAATCTAAAGTCCACCTTTGTATGTTCCTTGACACTTTCAACACTCAAAAGAGGATTGTCAGAATTAACCACTAGAACCCCTTCTTGCGTAAGCCCTGTTGTAATTGCAAGCTTTGCTTCAAGGAGCTTCTCCTTGCTTCCATAGACTTCAAGGTGAGACGACCCAACTGTTGTAACGATAGCTGCTTGAGGCTTTACAATATTTACAAGATGCTCCATCTCCAAGCCGTATCCCAAACCTATTTCAACCACCGCCATCTCAATATCAGTGTCATAATCAAAGCAAGTAAGGGGAATTCCGTACTCACTATTCAAATTGCCCTTAGTTTTGCCAGTAGCATATTTACTTGAAAGAATGCTATACATAAATTCTTTAGTACTTGTCTTTCCAACGCTTCCTGTAATCGCCACCCTTGTTAGGCCTTTCCAATCATCCATATATCGAGTCGCAAGGTTTACAAGCGCCATAGTAGTATCCTTTACCAAGATAACATTCATGTCTCCATGTGCCTTCATCTTTGCAGCCCACGCTTCATCAGACACTACAATATTATGGCAACCGCGTATTCTGACATCCTCTAGGAAATTATGGGCATCGCTTCTAGCTCCAATAATGCTGAAGAACAAGCAGCCTTCTCCAGTTTGTCTAGAGTCAATAGCAACTGAATTCACAGAAGCAAATTCATCTCCGTTTGCTTTTGCAAAAATCTTTCCCTGTGTTCCGGCCGCTATGTAATCAAGTTTTAATTCTTTCATTAGCTAAATCTCCTCAAACAGTACTACTTGCTATAAATGTAAACAGTTCCACCCTTCGCAATTTTTGAACCAGCCTTTGGATATTGGTCAACAACGACAAATGAATTATCATCGGTAGTCGCTGGTTCTATCTTATAGTTCAAGCCTAATGCTGTAATAGCACTAATAGCTTTCTTGCTATCGTTACCACTTACATCTGGGACAGTTACTTGTTCTTTCTCAGCACTAGCTGCCTCTTCTGATGTATATTCTCTCTCAACGCCTAAATATGTCAGCGCTTTCTCCATTATTTCCTTAACAATAGGACCCGCAGTGTTGTTACCGTATTGAACTTTAGTTGGCTTATGTACAACAACTAGCATCGATATTACAGGATCATCCATAGGAGCCATCGCAACATAAGATGTATTTGTTGCATCACTATATCTTCCACCCGATGCGATATTCGCTGTTCCTGTCTTTCCGCCAATTCTAAATCCTGCAACATATGCCTCAGTACCACCTGCTTCAGTGGTATAGTACTCCATCATGTCCTTCATCTTGTCGGCAGTCTCTTTAGTAATAACCTGCCTTACTTCAGTCGGGTCAATCGTGCTGACTACATTTCCGCTGCTATCAGTTATCTGTGAAACCACTGTAGGCTTCATTAATACCCCATTGTTGCCTAACGCGTTAATAGCACATAGAAGTTGAATAGGAGTAATAGAAATTCCTTGCCCATATCCTGTAGTTGCTAAGTCAACATCGCTCAGAGAATCCGTAGCTTTTACAATCGAATCACTCTCTCCAGGAAGATCTATTCCGGTCTTCTCATTAAAGCCAAAAAGCTTAATATATCTATAGAAATTTGTAGCACCCATGTCTAGTGCTGTTTTTGCAAGTCCAGGGTTACATGAATTTCCTACAGCTACTTTCAGGCTTTGCGTTCCATGCACTCCCGTACAATTAAGTGTAATACCTCCAACGGTAATATGACCATTGCAATAATATGTTGAATTCTCATCTGCAGTTCCTAATTCAAGAGCAGATGCAGCTGTAATTAGCTTAAAAGTGGAGCCCGGATCATACAGATCACTAATTCCTTCAATTCTCCACATCTGACTTAGATAATCGTTTTGCTCATCCTGACTCATTGCCTCAAATGCTGTAAGTTCATCTGAGTTTGAAGGCTGGGTCGCTTCATTTGGATCATATTCTGGCAACTGCGCATAAGCTAGAACTTCCCCAGTCTTTGGGTTCATTACTAAGCATGTAACACCTTCAGCTCCCGTTCTCTCAAGGCCTGCTTCGAGTGCCTCCTCTACATATCCTTGAATAACAGAATCAAGCGAAGTCACCAGGTTAAGGCCATCTTCAGCTTTGTAATATGTGCTGCTGCCACCTGCGACTGCATTTCCATCACGGTCAGTAGTCAGAATTGTTCTTCCATTGACTCCCGAAAGAGTTTGGTTATACATGTATTCTAGTCCGCCTCGTCCATTATTCTCCGAATCAACGCTTCCTAATATTTGCGAAGCAAAGGCTCCATTTGGATAATAGCGTCTTACTTTAGTTGTTACATAAATATTATCGCCCCAATAGTCCTTTGCCTTATCTACTTCCTTCTGAGTAAGGCCTGTGCCTAGCAATGTCGCCTTCTTCTTATCTGCAGTCTCAAGCAAAGTCGTAGTTTCTTCTTCAGTCTTATCTATTAATTTAGCTAATCTTGTTACAGTAAGAGCCTTCTCTTCAGTAGTGAGGCTGCTATTATTGTATAGTTCAGAAGCATATCCATATAGTTGATACTCTGTGATTGACTTCGCAAGAACATTGCCACTACTATCATAGATAATGCCTCGCTCTGAATCTAGCTCAGTATCAGCCTTTTGCATAGCTGTTGCCTTAAGCTTTAAATCATCAGCCTTTACGATCTGCCAATAGCCCATGCGAAAAATAAGCAAAATGAATAAAGCAAGAATAACGATGAACCCAGCCATTAACCTGTTGCGATTCATCGCGTTGATACTATTAGTCCTAGGAGGTTCCGTAGGGAAAATAGCCCCCATTAGAGACTGTTTATTTTCATGCTCTTCCCCTTGCGGAGAAGTAGCATTGTTATTCAGGTCATTATCTAGTCCAAATTTCTTGCTCATTTATACTCTCTTTTTTTAAATCAGTTACTTTTATTTTACCACAAAAGCCACTGACCCGCATTGCTATACTACGGATAAGTGGCTTAAAAATGACTTTGGGATTCTCTAATTATATGCTTCGTCAATGATTGTAGCAGCGAGATTTGAATTAGCAGATTTCTCATCCTCTATTGTTATGCAATTTTCAGATGTTGGAGTAACCATTCCTAGTTCTGAAACAGCAGTTTTCTCAATATTGCTTAATTTAGTCTCATTAATTATTTCACTGTTAAGAGCATCTATTTCAGCCTGTAGATACTCATTATCTTTAGTAAGAAGGTTATTTGAATGTTGAAGACTTGCTTCCACGGAACGGATTGCTATCATCCCAACAATTACAGTAAGAACAACCACTAGAACTACGTAAGCACCATATCTCTGATTCGACATAGCATTGTTCTTCGATTTGATTCTACTCTTAATTGAAGACTTGCGAGCTGTATTAGTTGTCATTGTTCCTGTTGCTGCTGCCATTTGTTCATCCTCCAAACTAATTATTTATCTTATCTTTTCAATCACTCTCAGCTTTGCGCTTCTTGCTCTTGGATTAGTCTCTAGTTCCTCTTCTGATGGAGCTATTGGTTTCTTTGTAATCTTTCTTATATCTGTTGTCTTACCGCATACACATACTGGAAACTCCTTAGGACATGTACATGGATTTAGTCTTTTATCAAATTCAACCTTTACGATTCTGTCCTCAAGGGAGTGGAATGTAATGATTGCTAATCTTCCCCCAACCTCTAGTAAATCCGGAAGTTCTCTTACCGCTTTTCTCAAGTGATCAAGTTCTGAATTAACTTCGATCCTAATTGCTTGAAATGTTCTTTTCGCTGGATGAGGACCCGTTCTTCGAGCTTTAGCCGGAATAGCAGCCTTTATAATTTCTACTAACTCTCCGGTTGTCTGAATTGGCTTTTCATTCCTAGCCTTCACTATGAATGTTGCTATTCGTGAAGCCCATTTCTCTTCGCCGTATTCTCTAATAATTCTATAGATGTCATTTTCTGAATATTCATTAACAACATCGTATGCTGTAAGAGAATCGTCTGCATTCATACGCATATCCAATGCAGCTTCATTCATATACGAGAACCCGCGCTCTGCATTATCTAGCTGGAAAGACGATACTCCAATATCTAGCAAAATGCCTGACACCTTTCCACCAGCCGCAAGTTCAATCGTTTGAGTGTCGCTGTAGTTCGTATGAACATATTTCTTCTGACAGTTATATTTCTCAAGTCGCTTGCTTGCCGCCTCAATAGCTGCAGTGTCTCTATCAACACCAATCAGTAGCCCACTTTCGCCAAGCCTCTCACAAATGCCTGATGAATGTCCCCCTCCGCCGAGAGTTCCATCAACATATATACCGTCTGACTTGATATTCAAGCTCTCAATTATTTCGTTATATAGGACCGGTACATGTGAAAATTCCATTACATCTCCTGCTTTTATAAGTTATACATATCGAGCTTAGCTACAAACTCTTCATTATCCATCATGTTCTCACTATCAGGACTCTTGAGGCACTCTGCGCTCCATACCTCAATCTTGTCCATAGCGCCCTTAGTAACTAGATCCTTTGTTATTCCCGCATAAGTTCTTAGATTCTGAGGAATCAGAATTCTGCCTTGAGCATCTAGATGACATTCCTCTGTATTTGAGAAAAACTCTCTAATAAACCTTCTGACATCTGGATCTGACTGCTTGAGCTGCTTAATCTTGTCAACTAGAACTTCCCATTCCTCCATTGAGTAGATGTAAAGACAACGGTCAAAGCCTCTTGTCAGTATGCATTGAGTGCCAATTTGATCACGGTACTTTGCAGGGATAATCATCCTGTTCTTGCTATCTATTGAGTTTTGATAAGTACCTGTGAACATACACTCCTCCTAATCTATAATTTGTACCTCCATTTTACTCCACATATAGCAATAATTCAATGGAATTATAGAATTATTTACCACTTCTCACCACTTTTTTCCCACTTCATCCACTCGTTTTGGGTTGCAATAAAAAAATGCCAGCAACTGCAAAATACTGCAATCACTGGCATCATTGACCTATTAATAATTTAGCGCTTTCATTCAGCTAGTCTTTTAGCGTTTAGATAGAATCCACTTCGCCTGAAGTCTATTCTCCCCACATACATCCACCTTCTGGAAAATCTCCACCTTGTTTGCCGATATTCTCTCCGGCTCACTCATAGTAATATCTAAAGTCTCTCCAAGCTTACATTCATGTTTATAATAAATCGAAAATCCCGTTACATTATAATCATCAAATAGAGGAAGTGCATCCCACAGTGGATCCACATATTTCGCATTATTAACATGCCCATTAACATCAGTCATGTGACGGGTTACTTCAAGTTCTGATACCTTGTTGAACACAAGGTCCGGACTAACACGGAATTTATCTGGCAAAGACATCTCTATCCTCTCGAGCCCAAAATTCGAGTTGCCTTCGTAAAAATCATTAAACTTTACTAATGATCCGTTATCCACATCAACGCAAGCCCATTGCCCGAATCCCTTCGCTAAGATTTCACCGTTCGACCTAATATCATAACTTCTTGGAAATGTGGCTGCCTTTCCCTCATTTCTTCCGGTTCTAACATCAATATCAGTATACATAGGAATTTGCTTTACAATCTCCATGTTCATCCTGCTAATAATCCATGTCCTGTGGTCTTCTTCTATCATTTGCCATGCATCTTTACCTAGCGAGAAACAATGCTGAGCAGCTGCCTCTTGCATCAATTCAATGATTACTGCAGGTCTCATTCTATTCTTAGTATCAACTTCAGATTGTCTTACATGATTCTTTATCTCAAATTCCATTATACCTCCACTAACTAACCATTGAAACATTTTGCATGCCTTCCAGCATGCCAATCTATATTACTAACCCACCATTTACGCCTATTACTTGTCCGGTGATAAATGTGGATTTCTCCGATATTAGAAACTCCATCGCATCAACAATATCCGATTTAGTTCCAATTCTTTCAAGCGGAGTATCATCTGCAATTTCCTTGGCAACATCAGGCCCCAGCTCGTTATTCATCTCCGTATCAATCATTCCAGGCGAAATGCAATTCACGCGTATTCCCGACGGGCCCAGTTCTTTAGCAAGCGCTTTAGTCATACCAATTACACCAGCCTTTGAGGCAGAATATGCAACTTCGCAAGAAGCTCCAACCTGTCCCCACATTGATGATATTGTAATAATATTACCACTTTTAAGTTCTATCATTGATGGCAAGACCGCATTGATACAATAATACATTCCATTCAAATTTGTATCTATAACCTGTCTCCATCTATCTACCCCAATGTGAGTAACAAGATTAATATCTGAAATACCTGCATTGCATATAAGAACATCAATATTGCCCCCAAATGTTCTAAGCACCTGATTCACGCCTTCAGCAACAGCTTCACTGCTAGTTACATCACACTGGATAGCAGTCGCTCCATGTTGCTCACAAATTGCATTAGCAGCTTCCTTAGACTTATTATAGAAAAAAATCACATTGTCGCCCAGCGAAGTGAATCGTGCGACAGCCTCTGCACCAATACCTCGCGAGCCGCCAGTGATCAAAATATTTCTTTTTTTCATATTAATTGTTTTTTCCATAGTATTTAATATACTCCTCAACGAAAAACCGGGCAAGAAAAACTTTGCCCGGATAATTTATGATTGTACTATCATCTAGATGATTTCACCAGCATCAGCTCTAGCTTGCTCTTCCGGAGTCATCTTTGTAGCCGTAATGCCCAAAACAGCCATTACGAAGCATACGATTGGCATTGAGTAGTTAAATACTGCCCAAGGAATATAAGTTGTTGCTGATATTCCAAGTGTTGTTGCAATGAATAATCCACATGTATTCCATGGAACTAGACAAGATGTAACTGTACCAGCTGATTCAAGTGCATTCGATAGCGATTTAGGGTGCAGCCCAAACTTACGATATGCAGGGGCATACATTCTGCCTGGAACTAGAATGGATATATATTGTTCTGGCATAACTATATTTGATAAAATGCATGTCAGCTCAGTTGTTCCAATAAGTCCAGCTGCAGTCTTGATTCTCTTAGTAACAGCCTCGATGATTACTGCAAGCTGACCAGATTCTTCCATAATTCCACCGAACATCATTGCTATTACTGTCATAAGAATTGAGGAAGACATATTCATTAGTCCACCTGTTGTAAGCAAGTCATTCAAAGCAGGAACTTCCGTCTTGCATATAAATCCGTCTTTGGCACTAACTAAAACATCACCAAAAGTTACTCCAACATGTGTAATTGTATCTCCGTCGCTTATTCCAAGATTGCCTTGCATAATTGGGGCAAGTATTGCTGCAGAGATTAGACCCAGTGTAATACCAGGAATAGCTGGAATCTTAAACGCAATTGCAAGAATTACAATTAGTGGTGGCAAAAGCAAAATAGGATTAATGTTGAAATTGCTCACAATTCCATCCATCAGAATTTCTGCCTGCGATGTATCAACATTGCCTGTTGTCGCATGAACAAAGCCATATATTCCAAAGAACACAAGCGCTATAGCATAGGCAACCAATGTTGACTTCAGCATATATTTTACATGAGTGAATACATCTGTGCCCGCCATTGCCGGTGCCAAGTTTGTTGTATCAGAAAGTGGAGAAACCTTGTCGCCAAAGTACGCGCCCGCCAATATAGCTCCTGCAGTCGGCCCTACAGGCATTCCCAAACCATGACCAATTCCAATAAGTGCAAGTCCCATTGTACCTATTGTACCCCATGATGTACCTGTAGCAACCGAAGTAACTGAACAAATCAGAACTGTTGCAACAAGGAAAAACTTAGGAGACAACAGCTTCAATCCATAATAAATCATTGTTGGAATAGTGCCAGACAAAAGCCATACGCCTATCATCATTCCTACGATAGCAAGAATCAGTATTGATTGCATAGCCTTGCCAATTCCATTAACCATCATCTTCTCTATAGTAGACCATTTATAGCCTAGAGTCATAGTTACAATTGCAGCTATTACCACACCAATAAACATTGGGATATGGGGATCAACCTTAAACACCACAATTCCAATAGACATGACAGCAACTAGTCCCAAGAAGGAAATGATCGCATGTATAAGCTTAGTCGGCTTAACTTCTCTCTCAGCGGTAAAATAATTCTTCATTTCCGCTCTCCTTTCAGATTGTTTTCTCTACTAGCAAATTTTAACGTTCTTAATAATTTCAAAAAATTTTTAATAAGATGCATTATACCATCTTCGTTATAAAAATACACTACTATGTATAAATCTTCACAAAACTTTTTTTATTCATTTTCATAATGAACTTATAATTTAGACGAGATATCGCAACTTTTTTATTATTGCTTTTTTAGTCTATTAGCGC
>LSQX01249855.1_pt2 | contig 30690 bp, 15 predicted proteins | sample 654561 | NCBI WGS metagenome assembly LSQX01 (sample SAMN04489861, study PRJNA283612) | anaerobic digester metagenome | isolation source: 4 biogas reactors fed with cattle manure at either 37C or 55C with and... | place: Denmark: Kongens Lyngby | collected 2014 | reverse complement strand
GGCGCAGGGATAGCGCCGAGGGCGTGGCCTCCGGCCGTCACAGTCGCGCGCCCACCGGTGCGGGCCAGCCACTGCTGATAGTCTGGATTAGGCGGCGCCGACATCAGTTGTGCCGTCGCCATACCCAGCGAGACTGCGAGAAGAGCGACAACAATAGCGCCTGTACGTGCCAATCTGACGGTACTCATGGTGGTTCCTCCCACTAAACTCGACCAATGACCACAGTAGCACCCGGCACTACTCCCCACCTCTGCCCTCAGAAAGGTCGCCTGTCAGCAGCGGCTATGCAACGAAAACGAATTCTACATCTCAACTTCATGTCCTTCATCCCAATTCGTCTTTTTTTGGCGCGACCGGCCTGCGGCGATGTTTCTGCCGGTGCGGAGAGGATTCCCGGCTTCCCGCGGACAAACTTGCCCTCCGAAACCGACGGCTCTCTTCAAGCAGCGTCAACCCATCCAGATACGAGGAGATGCAGATCAGTGGATATCTACGAACCTCCCTCAAAGAACGCGATAGTGCTCTTCGATGGCACCGACCTCAGCGCATGGCACAAAAAGGGCGACGAGCCGGCAACGTGGGTGATTGAGGACGGCATCCTGAGCTGCAACGCCACCGGCAACATCATGACCACTGAGCTTTTCGAAGACTGCTACATACACGTGGAGTTCTTCATCCCCGCCGAGGGCCCGGGCAACTCCGGCGTCTACCTGCAGGGACGCTACGAGATACAGGTGCTTTCGCACGACTACAGGGACATGCCCGACGTGAAGGTGTGCGGCGCGATCTATGACGTCCACGCGCCCCTGCAGCAGGTCCAGCAGGCTCGTGAGACGTGGCAGAGCTTCGACATCATCTTCCGCGCCCCACGAATGGCCGATGGCGAGAAGGCCGATAACGCTCGGATCACGGTCCTCCATAACGGGATGATCATTCACAACAACGTGGATATCCCCGGCCCCACCGGCGGGCATCTCGACGTGGACGAGGGCACTCCCGGTCCGCTTATGCTGCAGGACCATGGAGGCAACCCGGTCTCGTTCCGCAATGTCTGGGCAGTGCATCTGTAGGGGGCAACCGAGGTGGCGATGATGCAGAGACAGTGGATCGCGATCGTGACGCTGCTGCTCCTGTGCGGCTGCATGGAGGCGCAGGAGAACCTGCTGACCACCGGCGGCTTCGAAGAGGCCGCCGATGGCGTCCCCGCCGGTTGGAGCTTCCTGCTGGAGGGCGGCAGCGAGGGCACCTGCGCGCTCGACAGCGAGACGGTTCGCTCCGGCCAGCACTCGGTGAGGATCGAGAAGACCTCCGGGCCGGGCTTCATCACGCTGACCACGAGTCCGAAGATCGCGATCACCGCCGGGGAAGAGTATGAAGTGCGCGCTTTCTACCGCACCACCGATGTTCCGTATGCCGCGAACGCGTACTTCTGCATCCGCCAGTACCAGGAGGACGGGACCTCGGGCATTGCGCCGAACATCTTTGGTCCGTCAGCCCAGAGGGTGGTGAACTGCCTGCCGGGGGAGTGGCAGATGCTCTCCTCGGTCCTCACCGCGCGACCTGAAGCCGCGTTTCTCGAGGTCGCGCTGGTGGTCAACGGCAACCCGTTCACGATCAACTTCGATGACCTCTACATCGGTCCGCCGATCCCGCCCGATTACCGCCCGCCGGCGCTCACGCCCGAGGTGCTTGTGAGCGAGGAGGAGGTGTTCGCGCGGCTGGCCGAGCGCGAGAATGCCACCGGTGAGGTGCGCACTATCAACGGGCAGCCGACGCTGCTCATCAGCGGCGAGCCGACGCCGCCGATGCTCTATCTGATGTGCTTCTGGCGCCCGGAGGGCAGCTACAACGGCGACTTCGGCCGCGCGGGGATGCACGTGCAGGTCTGCCCGATCATCTTCTCGCCCTACCGTGCCGACGGGGCTCATCTGTGGACCGGCCGGGGCGAGTATGACTTCGCGAAGGCCGATGAGGTGCTGATGTATGCGCTCCGTGCGAACCCGGACGCCTACATCGTGCCGGACATCGTGCTGCTGGGCGCCTATCCCGGCTGGGGCGATGAGCACCCCGACGAGGTGGCGCAGGACATCAACGGCAACCTCGCGATCGGCAAGTCCGTGCACAACATCCGCTACGGCACCTCGCTGGCCGACGAGAGCGAGTTCTGGTGCCCGTCGCTCTACTCGCAGCTTTTCCGCGAGGACGGGGCGCAGCTAATCCGCGACTACATCGCGCACCTGCGGGAGACGCCGCTGTGGAAGGCGGTGGTGGGCTTCACCATCACCGGCGGCGATGACGGACAGTTCTCGGCCTACCGGCGCAGCGGCCCGGCGCATGAGCCGGACTACTCGCCGACTGCGCAGCGCGATTTCGCGCGCCTGCTGCGGGAGTGGTATGCCGATGACGAGGCCGCCCTGCGTGAGGCCTGGAACGATCCGCAGGTGACCTTCGACACGGTGGAGCTACCCACGCCCGAGGAGCGCATCGCCGCAGGAAGCACCTTCCGTGACCCTGCGACGGACACGCGCATCGCCGATCACGCGCGCTTCCTCTCGGAGGGCACCTGTGACACTGTCCGCGCGCTCGCCGGAGCCGCGAAGGATGCCGCCGGCAAGCCGGTCTTCACGACGACCTACTGGGGCGCGCACGTGATGGGCTCCTCGCTCAATCACTTCGGCTCACGGCGGCTGATGCGCACGCCCGAGATTGACATCATTCACGCTCCGGCGGGCTACGGCCCATGGCGCCGGCCGGGCCAGCCTGGCTGCAATCACACGACGCCCGGCTCACTGCGCCTGCATGACAAGCTATGCCTGCAGGAGCTTGACTTGCGCACCTTTACCAAAGGGTACCCGGACGAGGCCTCGCGGCAGTTCCTCGCCTGGGCCGCCGACCGTGAGGAGTTCGAGGCGATCAACCGGCGCGAGATGGGCCTGATGATGGCGTGGGGGATGGGCTCGTGGTACTACGATATGGCGGGCGGCTGGTTCCACGATGAGGGCATCATGGCCGACATCGCCGATGTTCACGAGGGCTACCGGGAGGGCCTCGCCGATGTAACCGCGTGGCATCCGGACTTTGCGGTCTTCGCCGATGAGGAGAGTTCGCACTGGGTGCCGGAGGGGATGCGCACCGTGATCTTCACGTCGCTCAACCGCCAGCGCGTGGCGCTCAACACCTCCGGCGTTCCCTACGATCGCTATCTCACTGACGATCTGACCCACCCCGATATGCCCGACTACCGCGTCTACCTCTTCCTGAACGCATACCGCCTGACGGACGAGCGGATTGATGCCATCAACGCTCTCAAGCGCGATGGCAAAACGCTGGTCTTTATGTATGCGCCGGGCTTCATCTCCAGCGAGGGGCTGTCTATCGACCGCGCGAGCGAACTGGTGGGCATGCCGCTGCAGTGGTCGCCGGAAGCGGTGTCGCTACAGTGCGAGGCGGTGCCGGGGGATCATCCGCTGGCCGAGGGGCTACTGCCGGTGCAGGAGGGCGCGCGAGCGGCGAAGTTCTGGGTAGACGATCCCGAGGCTATCGTGCTTGGGCGCTATGCGGACGAAGGAGAGGCGGCCATCGCTGCACGCGACTTCGGTGCATGGCGCAGCGTCTACGTCGCCATCCCCGGCGGCATCAACCCCGAGCTGCTGAACAACATCGCGCGCTGGTCCGGCGCCTATGCGGCTACAGCGCCGGGCGACGCGGTCTACATGAACGGGCGCCTGCTCTGCGTGCATGGGTTGGCAGGAGGAACGAAGCAGATCACGCTTCCGTTCCGTGCAACTGTAACTGAAGAACTAACCGGCGAGGTGCTTGCGCGCGACGTGGAATCTCTTACGCTTGACGTGCCGCTGCAGCGGACGCTGTGGCTGCGGCTGGATCGGTGACGGTTCTGCCGCGGCCGACCTCTGATGTGAGCCGCAAAGTGGCGGGGGGAGGATTCCGCCTCGCGCCGCTGAACCGGGCCGTCTCAGACGCTTCCATCCCACCTCACCACCTGATCGGGTGATCTTCGTGACCGCGCAAGTCGACAAAGGCGCTATGATCGAACTGCGGATTGACGCCGGACGCATCACGCAGCTTGCACCACTGCATCTGGTGACGCCACTTGATGACGCGGCCATCGTAGCGCCGGCGGATGGCGAACTCGCGCAGATAGCTGAGGAACTGCAGCGAGCCATCGCCGAACGCATGGGTCTTTGCCCGCCGCTGCTCGAGGCGGCAGGCTTCGCCGGGACGCAGGAGCTTCCCCGCCACCTGATCGCCCTCGGCAATGCCGCCAACAATCTCCTGCTGCGGCGGATGCACGACCTGCAGCAGATCGGCGATCGCGATTACCCGGCGGAGGGTCTGCGTGTCATCTCGATCCACAGCCCCTTCGGCGATGGCCGCAACGTCATCGCCGTGCTGGGCGCTGAGGCCGAGGTGGTGCGGGCGGGGGTGGAGCGGATGCTGGCGCTCGTGGAAGAGCGGGACGGCGGGTGGCTGCTGCCCGGTCGCGTCTTCGAGGTCCGGCCCGCACCCGACACGCCGGATCCCGAGGAGCTTCTCTCCCGCGCCCGCAAGGCACGTAACGACCTCTCCCACGGCCGGCCCGGCGGTATGATCGCGGCGCTGGGCCATCTGAATGCCAGTGGAGAGGAGCGATGGGCGCGTGCGTTCATCGAACTGGTGCGCCCCTGCGCCACCGGCGAGATTCCGCTATCATTCGCGCTGATGTCAGCGGTTGACTTCTGGACGCACCAACTCGTGGTGGGCTGGGACCGCGCCGAGGAGTTCCCCTTCTTCAGCAACGAGGAGCGGCTGATGGTGGCGAACTTCATCGCCTCCTGCACTGAATACTGCCATGATTCGATCACCTCGCAGAAGTGGCGCATCACCCCCGAGGAGCACCAGATATTCAACCACCACACCTTCCCGGCGCGCAGCCTCTTCTTTGGGACGATGTACCTGCGCCGCCACGGCTACGAGATCGGCGATCTCGACCACTGGCTCGATCAGTCGCTGCAGGTCTTCGCCCGCGCCGCGCTGGCAGGCCGTTCGTTTGACGAGGGCGGCGGGGGGTATAGCTGGCTGGTGGGCAACCATCTGCTGGAGGTGATGTTCGCCCTCGGCGACCGCGAGTACGCCCGGAGCGAGAAGCTGCTGCACTACGCCGACCTCGCCACCGTCGTGCTCAACAGCGAGATGTGCTTCGTGCCCTACGGTGATTCGAGCAGCTACTACGCCCGCATGGGGTCCGGGGGCGCGGGGATACTGCTGCGCGCTGCCGAGTGGCATGGCAATGGGGGCTGCAGGTGGCTGGCGGAACGTGCGGCGCCGGAGGCGGCTGCCGGGGACCTGCTCTCCCGCCACGTCGCGGCCGAGGAACCGTCGCGGCACCTCGGGCTGTTCGTGCTGCCGCTCGACCCGGTCATCCACCGCTGGTGCTGCCGGCCGCGCTTTCCCGGCTATCCCCAGCCGCAGTGCCTACCGAACGTCACAGCCGAAGAGGGCTTCGACAAGCTCACCTTCCGCGGCGGCTGGGAGGAGGATGCCGATTACCTGCTGCTGCAGGGCTTCGGCGACGGGTCACACGGTCACCCCGATGCCAACTCCATCAGCCAGTTCCAGGTGCGCGGGCGGATACTGCTCGCCGATGGCGACTACATCCGCCGCTCTCCGCGCCATCACAACACGATCATGGTGATACGTGACGGCGAGCACGCTCCCGTCCCGGTGGCAGCCCGCCTTGATGAGGCCGGCGAGTTCCCCGGCGGCGCCTTCAGCCGCACCAGCCTGCTCGACTACAACGGCTGCGACTGGCAGCGCACGCTGCTCTGGCTCAACGGTGACTGCGTGCTGTGCATCGACTCGCTGGAGGCGGCAGTCGCCGGCGATTACGAACTGCGCTGCTACTGGCGCACTCTCGGCGATGCGACACTCACCGAAAGCGGTCTGCACGCCGACCACGCGGGAGAGCACTTTCATCTGCTGGAGCTTGATGGCTCCGAGCGTCGGCTTGATGTCGAGGGGATCCCGCTCAACGGTACAGACTATCCGGAGTATCGCTTTGGCGATCCGGCGCCAAAGGTCATGGCCCAGACGCGCCGTGCGTACCTGAAGGCGGGGGAGCGCGTCTGCTTCGTCAACCTCCTGCTGCCCAACGGCGAGGAGGTTGCGCCACGCCGAGTTCTCGCTCGGGATGGCGACGCCATTGTTGTCGGCGGTGAAGGCCCCGCCATCCGCGTCGCGGCCCGAGGCTTCGAGATCGACGGGCAGCCGACGGTGAGCTTCTCCAGCGACAGTCCGCCGTGTACGCTGGCAGATACGGCCACGCGAGGCCCCGCGCAGGAGGTCGCGCTGCCCGCCATGGACGGCGCCATCTCCTCGCGCTCCGAACTGCCTGCCCCCGCAACATGCCTCTGCGATGATGGCGCCGATGGTCTGCTGGTCGGCTGCGAGGATGGCAGCGTGATGCACCTGGGACCGGACGGAGTATCGCGGCTGCTAACGCAGGCGGATGGGCGTATCGGGGCGATACTGGCCGGCCCCATCTTCGGCGAGGCGGAGCCGACGTGGATGGTGACCTCGTGGGATGCGAGCCTGCGTCTGCTGTATCCCGACGGCGGGCTGCGCGCGAGGGTCGAGTTGCCTCGCAACGGGCACATGCCGGCGTGGGGGAGGGCGCTTGCACTGGCGGACCTCGACGGTGATGGCCGTCTCTGGCCGATCGTGGGCACTGCCTCCTGGCGCGTCCATGCGATCAGCCCCGACTGGAGCTTCCGGTGGACCTTCCCAACCACCGCGCACTCGGTCACGCGCCTCGCAGTCGCCGATATAAACGGGGACGGGCGCGACGAGATCGCCGTCGGCACCGTCTACTTCTGTGTTCCGGCCATCACCGCCGACGGCGAGCGCCTGTGGGCCGATGAGGATTACAACGACTTCTGGAGCGCCGGGCCGAACTTCACCGAACTGGCGGCAGCGGATGTGGACGGCGACGGGCGCATCGAGACACTGGCGGCCGCCTCCGACGCGCTCGTGCACTGCATCAGCCACGAGGGCGAGAAGCGCTGGACCCGAAGCATCGGCGATGAGCCGGGGGGGATGGTGGTGACATCGCGTGGCATCGCCGCCGCCTCGCGCACCGGCGACCTGCACATGATAGACGGTGCGGGTGATCTGCTCTGGCGCACCAGCCTCGGCAGCCCCTGCACCTGCCTCGCTCTGGCAGACGAGCAGCTCATCGTGGGGCTTGAGGATGGCCGCGTGGTGCGCCTCGACCTCGATGGATCAGCCATTGGCGGCCACGCGCTACCCGGAACGATCGCGCACCTTCTCGCCACCGGCGACGGGCGCATCGCGGCCGCCGGCGGGGATGCCACGCTGCACATCCTCGAGCTTCCGACGGGTTAAGAGGTCTAGCGGGGTCCCAGACACTCTGCGGGGAAGATCGTGGTGACGGTGGTGCCGCGGCCGATCTCTGACGCGATCTCCACCGTGCCGCCGTGGGCCTCCACCACCTCGCGCACGATGCGCAGCCCGAGGCCGAGGCCGCGGACCTGCCCTGTGACCACCTCTTCGATCTGCGCGTAGCCCTCGAAGACCCGGTCGATGTGCTCGTGCGGGATGCCGGGGCCGTTGTCCGTGACCGAAAGTCGCAGCGTGCCGTTGGCACACTCGGCCTGGACACGAATCTGCACCGGGCGCTGCTCGGCGAACTTGATCGCGTTGTCGGCCAGTTCCTCAATCACCAGACTGAGGTCATCGGCATGGAGAAGCACCTGCTCGGCATCGGGAGCGATCGCGATGCCGAGCTCGACGTCCTCGTCAGGGTAGCGCTCCCGCAGCGTCCGTTCTACCTCCTCAAGCACCGGGGCCAGCTCAACTGGCTGCGGTTCGGGGCTCTCCTCGGCAGCCGACAGTTCCCTGAACTTCAGCAACCGCGCGATGGTCTCATCGAGCCGCCTGACCTGTCGCCTGCAGATCGGAAGGATCCTCTCCACCGCCTCCCAGGTCCGATCCGGTGGAAGGTCGCTGACCACGTCCAGCGTACCGCCGATGACCGTCAGGGGCGTGCGAAGCTTGTGCGAGATGGAGTTCATGAAGCGCATCTCGCGATTGCGCGCGTTCACTCGATCGGTGGCGTCGCGAAGCGTGACAATGACGTCAATGAGCTCGCCCCTGTCATTGAAGAGCCGGGTCATCCGCGCGTCAATCCAGAGGCTCACTGCTCCCGCGGTACGCGCGATCTCAAGATCGGTGGTCTCGTGAGCGCTGGCACGCACGGCTTCCATGCTCTCCGACGTCTCGAACGGCTCAAGCACTCGCTCCAACGACCTGCCGATATAGTCCTCACCGAGGAGATTCAGAAGAAGTTCCGCCGAATGGTTGGCCCAGGTGATCTCCCACCGGTCGTTTGCGGTCAGTATGCCGTCGGACATCGCGCCAACGGCGGTCTCGAAGCGCTCCTGCTCGGCCAGTCGCGACTGCGCCACCGCCAGACTGCGCTCACGTTCGGCCAGCAGCTCATGAAGCTCAACCACGCGCACCCCCACCTCCACACGCGCGCGCAACTCCTGCGGATCGAAGGGCTTGGTGACGTAGTCATCCGCCCCGGCCTCAAGCCCCTCCACGATCTCGCTCGGCTGCACGTTGGTGGTGACCATGATGATGTAGATCATGCGTGGCTCATCGCTCGATCGCAGTCGCCGGCAGATCTCAACTCCGTCGAGGCCCGGCATCATCCAGTCAAGCAGAACCAGTGATGGTGCGCCGGGCCTCATCAGCAGCGCCCACGCCTCGTTGCCGTCCTCCGCGATTACCGGCTCATGGCCCCATTTCCGCACGCTGACTTCGAGAAGCCTTCGGTTCGTCGGCTCATCCTCGGCGATCAGGATCTTCATGTCGCATCATCCTTCAGCGCCTGCAGTGCCGCTTGCAGGCGCTGGATGTGCCGCTCAAGGCGTTCCAGCGTCTGAGCGGCTCCGATCAGCTCTCCACCCTTGCGGCCGATACTCTCAAGCTGCCGCGCCAGTTCGTAACCGGTCTGCTGGTCGAAGTTCCCGATCATGCCATTGAGCGAGTGCCCCGCCCGGGCCAGTGCCTCCGGGTCTGCTCGCTCGATGGCCGCTCGCGCCCGCTCCAGCAACTCGCCATGTTCGGACATGAAGAGGGCGATCATCTCCGCCAGCAGGTCCCGGTCGCCCATCATCCGATCGAGGACCGCTTCCCGATCAATGACTGCATCGCCCTCTGGCGGTGGCTCGGCGCCTTCGGATTCGGCCACCGTTCCGGTTCCGGCGGCCGCCTCCACCGTGGTGACGAGCTCGACCGCGCCCAGCGGCTTGGCGATGTAGGCATCCATGCCGGCGGCGAGGCACCGTTCGCGGTCGCGACTGAGGGCGTGTGCCGTCATCGCCACGATCGGGGTGTGAGAGCCCTGATCGGCCTCACGAGCGCGGATCTGCCTGGTGGCTTCCAGGCCGTCCACCCGCGGCATCTGCACGTCCATCACAATCACGTCGAACTGCTGCGTGGAGGCTTCCACTGCCTCCACGCCGTCGCTCACCGCCTCCACCTCATGCCCGCGCTTCTCCAGCGTCCGCATCACGAGACGCTGGTTGATCGGGTTGTCCTCGGCAACCAGCACACGGAGGCGACGAACGGGCAAGGGCAGACTGCGCAGGTTGACCGGCGCAGGCTCAACAGGCGCGTGCGGGCGCCGCTGCAGAGAAGTCAGTATCGCGTTCAGCAGCTCGGACTGCTTCACCGGCTTCATCAGCAGCGAACTGATCCGCAGCGGGCCGACCCGCGAAGCCTCACAGACTGCCGCCGATGACAGCATGATCAGCGGCGTGTCCTCAATCCGTGGATTCGCCCTGATCTGCTCCGCAAGCTCGATACCATCCATCTCCGGCATCATCATGTCGAGCAGCACCACGTCGAAGGGCCTCTCGCCTCCCGCCGCCGTGGCGAGCAACTCCAGCGCCTCAGCCCCGTTGTCAATGACCGTCGCCCTGATGCCCCACGCCGTCAGTATCTCGCTGAAGATCCGCCGGTTCGTCTCCGAATCGTCCACCACGAGGATCAGCAGATCCTCCACATCGCCCCACTCGGGCAGTTCCTCCTCTACCACCTCCAGCGGCACGGTGAAGTGGAAGGTGCTGCCCACGCCAACCTCGCTCTCCAGCCACATCCGGCCTCCCATCAGCTCTACGAGCTGCGAGGAGATGGTCAGGCCGAGGCCGGTCCCGCCGTAGCGCCGGGTGGTGGAGCTATCCGCCTGCGTGAAAGCCTCGAGTATCCGCTCCTGTTCCTCCGGGGCGATCCCAATGCCGGTATCGCGCACCGAGAAGTGCAGCACCGCGCGCTCGCCCTGCCGCTCCTGCTCCTCGACCTCCAATACCACCTCGCCCTCGTGCGTGAACTTGACGGCGTTGCCGACGAGGTTCACGATGATCTGCCGCAGGCGCCACGGATCGCCGCGGAAGTGATCGGGGACCTCCGGTGCGATCCGCCACGCAAGCTCAATCTCCCGGTCGTCCGCCCTGACGGCAAGCGCCTTGAGCATATCCCCTACGCTCTCACGCAGGTGGAAGTAGGTCACTTCCAGTTGGAGTCTTCCCGCCTCGATCTTCGAGTAGTCGAGAATTTCGTTGACGAGCCTCAGGAGCGTGTCCGCCGATTCGCGCACCACGAGCAGGTACTCCCGCTGCTCGGGCGCCAGGTCAGTGTCGAGCGCGAGGTCGGCCATGCCGATGATACCGTTCATCGGCGTGCGGAGTTCGTGGCTCATGTTGGCGAGGAACTCGCTCTTGGCCTTCGTGGCCTCGCGCGCGGCGTCGCGAGCCTCGCGCAACTGCTGCTGCGTCAGCTCGTGTTGGGCGATCTCAGCGTGCAGATCGGCATTGGTGCGGGCAAGCTCCGCCGTACGTTCCTCCACCCGCCGCTCCAGCGACTGGTTCGCCTCCACGAGGCGCCGGGCCATCTCGTTGAAGGTCGCAGCCAGCACACCGATCTCATCAGGCGATTGCACCTGCACCCGCTCATCGAGCGCGCCGACCGCAATGCGTCGCGCCACAGCCGTCAGGTGCTCGATCGGATGGCTTATGCTGTTGCTCACCCGTGTCGCGACAAGCACCGTCGCCAGCGCCGTGCCGAGGATCGCCAGCAGCATGGCGCGCCGTAGCTCAGTCAGAGGCGAAAATGCCTCATCCCGATCTACCTTCGCCACCAGCCCCCACCCTGCGGGTTTCACGTGGCGGGTGGCCGCCAGCACCCTCTGACCGCGGTAGTCAACGACGTCGTCGAGCAGCGCTTCCTCTCCCGCGACCGCGCGCTCGATGGGGAGGGGCCCTTCAGGTGATGAAGTGGCGGCCGTCAGTGCCGCTTCAGGCCGGTGGCGCAGGGGGGTCAGGAAGATCGCTTTACCATCGGGGCCGGGTCGTGCCAGGACCGTCTCGCCCGTCAGGCCCAGCCCCTCGTAGTCGCTGACGAGGCCGAGGATGTTGTCTACGCGAGAGCGGATGACCACCACACCAATCACCGCGCCATCCAGCGTCAGCGGCCGGGCAAGCAGCACTCGCACTTCGCCCTGTTCATTGAGCCTGAAGATGTCGGCGACAGGCTGCCGGCGCCCCCTGATGAAGGCCTCGTCGGCCGCCATGCACTCGCCGATCTGCGCGGGCTCAGTGGATGCCACCACAACGCCGAAGCGGTCGAGCACGCTGATGGCGCGGAAGCTGGGCATGTTCGCCCAGGCGTCGCGGAGGATGCGGTTCATCACCTGCACCTGCGCGGGGTCACCGGTGCGGCGATACTCGTCGAGGCTGAGACGAAGTTGCGTTCGGCTGGCGACGAGGCTCAGACGCTCGAGGTTCTGCTCGATGATCGCCTCAAGGCGGTGGGCCTGCACGGTCGCAACCGCCTCAAGTTGATCGAGCACCTCCTCGCGGATCGTGTACTGCGCGGTGGTCCACGAGATGGCGCTGACGATCGCCAGAGGCAGCAGGGCCAGTGCCAGGAATGCAAGTGTGAGACGCGCCCTGATGCTCATGATGCCACCTGCTCGTCGAGAGGTGACTTCGAGTCTGCGTCTGTTTGCGCATGCCCCCGAGCGCCGGTCTGAGGACCGGCGTATCAAGATTCGCAGAAAGCAGGCGCTATACCTGCCTCTATCAGCGGGTCGCCGGCGAGGCCAGGGTGACCTGCAGATAGCTCTCCACGCGGAAGAACGCGCCGCCCTCGGGAATGCCGGTGATCCCCCAGACCTTCCGGTGCCGGTTGCGCGCGACGCTGAAGCAGAAAGCGTCTGTCGCGCCTATGTCGCTCCGGGCGATGGTGAAGAGCACCCGCCAGCCGTCCGCACGAAGCTCTGTCTCCACCGTGTGATCGCTCGGCCACGACCAGTTCCAGCGCGTCCCCTCACACTCGGAGGCACAGCGGTAGCCCTCGGGGTTGATGATGAAGTGATAGACGATGGCAGAGTCCCTCGCCGGTGCGAGGAAGATCTCCACGTTGTCACTTGAGCAGGTGGCGCCGGTGGAATGCTCGCGGTGGATCACCACCTCATCCATGCGCTCCTCGGAGCAGTCTATCAGCAGCCCGACCCGCTCCTCATCGGCATACGGGGTTACCCAGCTTCGGTTGCACTCCGGCGGAAGCAGCGAGATCCGATCCAGCAGCACCAGGCGCCGCTCCTCATCGGGCGAGGCATCGATTGTCAGCGCATCCAGCGGCAGCGGAGTCACAGTGCCAGGAGCGGCGTACTGCTGGCGGCTGTGCACCATGCTGCTCCAGCGGTTGAAGTGCGAACGCTCGTGCTCCACCTCGGAGGCGTACGCGCCTTCACCGGTGAGGGCACCCGCTTGAGCCAGCAGTTCCTCGCCGCGGCGGCGCGTGTCTTTGGTCAGCATCAGGTCAAGCTCGCACGGACGGTGCCGCAGGCAGCCCTCCATACCCCCAACGGCCCGTCGCAGCGTTTCCAGGTACTGTCCCATGGGAACTGCTGCGGGGCCGAAGCGCCGGGCGCAGTAGTCATCAAGCAGCGCCTGCAGGTCCGTCTCCACGTCAAGCATGCAGCGAGCGGCGACGTAGACCGGCAGGTGGAAGCTCTCCCACGCCGGGGAGTTGATGCCGCCCGCCTCTGTAAGGAAGCCCGCCACGCCCAGGCGATGATAGGCGCGCATGTCATTCGCCACCACCCGCCACATCGGCGCGGGCAGATCACCCCAGTTGTGCATGTAGTACTCGTACACGGTCACATGCTCGACGCGCTCGCGGAGCTTCCGCAGCCGCTCGTGGAGCGGACGATTGACCGGGCAGTCCTCATCATCAATGGCGTGTCTGTAGCAACGCGATAGTGTGCAGCCGACCATCAGGTTCGGCGGGAATGAGTCGCGGACGCTCACGAAATCCAGGAATGAGCTGTAGGCGTAATGTCCGATCAGCACATCCGGGCAGCGCTCGAGCATCTGCGCGCAGATGTCATGCACGAAATCCGCGGTGCGGCCGTTGATAGTGCCCGCTGCTCGGTCCTCGTCTGTGTCAAGCGCGCGGCACGCCTCGCACTCGCACCAGCCGTAGCCGTCGTTCGGCGCGATCCCGACCACGCGCACCGACGGGTGCTCCGCGACCCACGCCTCGATGGCATCGCAGATCTGCGCCCGCATCTGCGGGTTGGAGACGCACAACTGCCCGCCCTCGCTGTGCCGGATGCGCCTGCCGCCCACCTGAGAGAACCACTCCGGGTGCTGCCCGAAATGCGGGTCATCCGGCACCCAGAGGGCGAAGCTATGCACTGCGGTATCCGGCTCCAGCCCCCGCGCCTGCAGCTTGTCCCCCAGCACGTCGATCTCCTCGTGATGTGTCAGCTTCCGGTTCATGCCCAGCCGCGACATCCACCGCCCGACCTGCGCGTCGTAGTGATGGCTGCCCGCGCAGATGTGCAGGCCGCGGTAGCCGAAGGATGGCCTCACCGTCCGATCGGTTGCCTCCAGCGTTACCGGAAGCAGCGGCAGTGTCGGCGGGCGCGTTGGGGCGAACCAGCGGATCCCCAGCACCTCCAGCGCGTCATAGAGACCGCAGCGGGCACCCTCGGCGTCGCTCGCGCTGATGGTGATGCTGCCCTCATTTGGGACGATCTGCAGCCGCCACGCCCCCTCCGACATCTGAGCGCGCGCGATCCTCAGCGTGAGGTCGGCTGCTTCGCTTGCGCGCAAGCCGATTTGCGGCAGCATCTCCTCCGCGTCCGCGATAGCCGCGGACACCTGCTGCGCGTCAGCGAAGTAGCTCTCTACGCTGTAGCTCATCCCGGTCTGCAGGAGCATCGCCCTCACTCCTCCTCCGCCGGGCAGATCAGCACCATGCTCACATCGTCGAACCACGTCGCCTCATCCGGCCCCTGCCGGGGCGCGGAGAACAGCGGCAGGCAGGTGGTCACTCCCTCGGGGGCGGTGAAAGTCACCACGACCTCCCGCCACTCGCTGCGCTGCCCCGTCGGGTAGAGCACCTGTATGCGCGGCGCCGCATTCTCCCCCTGGTCGGCCCAGCTTCCGTCGCGCATCCAGCGCACGGACATCGAGCCGCCGAGATCGGGCGGCTGCTGCTTGACCCAGAAGCTCAGCCGGTAACGCGCGCCGGGCGTCACCGGGACGCCCGTCTGGAAGCACCCCGCGATCTGATTCTCCCGCACCGACAGCGAGTAGTCGCCGGTGCGAGCCTCCGTCGGATCGAGGTAGAAGCGCGTCACCGACTGCTGGAAGTGCCACGTGCTCCAGCCGGGCAGGCGCCGGTCAAGCCGCGACCAGTCGAAGCGCTCCAGATCGGCGTCCGTCAGCAGTTCCGTCCCGCCACCATCGGCCGGCTCGAATGACGGGCTTTGAAAGAGGTTCGGGCCGCCCTCAGGGTGATCGAGCAGGTGAAGCTGAGTGCGCAACAGCGGCAGCAGTATGCGGTAGCGGCCTTCGTCGGCAACAGCCGTCCAGAACGAACGCGCCGCGTCGGCGCCATCGGCCCTGACGATGCTGTCGCTGATGAGGCTGAAGACGCGGTCGGCCTCCCGCTCGACCATGATGGCGGGCCTCAACGTCGGCTCACCGCGATACTCATCGAGCGTGGTGTTGGTGAAGATCGCTTTCTCTTCCGCGTCGGTCATGCTGTAGCGCTCGATGCCCCGCGCGCTCCGCAAGCCCTCATCCGCGAGGCGCAGAATGCGCTCGGCGTCGTCTCGGTCTGCCGCGGTTGTCTGCTCGAGATCATGCCCCGCAAGATACGAGCGCAGGTAAAGTTCGCTCAGGCCGAAGATGCGCCGGAAAAGCTGAAGTCGTCCCACTGCCGCCGGGTCCTGCGCCACGTCTTCGGCCTCAGATAGCTTCGAGCGCAGGTAGCTCAGATCGTCGCGGGTGTACTCGGCGAACTGGCTCAGTCGCCCCCGGTCGGCCATCGGGTAGAGCGGGTCGCTCTTGCGCGCGTAAACGGCCTCGATGCGGTCGAAGAAGTCGCGCATGGGCGCGGTCGCTTCGGCATAGCAGTGGCTGAAGTAGTCCTCCTGCAGCGCGTCCACGTCGGCGTCCATATCCCACGCCAGGTTGTTGAGCACCCACTGGCGCGGGCCGTCGTAGAGCCACACCCTGATGAACGATTCGGTCCACGCTCCCGTGAGCCCGTAACGCTCGTGCGCATGCTTCCACGCATTGCCCATCACGTGCGGGAAGTGGCGGGGGACAACGTAGCCGCTACCGTAGATGTAGTCATACAGGCCGATATGCTGCGCGCCCGCCTGCTGCCACTCTCGCATCAGGCTGAAGTCGTCGCGAAGCCCGTGGCAGACCTCCACGTAGAGGTTCGGCTCGAGGCGAATGTCATGCGGCAGCTTTGCCGCGCCGCCGTAGGCGATGAAGCAGACCAGCTTGTCCGGATGCGCGTCGGTCATCTGCCGCCCGAGTTCGTTGTAGAAGGGCACGTACTGATTGCCGAACTCCTCGGCCCAGGCGGTGCAGGAGGGGCAGTGGCAGTCGCCACCGCCGTCATTGACGCCCGCCCGCAGGCCCAGCGCCTCCGGGTTGGTGGCGAACCACTCCCCGGCGAACTCGACCGCGATTCCGGGCAGATCGGGGTTGCTCACGCAGGGCTGCCACGTGCCGTGCATGTCAGGCGTCGGGATGAAGCGCTCGCCATCCACCATCGGGTAATACTCCGGGTGCTCCTGCGCATACTTCTCCGGCGGGTAGATCAGGTTCATCGAGTGGCTGGCGAGGAGTGTTGTCCGCCACGATCGCAGGTAGGCGCCATTGCCACCGTAGAGGCCCGCGTTCGTGTAGCTGGTCAGCGATGGCGCCTCCACGATGTCGATGTTCGCCGGAAGCGGGATCACGTTCGTCTGCGGGATGACTTCCCCAAGCTCGCCGGGCATCAGCCAGCGGTAGCCGCAGAAGCGCCGGAGGAAGTCGAAGACCGCGTAGCCATCGGCGGTGGCATTGCGGCCCGCGATCACCAGCGTATCTGCGTCAATGAGCCGGATGAAGTAGCCATAGGGGTGCAGGGCGTCGAAGTCGAGGCCCCGCCGATCGGCTGCCGCCTCGCGCCCGACGAGGATCGTGAGCGCATCGGCCTCGGAAGCGTCGTCATTGAGCGACAGGTTACTGCCGGTGATGCGATTGAGGTAGTTCACAAGCTGCTGCGCGGGCGCACGCCCTCCGGCTTCGCCCCTCACCACGACTGCCCGCGGCTGGCCGTCGATGCTGAACACGGCATCTGTGGCCGCCTGTCCATATACGGCGGGAAGCGACATGGTGAAAAGGAGCAGGACGATTGCGCTGAGTGCTACATTGCGACATGCCATGGTTTGGCCCTCCCGAGCTGGGCGACAAGCACGAACTGCGTTCGCCTTCTGTCAGGGCCAGAGGTTTGCCATCGGCGGGGTGAAGACCTTCCGATGGCCGGAGGAGGGGCGGTTGCGAAGCAGCCTGGTACCTGATGGCACAACGCCAAACGGCGCGGCGGGGTACGAGCCCCCGCCCTACAACGACATATACCCGGAGGAGAGGTGACCGGCAAGCAGCCTAGGGCCTGCGGTTCACTCTCCCGGCGCCGCCGTTGCGATCATTCCCGAAGCACTCGAACAGCTTGCCCTCCGCGTCAGCGGTGCCGATCAGAACCAGTTCCATGTCCTTCTCCAGCAGGGTGTTCGGTGGTGGCGACACGCGCGTCTCGCCATCTTTTGTGAGGGCCACGATGCTGCAGCCGGTGCGCATACGCATGCCGCTGCCCGCGATGGTGCGTCCGACCAGGCCCGGAGGAGTGGGTATGCGCATGAGGTTCAGGCCCTCGGCGACCATCAGCAGGTCGCGGCTGCTCAGGAGGTTGAAGATCGTGCCCGCGCCGAGCGAGGCGTATGACAGCACGAAGTCCGCTCCGGCGCGGTGTAGCGTGTCCACGTTCCGCTCGTGGGTGGCGCGGCAGATGATCTGCACGTCCGGGCGCAGGCGGCGGCAGTAGATGGTGAGGTAGATGTTGGTGTCATCATCCTGCGTCGTGATGATCACCGTCGGGGCCTCCATGAGCCCCGCCTGCCGCAGCACCTGCAGTTCGGAGGCGTCGCCACGGATGTAGACCTCGTCGTCGGTGGGGCACACCGCTGGATCGCGCTCAAGCACCCGGTAGAGTGCGCCACGCTGCTCCAGCATATCGGCTGCGGCTCTGCCGATCCGTCCCCCACCGATGACCAGCACATGACCGCCCGGACGCTTGGTAGCGTGTCGCATCAGTTCTCTGTCGAGCGCATCCAGTTGGGCCTCGGTGCCAACGAGGATGGCTACCGCGGTCGCGCCCAGAACGGTCTCCGCACGCGCGATGTGAAAGTTCCCCCGGTCCCAGACGCCGGCGATCGTTATTCCGTACTGCTCGCGCAGCCCCGATTCTCTGATCTCCAACCCCTCATACGGCGTGCGGCTGATGGTGATCTCAGCGATGCGAAGCTGGCCCAGGCGCCCGACAGTGAGCACTACCGCATCGCTGGCATCGGCTCTGCGCGCAAGTGCGTGGCCCAGCATCTCCCCCAGCAGCAGCACATCCGTGCTGCCCGCCAGTTCGAGAATGTCCACGGAAGCCGGGCGGGAGGCGATCGTAACAATCGGCACTTCCTCAGTTATCTCGCGCACAGTGAACGCCGCGTTGGTGTTGGCCTCGTCATCGCCCGTCGCCGCCACGAGTGCCGCGCCCTCGATCCGCGCCCGGTGATAGGTCTCAGGGCTGTCAGGCTCGCCTACCATCACAGCATAGCCCTGATCATGCAGGTCAAGCGCCTCATTCACCGTCGGGACTATCATCACGTGCGGCACGTTGTACTGCATGAGCTTGTGCAACAGCGCCTCGGAGACCGGTTCATGCGCCGTCAGGATCACGTGGCCGCTGGTGCCGGGTGGAAGTTCGCGCGGCGCCTGTGCGTCACGCTGCGCCTGGAGCCATGGCGCCCAGAAAAACTGTATGAAGGTGAAGGGGAAGATGATCAGCAGCGAGACGAGGCCGGTCACGAGCACGATCATCGCGAAGGCGCGGCCGAGATCGCTGTTGAATGTGATGTCCCCGAAGCCCAGGGTGGACATCACGGTCATCGTCCAGTAGAAGCCGGTGAACCAACTGAACTCATCCCCGCGCCCCTCGAACTCCATCACATAGTGAAAGGTGATGCTGTAGAGGGTAATGAGCGCCAGCAGCACCGCGAGCAGTCGCAGCAATTGCCCGACATTGCGGCGCACCGGGAGGGAGCCGGCCAGGAACGCCAGTTGCGATGAAAAGCCTTTCATCGTGACTCTTCCGGGCAAGCATTTTGCGTGACGAGGCGAGCGCTTTCTGCGAGATCATCTTCGTCTCAGACGCTTGTGATACCTGCCCGCGCTGGTGGTGCCGGTCAGACGGGAGGTAAGTGTCTCAGAGATTTGCCCTCATAGATGTCTCGTGGCGGCTGGATTCGTATCTTGTGCATCGTGAAGGGGCCGCACGAGGGCAGGTTGCGGAGCAAACTGCACGAGGTCGGCCCGGTGGTGGCGCGATCTGTCGCCGTACAGACGACCTGCGATGGGCCGACCTCGCGTCCGCTCCTTCGTCGCGAACGCTCGTGCGGCCCCTCCACGGGGCTGCGCCGGTAGTTGCGTAAGCTACAGATACTCCGGCGGGTAGGGCAGCGCGCAGTACCAGCCGAAGTCGCGCAGAGGCTCCGGACCGTAGTCCTCCTCCCGTCCCACCAGCGTGCCGAGGCTCAGCGTCGGGTCCGCCGCAAGCTCCTCGATGGTCGCGAGGCGCGAGTCGTCGCGGATGTAGTGAAAGCCGCCCAGCGTCGGGTCCATCACCGTGCAGTAGCCCGGCAACTCGACGGTGATGATGGTGTGATGGTGCGCGCTCGTCCACCAGCTTCGGTAGCCCCGCCCGCCGTCGGTGCGCGGTGTGCCTGAGAGGATCGCATGCTGCACCTCGGTGAAGCCGCTGCAGATCGTCGCGCCCTGCCGCAGTGAGGCCAGCGGCGAGAGCATCGCCTGCACGCGCGCCCCCGTCGGCGAGTAGATCACCAGCCGGTGGGCGAGGAAGCAGGCGGCTATCACGCGCTCCTCGTCGCTGTCGAAGAGACCCGCGATCATATCGCCAAGCTCGTCGAGGATCGTCGGCGAGAGCAGGTTGAACTCGAGGTTCGAGCCCCTGCGGTCGCGGAGTATCCAGTCGCCCTTCGCGCCGCCCCACCAGCCCATCTCCGGGAAATCCGGCAGGCGCCCGAGTATCCACCGCCGCAGCTTCGGCTGGAAGTCGGGATCGGATGGCTCCGGACGCGCGGGCGGCTCGCCCTCGAACCAGCGCACTCCGTGCTTGAGCACGATGATCGCGCCGCCATGCCGCGGGTTGTGCCCCGCCGAGAAGTGCGACCGGTAGGAAACCTCCCCGTCCACGCTCAGCGTCAGTTCGATCTCCTGATAGCGCCACTCGCGCGAGTCAAGCTCGAAACGGAGCTGTGCCTGCTCCGAACCGTTCGCAGAAAGCGCTATCTTCGCACTGTCGCGGGACTCGTGCCCCTCACACCATGCGCGGATCTCAGCCGTCACCTCCTGCGGCTCAGCCGCCAGGTTCTCCACCTCAAGTTGAAGCTGGTTCCAGTCGTGGTAGACCTCGCCAAAGTCGAACCCGGCCACACGGCAGGGCGTCCCCGCGGCCAGCAGTTCGCCGAAGTCCCACGGCGACTGCGACTCGCCCCGCAGCGGGTTCCACGAGGTCTCAACGAGGTAGCGGCCGACGTAGCGACGCTGGACGATGTTGAAGCCGCAGGTGAGCAGGTCATCCGCCGACTGCCAGCCGATCAGGTCCAGCGGGATGCGCACCAGCGAGTACCAGGCGTCGTCGCCGACTTCGCTCTTCAGCGACCATGCATCCGGCTCGATCGGCTCATCCTCCTGCACACGGTCGCAGCGCAGGGCGAACTGCATCACGCTGCGGCGGGAGGCGACGCGCGCCCCGCTGCTGTCCCACTGGAGCCGGAGGTAATCCCGATGGTTGTGCGCGGGGTCGAGCATGATCTCCAGGCTGTCATTGCGCGGGATGTCCTCAGGATCGCCATCCTTTGCGCCGGGGCGGACGGAGCCGGTCGCCGTGATCTCCGCGCGGATCAGCACGAGGAGCGCGTCATCCTCCAGCCACACCGCGAACGCCGTCTCCTCCTCGGGGATCGCCTGGAGCGAGTCGATGGTGCGGAAGTCCCTCTCGGCGTGCCTGACACCCTGCCATCGTTCGGCAATAGACGCGGCATCTGCGGGCGGCGTCGGCAGAGGCGTGGTGACACGAAAGCCCTGTCGTGAATTGCCTCGGAACATGAGGTAGAATCTCCTCGGTGACGATCGCGATGTTCTGCACAGGCAGTTTCTCCTGACGAAGCCTCGCGACCTTCGCGGAGTCGCGGTGGGAGGGGAGACGGGCTCTGCGGAGAATACCGAGGCGCATTCTGTCGCGGATGGAGGAAGATGATGAGAGCGCCCTCCCTCGGACGGATCATGCTCGGAGTCTCGCTTGCGCTGGTCGCGTCGGGCAGCGGCAGCGCGCAGGAGGTGCCGCCGGTGCCGTTCTACGCGGACAAGATGAACCTGCTCGTCTACCTTGATGACGAGGGTGAGCACCCGGTCACCACGCTCGACGAGTGGGCGGTGCGCCGCAGTCACATCCTGGCAAACATGCAGCTTGTGATGGGGCCGCTGCCGGGGCCGGAGCGGAAGGTGCCGCTGGATGTGCAGGTAGTCGAGGAGGAACAGCTTGATGGCCTGACGCGGAAGAAGATCACCTACGCCTCCGAGAGTGGCCATCGTGTGCCGGCGTATCTTCTCATCCCCGACGATCTCGCCGGACCGGCCCCCGCGGCGCTGTGTCTGCATGGCTCGGGCGGCGCGCGCGGACGCACCGCCGGCCTCGGCGAGGACTACCCGCGCTATGCGCTGGAGCTTGCGCAGCGAGGCTACGTGACCATCGCCCCTGACTACCCGCTCTTTGGCGGCAATAAGGTGGACCTGGCGGCGCTCGGCTACGTCAGCGGCACGATGAAGGGTGTCTGGGACCACATGCGGGCGGTGGACGTGCTGCTGTCGCTGCCGGAGGTGGACGCGGAGCGGATCGCCTGCATCGGCGTCTCACTCGGCGGGCACAACTCGCTCTTCGTCTCCGCCTTCGATGAGCGCATCGCGGCCATCGTCACAAGTGTCGGCTTCGATTCCTTCGCGGACTACATGGGCGGCAACCTGAGCGGCTGGTGTCAGGGCTGCTACATGCCTCGCATCGCGACGGAGTATGACAAAGATCCCGCGCGGCTGCCCTTCGACTTCCCTGAGGTGCTTGGTGTGCTCGCGCCGCGTCCGCTGTACATCCACGCGCCGCTGGGCGATTCCAACTTCAAGGTGGAGAGCGTGCGCCGGTGCATCGAGGCTGCGGCGCCGGTGTATCGCCTCTTCGACGCGGAAGAGAGCCTCATCGCGGTGCATCCCGAGGGCGGCCACGGCTTCCCGCCGGAGGCGCGCGAAGAGGCCTACCGCTTCCTCGATTCCGTGCTGGCGCACAGCAGGTGATGGCGACTGTTCCCGCGACCTGCCTCAGGCGCTGAGGCCGGGGATCTCGCGTTCGGATTGGCCGAGATTGCAGCCCGCCGCAATCAGCGTCTGCTGCAACTCCACGCGATCCACCTTGCGCGGGGTGATGTCGTGCTTGAGCGAGAGCGCCGTGGCGTGACCGGCGGCTTCTCCCATCGCGTTGCAGCACATCACCAGGCGCGTCGCAGATTGGCCGGGGAAGTCCGCCGAGAGGCAGCGGCCCGCCACCAGCAGGTTGTCTATCCCCTGCGGCACGAGGCAGCGGTAGGGCACGTCGTAGTGCGTCTTCTGCCGCTCATCCTGCAGTTCATCGCCGGTTCTGCCCGCATAGTCGCTGAGGGCGTCGGGGCCACCCGGCGGGAATGACGATGAGCCGAAGCCGTCGAGCCCCGCTGTGATGTAACGCGTCTCGCCATCAACTACCGCCTCGAACCACTTCTGATTGCCCGGACCGGTGGGGTTGTGCACGTCGAAGCCGCGCCAGGTGATGGCGATCACATCATCGAACTTCGCGCGCCGGGCCACGTCCCAGCCGGTCAGCACGTACTCTCCGAGGACACGCCGCGAGTCGCGTACACCAAGCAGCGGCGCGGTGTCAATCAGCCACGACTTCGCGAAGCCCGGCACCGACTTGCGGATGAACTTCCACAGAATGTCGCACTGCTCGCGGCCCTCGAGGTACATGCGCGTGAGGTCACGCGTCTCCAGCGGCTTGCAGTTGCGGGAGTGGGCGAAGCAGATGGAGACTTCGTCCATCCCGCAGTGCTCCGGGCGCCCGGGCACGTGCGTCATCCAGTTGAGATGGTTGTCAATCGGGTAGGGGAGGTCGCCGCTCTGCAGCGCCCGCTCAATCAGCGCCTCCCAGCGCGGGTCGGTGGCCTTGAACTCGCTCGTCTGGTAGGCGTCCCAGTCCACGCCGCCGAGACGGAACTCCAGCGAGCAGCCCTGCGTGTAGCCGTCTCGCTCGCGCCCAACGCTGTACTCGCAGCCGGCGTAGTAAGCCGCGTCGGCGTCGCCGGAGCAGTCAATCACGCGCCTGCCGAGGATCGCCTGCCGCCCTGACTTCGACTCGATCACCACGCCGCAGATGGCGCCGTCGCGCACGATCGAGTCAACCACGGTGGTGACAAAGAGGATGTCGCAGCCCGCGCCGGTGACCATGCGGTCGAGCACCAGCTTGTGCTTCTCCGGGTCGCTGTTGCGGTGCCAGTGCCCGTCCACGGCCTCAAGCTCGCGGATCATCTCCTCGCCGATCCCGGAGCGGTAGTCGAGCGGTATGTTGACCAGCCCCATCGTGGCGAGGCCACCGAGGGCCGAGGTCTGTTCGACCACCAGTGTGCTGCAGCCGCCGCGCGCCGCCGCGATGGCAGCGCCGACTCCCGCGATCCCTCCGCCCACCACTATCACGTCATACTCCGACTCCACCGGCAGCGTCCGCTGCGGCTCCACGACACCGTCCCGTGTCGCCTTATACTCCAGCATCTTCGGGTCACTCCCCTGTTGTGTGACAGACAGACGTCCTATGCTTCCGAGTGCTCTATCCGCTCAATCGCTTCGGATGGGCAGTTGTCATAGCAGCGGCCGCAACCGGTGCATTTCTCCTGGTTGATGTGCGCTCCGTCGCGATCGAACGTGATGGCGTCGAAGTTGCATTCCTGCACACACCAGCCGCATTTCGTGCAGCCACGCGTTACGGCGTAAGTTACCCTCATGTCAGCCTTCATTCAGACCTGTGATCTGTGACCGACCTCGCCACCTATTCCACGTTATGGCCTGCGGACCTCCGGCGGTTGCCCTGGTACGCAAGCTTCCCTCGGGATGTTGGCGAGGAGTAACATCGGCCCGATCTGGGTAACCCCGTTGAAGAGTGAAGAACCCGCTCATCCGCCCATCCGCGTTTGGAGACAGGTGATTGTATGCGCCGCAAACCGCGCCTCCTCGTCTGCATGATCGGCATACTTGTAACCGCGGCCGCTGTGTCTGCGCAGCAGTGGCCACGCATAGAACGCCCCGCTGATGGCGTCACGCTTGTTTATGACGACTACGGCGCCTGGGGCGGCGCCTCGATGGGCACCTCGCACCAGACGAAGCCGGACTACCACGTCCGCAAGCACCTCGACCTCTCGGCTGTGCCACAATCTGTCTTCGACAGGGCAAAGCAAGCGCGCCTGCTGGTCTACATGGCGGCTCAGGACTACTCGTGGAACCTGCCCGGGGTGGAGGAGAACGGTCTCGACGAGAACTTCGAGATCGCGGTGAACGGCAACGTCTATCACTACCGCACCTCCGATGTCCGCGGCGCCAGGGCTGACTCTTCCGGCACCCTCCGCTGGAGCTGGCAGCAGTTCGACGTGCCGCTGCGCGATCTGGTGCGCGGCGACAACGTGATCGAGTTCCGCAAATCCGCCCGCGATGAACCGCCCTTTGACGACTTCATCTATGTCGGAATAGATAACACCGAGAGCCACGGCCACTCGGAGTACCGTGAGGGGGAGGCTGACTGGACCGGTTCGCAGCTCAACTCAATCAACGCCACGGGCGAATACATGGTGCGCGTTGCGTTCCTCGAGAGCGAGCAATTGACGACATCCACGTGGCTTCCCGGTGAGGATCGCGTGGCCCCGATGGGCTATGTTGACGCCACTTCGGTAGTTCGGGACGGGATGCTCCGACTGCGCACCGATGACTACGTGAAGGTCGAGTTCGATCCGGATGCGTTCGACCCCGGTCGGCCGATGCGGATCACGGTCGAGAACGTGGGCGCGGCGCCTCGAATCGTCGTCACCGATGAACAGGAGCGTCCGCTTGACCTGCCGCTTCAGCCGGTGGGGCGCAGCTTCCGCGTTGATGTCCCCGCCGACACGCACCCGGACATCCTCTACATCGGCGCGGCCGAGGTCGCCGACAGCTTCATCCGCTCAGTCACCTTCGAGTACTCCGAGGGTTTCACGCTCGACCCGCCGCGCGTCAACATGGCTCCACGCATTTCCAGCCCGGCTGGCCGCCGCGTGAGTCAGCCCGGACGCTGCGAGATCACTGAGGGAGGCGTAACGCTCCAGGATGGGGCGATCCAGTGTAGCTTCGCCACCCGGCCCGCGCTGCGAATGACCTCCCTCTACAACAACTACGCCGATGCCCAGATGCTGCGGTATCCTGAGCAGACGCATCTGTTCCTGCTGGAGATCGCCGGCAGGCGCTACGGCGCCGAGGACTTCGACGTTGAGGTGATCGGCCATACCGAGGACAACCGCGGCTTTGTCGCCTCGCTCCTGCTGCCCGAGCATGACCTGCGGGCAACGCTTGAGGTGGCACTGGCCGATTCGGGGCAGTTGAGCATGTACCTCGCCATGGCAAACGCCGGTGACACGGCCATTGACTTCAAGACCGCATTCCCTCAGCTTGGCGGCCTCGCGATATCCGGTAATCCCGCGGACGACTACTACATGTTCCCGGCGTGGGGCGGCATCATCGCCTCCGCCAACACCAGCCTGCGCACCGCCTACGGCGAGAACACCGCGTGGTGGCAGATGATTGATCTCTTCTCGCCCGATCGTGGCGCCGGAATGGCCCTGCGCTGCCTCGATGAGAGCGGCCTCTACAAGGCGCCCGCGCTGCGCAAGGGCGTCATGCTCGTGCCGGAATACGTGATGACCGCGATCGGGAGCTACATGCAGCCGGAGATGTACTGGGATTCCTCGCTGGAGCCGGGCGACGGCACTTCGCTGACCTTCGAGTATCTTCGGCGCACGCGCGCTCCGGGCGAGGGCTTCACGCCACCGGCCGCGGTAGTCGAGGTCCACCCCGGCGACTGGCATGAGGCCATGAAGCAGTACTCGCGCTGGGCGCACACTGTGTGGCAGTGGCGACCTCATCCGTCGGAGCTTGCCCGGCGCTGGAACGTCGTCGCCACCGGATGGGGCCAGAGCGCGCTCTACGGCGAGAACGGCTGGCGCACGGACTTCTTCGAAGAGGGGCGGGACGTGCTGGAGATGATGTCGTGGTGGGACTGGTCGGAGGTCGGGCCATGGAATGTGCCGATGGACCGTCTGCGCGACGAACTGGGCGATGGCTTCTATGAGCGCTACAAGTCTTACTGGGTGACGAACCCGGCCACCGGACAGCTTGAGTACCCGCTCAACCGTGGCGATTACGCGTACAACGAGGACTGGGGCGGGTTGCCGGCGCTGCGCGATTACGTGCAGGCGCACCGCGACCGTGACATCCTGCCGATGTTCTACATGGAGGGCATCCTCTGCTGCGACACCACCCGCACCGGGCAGCAGTTCGGTGAGCAGTACGGCGTGATGAACGACCTCTGGACGGACCCGTACAACACCGGGAAAACGCCCGAGGGCTATGTCGGCTCCTACGGCTCGTGGAACATGTGCTCAGACACCGCGTGGTGGCCGGAGTACCTGGCGGAGACGGTGGCGCGCGTCTGTCGCGACACCGGAGTGGCCGGCGTGCGGCTTGATGAGTACGGCCATCGCGGTTACGTCTGCACGTCGGACAAGCACCAGCACCTCTTCGCCGAACCGGGGCACAACGCGTGGCTGCAGGCCGTATCACGTGCCTGCGGGCTGGTGCGCGAGGCGATGGATGAGGTGGATCCCAAACTCGTTCTGACCACCGAGTTCCCCGGCTACGATCATCTCGCCCGCTTCCTCGACGGGGCAATCGTCTACGAGAGCATGTCGCATGTTCGGCCGATCCGCCCGGTGCCGGTGAACCTCTTCCGCTTCTACTTCCCGCAGTGCAAGCTCTACGACCTCGATCGCGACACGGGGGATTCGCTCGACTGGCAGTTCTTCAACGGCATGGGCCGCTTCGGCGGAGTGCAGTCGCCTTCCCGCCACCTCATCTTACAGCAGTCGAGCAGCCTCTTCGATGGCCGCGAGTTTGACCCGCTGGTGCCGACGCTGCGGGAGCGTGTCTACGCCAACCACTTCATTGGCCGGGACAAGCAGATCACGATGCTCTACAACGATGAGGCGTTCACCGTGGATGGCATGCTGCTGCCCGTGGAGCGCGAGCGGGGGTGGCACTTCGTCGAACTGCTGAGCAGCACCGAACTGAGCCCACACCGCGCGGGCGGCGGTTGGGCGGTTGGCCTCAAGCTCGGACGGGGCGATGTCGCCTGCGTTGCGCGCCTGCCGGAGCGTTTGAGCGTGAACCGCGTGCCCACCTGCTACCGCTATGAGATAACCGGCGATCTTGGCGGCATGACGGTGCAGGTTTGCGACCGCGAGGGCATGAAGCTGAGCGAGCAGAATGCCGAGCGCTCCGACGACCTGATCATGCCCGGCCGCTCCGAGGGCCAGCCTGCCTGCTTGAAGCTGCTGCGCCACGGGCGGCTGGTGGACATGGTGCAGATGCCGTGAGAGACCCGGCCGCTACCGCCCGGCCTCGATGCTTCGCGCCCAGATCGTCTGCAGGCGCGGCGCTAGGAAGCCGGTCCACGCCGCGTAGCCCTCGGGCGTGAGGTGTACGCCATCGCAGTAAAGCTCCGGGCGCGGCAGGCCGTCGGTGCCGAGCATGACCTCGTTAATGTCGAGGACCTCGACGCCGCTGATGCCATCCGCCCACTCGGCGAGGCCATCGTTGACCGCGCGGAAGACATCGGCGAGATGCCAGCGCTTGGGGCCCAGCTTCGGGCCGATGATGACCGTCTCTGTCTCCGGCAGCGCCTCGTGGATGATCGCATGCAGCCTCACGAAGTCGCCGATGACCCGCTCCGCGCTCTTCTCGGCGGCTACGTCGTTGTCGCCTGAGTAGACCACAGCGACTCTCGGCTGATAGGGGAGGATGACGCGGTCCGCCCATGCCAGCAGGTCGGAGACCTGCGAGCCGCCGAAGCCGCGGTTGATGACCGGTGCGAACGGGAAGTCCTCCGAGAGCGTGCTCCAGCGCACGATGGTGGAGCTTCCGGTAAAGAGCATCGGCCGCGCAGGTGGTGCCTGCTCGCCGTCATTCTCCTCGAATGTCTTCATCGTCTCCTCCCACCGCTCCGGTGGGGGATCGGCGGGACCAGTGGTACTCATCATTGCTTCGCTCCCTCAGAGGTAGATCATCTGCTGCCGCGCTACCCGCCTGTGCTACCGGGTGGTGACGGCGGGCGTTCGGTGTCGGGGACGAGGTAGATGTTCCCGATCTCGTTGCTTCCCAGCTCGATCTCAACCGCACCGGTGTTACCGGCGAGACTCCAGCCATCGGGTGGCGTGATGACAAGCTGCGTCGTCCCCGGAGGGACGTTGATCAGCCGGTAGCGCCCCTGCGCGTCGGTGGTTGCGCGCTGATCCCCCGCCTCGACGATCGCTCCGGAGACGGGCTGTCCAGTGATCGCGTCCACAATGCGCCCCTCGATGGTCACCGAGTGCGGAGATACCAGCGTCGGGCCGCTCCCGCCACAGGAGAGGCCGAGCAGCGCTGTTGAGACGATCGCGAATATTGCTGTCAGTTGGCGCATCAGACATTCACCTCATCGAGCGATCTGCAGCGTGACGATACGATCGGTGCGCATTCCGGTTTCCGTGCGCGCGGTAATGCGGCACAGATAGGTGCCGTTCGGCACCGCCGTGCCCGCGTCGGAGACCAGGTTCCACGACAGACGCGTCTCGCCGGCCGGGCTGACGCGGTCGCGGCCCAGCACCCGCACCGTGCGGCCGGAGATGTTGAGCACCTCCGCGTCCACCGATGCGGCCCCGGTGAGCGTGTAGCAGACCTCCACGCCGGACGACGACGGCCGCGCTGCCAGCGACGTGATCATCGCAGGCCCATCAGCCTCCTGCACCGCCTCGAGGCGCAGATGCCGGTTCGCCCCGCTCTCGCCAGCCATGAACTCGTAGCGCTCCGTGGTGCGCATGTAGCGCCGCGCGCCGGTCTCGAGGTCAACGAGATACAGCTTCCACTCGCCCGGCACCGTGCTCAGGTCCGGGTACTGCACCACCACCGGCACGTTCGCCAGGTTTGTCTGCACCACGAGGTCCCAGCTCAACGTGGCAGTTGCTGAAGCGACGATACTGACGGCATCACGCCCACCACCGGCCGCCGCGCAGTAAAGCGCCACCGAATCGCCCGCCGAAGTCGGCGGCTCTTCGATGCGCAATGCGCCCTGGCTCAGCACGCCGATGAAGTTGTCCACATCGGCGCAATCGCCGGCGCGCGCGGTTAGTCGCAGCACCCAGTCCTCCGGCGCGACGGGCTCCAGAGACATCGGCTGTGACTGGCTCGCCGGGGCGGCACCGCGGCTCATCGTGACATCGGTCGCCGCGGAGGCCAGCTTCACCCAGAACCCGCTCCATGGCGGGATCTCGCCGGTGATGTTCAGGCCGTCGAGGTTCGCAACCAGGCGGTAACTCTGCAGATCCGCCTCCCAGATCCAGCCGTAGGGCAGTAGGCCATCGCCGACCACATTCGGCCATGACAGTGCATCCGTGAACGGGTTGCCGAGCATGTGCCATCCGGTTCCCGCGAGCCCGACCGTCATGCTGTCGCCCTCAGCAAGCCGACCGCGCAGAGATACGTCCATCGGCGTTGGGAAGTTCGACCAGTAGCCGCGACCGCAGTCGATCGAGTCGGGCTGCGAGTAGGCGCTGCCGGTCCAGTCACCGGCGACCTCGCAGCCGGGGAAGACCGCTCCCGGGGCCGGATCGAGCGGCTGCAGCGGCAGGCCGACGAGCTGTACCCCGGCGCCGAAGCTGTGGGCGACACGGTCGCAGATCCCTACCATATTGCTTTCCAGCCACGGGCCTTCGGAGGCGCCATCTGAAGCACGCGAGCGTGCCTGCCAGGTCTCCCCGACGGAGGTCAGTGAGCTGGCGAGTGTGCTCCCATCACGGCCCCACGTGTCCCACGTTGAGCCACCATCAGTGCTCCGCCGCCACTGGTGCTCCCACGCCAGTTCCTCGCCATCGGCATCCTCGGCTCCGGAGGCCGCAACCGTCAGATCATCCGCTGAAGTCGGTTCGGCGGGCGTCACGACGCTTTCCGCGGGCACTCCGGGCGGGGTGTTGGCGATCACGATCTCTGCTCTTGCCGCTTCGCCGGGAGCAGTCCCGTCATCGGGAATGCAGATCACGCGCAGTTCGTCCCCTGCGGCAAAGAGATCAGAGGTCAGTGTCGCGGTGGTTGCGCCCGCGATCGGCAGCCATTGATCGCCCGACCGGCGCTCCCAACTCCACAGATAGCCCTCCTGATCGCCGTCGGCGTCGAACCAGCCGGATGGCGTCGCCTGCAGGTCATCCGTGGTTGCCGCCGGATCCGGGCTGATGCTCACGCCGGTTATCAGTGGCGCGGTGTTGCCGATCGTCACTTCATCGAAGGCACTCGGGCCGTCGGCCTCGCCGTCATTGGGCGTGACTTCGCAGCGCCACGTCTCGCCATTGGCGGTCCGATCGGCAGGGACGGTGGTGGCGTCGTCAAGATCCGCCTGCGATTGCCCGTCGCGAGACCAGCGGTAGCGGTGGGTGATCGTGTCACCATCGGGATCGTCGCCGCCGCTCACACTCACCAGCAGGTCATCGGTAGTCAGAGGCGCGGACGGCGTGATCTCTACCACCACCGGACCCGGCGCGGTGTTGCCGATCGTCACTTCATC